>Ga0181538_10000843_pt1 | contig 36265 bp, 39 predicted proteins | sample PEATcosm2014_Bin_40_FD_119773 | JGI IMG/M metagenome (GOLD analysis project Ga0181538, IMG submission 119773) | Peatland microbial communities from MTU Mesocosm Facility, Houghton, MI, USA - PEATcosm2014_Bin23_30_metaG | ecosystem: Environmental > Terrestrial > Soil > Wetlands > Peat | place... | reverse complement strand
TTTTCTTCTGGAAGCGAGCGTAGCTCAGCCTGGTAGAGCATCACGTTGCCAACGTGAGTGTCGAGGGTTCGAATCCCTTCGCTCGCTCCAATTTCATTTCTGCGACCAGTGGCGCCAAACCGAGACAAACTCCGTCATTTACAAGCGTTTTATCACTTTTCGTCCCTTCACTCGCTGCGACAGGTTGCGCCACGTTTTGACCCTCTGGGCCTAAAATCTGTGCGCGTATTTGTGTACACACCCCGAGCCGCGGCAGATTCTTGATCGAATCGTAAATCGGCAACTGGGTTTCATCCGTGTAAACCTTCGCCGTGAGCTTTATATCGCTATGCCGCATCAGCTTCATGGCGAACCGCTGCGCAACCCCATTCCGTTGCAGAAACGTCGCCCAGGTGTAGCGCAGCGCGTGGAAATCGGCATAGCGGCCTTGCTCGTCGCGATAGGCGATGCCGTTCCGCTTCGCGTCCACCTTCAAGCGCGATGCGCGTGGTATCCCATTCGGAAAAACCGGGTCCGACGATGACCAGCCGGCGGGACGATATGCTGTTAGCGCCTCGACAATTTCAGGAACGAGGCAAACAGACTCCCGTTTTTTGTTCTTTGCCGTTCCCGATTGAATTTCATACATAATTTCCTCACGCGTCATCCGCTCACCATAAACCACATCTTTCCAAAATCCATCAGCAAAGGTTGTTCGCCGCCTAATGTCATTTTTCAAAACAAAGCCTCTAAAATAATATCGCCGTTGTTTTTCGTCTCACGCCGCCAACCGTCAGCCAAAAACCCAACGAAGCATCCCCCTCAAAAAGGCTCATTTCCACGCCGGAAAAAATCGTCATGCAGATCGGCTTCCGTCAGCGGCCCGACATCAATGTTATCGGCTTACAATTTCTTTTCGGGTTTCCCCTGGAGGATTTCCACTCATTGTACCCCCTCCGAGGAATTGACGATGGCGAGGATTGCAGCTTTGAGCGGTTGACTAAGCGAAGACCACGCTGCGATTACCCGCGCCAGATCAGGCCCAAGCTCGCCTAAAATCTGTGCGCGTATTTGTGTACAGTCGTCCTGAGCAGGTTGCGGAGAAGCTTGATTTTGAGCGACTTCTGAATTTTGTGCTGAGGGTTCGAATCCCTTCGCTCGCTCCAATTTCATTCCGTTCTGGCACAAAACCCGCTTGCTATCACCCAAGCATAACCGATTATTTCATCATGACTCAACCCACCAAACCCGTCACCCTGAGCGTGGAGCAAATCGGCGAGTTGAACCAAAAACTCTCCGCGTTGCGACATGACCTGAACAACAGTCTTTCACTGATTGCTGCCACAGTGGCATTGATTCGCCACCGCCCGACCGTCACCGAACAAATGTGGAACACACTGGCCGAACAACCCCGCAAAATCGGCGAATCGTTTTCACAATTCGCCCGCGACTTGGAGGCCACGCTCCACATCACGCGGTCTTGACCGGCTGGGTTCAAAACAGCTTTTGACTTTGGCCGGGACCGGTTTTTTGGCAGACTCACGCCCGATGGAACCTACCGAAGCGGATCTGATTGCCGCGGTGTTGCGAGGCCATGCCGCCAGTTTCGAGCCGCTGGTGCAAAGGTATTCGCCGCGGGTCTTTGCCACCGCCCGCCGTTATGCGCGCCGTGAAAGCGAAGTCGAGGACATCGCGCAGGAAGTCTGGCTCAAGGCGTTTGAAAAACTCAAAAGTTTCCGCGGCGAGGCCCCATTCGAACACTGGCTCATGCGGCTGACGGTGCGGACGTGCTACGATTTTTTGCGCGGCCACCAGCGCAACCGCGAGTCGCCGTTTTCGGATTTGACCGAGCCGGAAAATGACTGGCTGGAGCGGTTCGTGGCGCAGCCGGAAACCGCTTCCGAAAACGCGGACGCGGCCCGGCTGCTCGTCGAGCGCATTCTGGAACGGCTTTCGCCCCAGGCACGGCTGGTCATCACGTTGCTCGAAATCGAAGACCGTTCGGTCAAGGAAATCGCCCAACTCACCGGCTGGTCGGTGCCGCTGGTGAAAGTGCGCGCATTCCGGGCGCGGGCCGAAATGCGCAAGGTTCTGGCCAAAATGGCCACGGACAAGTATCTGTAACCCGGCTTGGTATGACGCCGTCTAAATAATCGGGGTTGTATGAACATTGCTGAACTGCAAACAAAATTGCTCGCCGCCGCCCGTGCCAACCCACCGGGCGACCGCGTGCCGTATGCGTTTGAAAAGCGCGTGACGGCCCTGCTTGCGGCCCGTGCCGCAACCGAGCCTCTGGCGTTGTGGGTGCGCGGGCTTTGGCGGGCCGCCGCTTCGTGTGCGGTAATCGCCTTGCTGTTCGGCGCGTGGACATTTTTCAATCCGGCGGCTTCTTCCAAAACCGACGACCTTTCCCAGAATTTTGAAAACACGCTGCTGGCGTCCGTGGACCAAAGCGATCAGACACAATGAATTCGTGGAAAATCATTCTGGCTGCAGTGGTGATTTTTGGCGCAGGTGTATTGACCGGCGGTTTGCTGGTGAATTACGTGGAGCAATCGCATCCAAAAGAGCTGCAGCGTCCGCCGGGCGAATCGAACCCTCAGCCACAAGCGAGTAATCGCGACCACGACCAGCCGGACCCACAGGATTTGCCCAAACCGCGTCCGCCGGAAATACTCGGCAAGCAATTTGTCCAACAGCTTGACAAGACGCTTCATCTCCTGCCGGAACAACGCGCCGCGATTGCCAAAATCGTCGCCGACGGCCAGGAACGCAACCAGGAGATTTGGACCAATGTCGCGCCGCAGTTTCACAAGGTGCTGCAGGATGTCCGGCAGCAGATCCGCGAGCAACTCGCCCCGGAACAGCGGAAACAGTTCGAAGAATTGCTGAAACGGTTTCGCCCCGCAGGACATCACCCGCAACCGCCGGCAAATTCGCCGTCACCGACAAACAAACCGCCAATGCTGGAGCCAACCAACCCGCCGCCGGGCGGTTGATTTTTATTTTCCGTTCAGCAACGCGCCGATTTTTTTGCGCAATTCCCCGGTGACCGAATCCATGGAGCGATTGGCATCCACGATGTTGAAGTCGTAGGTCTTTTGCAGACGCCGGAACACGGCCTGAATCGCCGTCTGATATTTCACAAAGCTGTCGAACATGTCGCGCGACAGGCCGAGATCCATGCCGCTTTCCCAATAATCCAGCGTCGCGCTTTTGGCGAGATTGCGCTGAACCAGTTCCTCCGGTTCGACGGAAAGATAAAACACCGCGTCGGGTTCGAGCGCGATGCCGTACAGATTTTTCAGCCACGCCTCGTTCATGCCGCGCGCCATGTCGCGCGCCATGAGCGTGTAAATGTAACGGTCGGCCAGCACGATGAAACCCGCCTTGAGCGCCGGCAAAATGATGTTTTCCAACTGGTCGGCAAAATCCGTCGCGTAAAACAGGCTCAACGTCGTCCGGCTTAAAATATTTCCTTCCTGCGCCCCTTCGAGTTCGGAACTCACAAGCGTGGAGCGTTTCAACCCGACCTGCACCGTGGCGTGGCCGCCGGTTTCCAGGCTGTCCACCAAACGGGCAATTTGCGTGGAACGGCCCGAACCATCCGCGCCTTCAACCACGATCAATCTGCCCGTGAGGTCCTCAAGTTGAACGCCGGGAATGCCGTGCCCGTAAAATCGGCGTTGCTTGTTTGTGGTTTCGGGATTTGTTTTCATGCGGCCGAATCCTCTTCCACGTCCGTTGCCTTGTCCTCGGGCGGAGCCGCTGGCGGCAACGGCAACGGGCTGCGGCGTTTGAACTTTTTCAAATCAATGCGTTCGCCCACCAGTTTGCGCACAAGCACCTGCTGTTTTTCCACGTGCAGGTTGGCGTCCATCACGACAAAATTGAATTCACCGCTGATGGCCATGTATTGCTCCAAAATGCGGCCCTGAAAAATGCGGAAGCTTTCGTAGGGATCGTTCGACAGCCCCAGGTCCATGCCGGCCTCGAAGAATTTCAGCTTCGGACGGCCTTCGAGAATGCGGTGGAGCGAGACTTCCAAATCCGCCTTGAAGAAAATCGTGAGGTCGGGCTGGGCCGCGAAATTGTAAATGCCGCGCACCCATTCGGGCGGACAGCCGCGCACCACGTCGCGCGCGAACGCGGTGAAAATGTAACGGTCGCACAAGACCACGTAGCCCGCGCGCAACAGCGGCAGCAAATGCCGTTCGTAGCGGTCGGCAAAGTCCGTGGCGTGGATAAGGCTGAAGGTCGTCGGCGTGAGCAGCTCGCGCTTTTTGCCCTTGCTCGTGGCCGACTTCACCAGCTCCGACGAGTTCCACTCGCTGAAATAGACCTTGATGCCCTCGGCCTCCAGCCAGCGCTTGAGCAGATAAATCTGCGTGGACTTGCCCGATCCGTCGAGGCCCTCAACGGCGATCAGTCGTCCCGGAAAATTCAATTCGGCAAACGTTTTCATCATTCAAACCATCCGCGTTTTTTGATTCTACGCAATCCGGCGCGGCTCACAAGCGCAAGTTGATAACACAATTGCCGCCATCGGCATTGTTAAATTTGGGCGACAGTTTGCACAACCGGCTTCCACGATGTTTTTAATGGAATGAGTGTTTAAGTCCGCCCTCACCTTTCATCCTCTCCCCCCAGGAGAGGAAATGGCTTTCGCTCGTTTCCGGTTATGCGGATAAGTGTCCGCCCAATCCAGTCGTAGAAATTCTCCAAAAATCGGCGAACGATTCTCCCTCTCCTGGGGGCGAGGGTCGGGGCGAGGGCGGATGTCATCCTTGCCTCCATGATGTCTTGATTGCACCCGAAGAGTCCGGTTCAAGCCGTGTCCTCCATTGAAATATCGAAGGCCACTACCCGCAATTTAACTTGTTCCAATTGTTACCGTTGTTTATGTTAGCTTCAGCGCACTTTTTAAAGCGCGTGTTATGCCAGCACAGAGCGAAATCGGCTATGATTCGAAGATTGAAGGCGACTTCATCGTCACGCGCATTGACGCGGCCTTGAATTGGTTTCGCAAAAACTCCCTCTGGCCGATGCCGATGGGCTTGGCCTGCTGCGCCATTGAATTGATGGCCGCCGGCGCGAGCCGGTTCGATATTTCCCGCTTCGGTTCGGAGGTCATGCGCTTCTCGCCGCGGCAATCCGACGTGATGATCGTCGCCGGGACGGTCACTTACAAGATGGCGACGGCGGTCAAGCGCATTTACGACCAAATGGCCGAGCCGAAATGGGTCATCGCCATGGGCGCCTGCGCCTCGACCGGCGGCATGTACCGCAGCTATTCCGTGCTGCAAGGCGTGGACAACATCATCCCGGTGGACGTTTATGTGGCCGGCTGTCCGCCGCGGCCCGAAGCCCTGCTCGATGCGCTGATCAAGCTCCAAAACCAGGTGCAACACGAGCCGCTGCTGGAAACGCTGAAAAAAGCCTGATTTTTAACCACGGATGAACACGGATAAACACGGATATATTCGAAGCCAGGTAGCAGCCGAGTTAACGAGGCCCAAACTAAGTGGAAGTCAGAGCCTCCTCACGTTGACTGCTACGTTTTATCCGTGTCCATCTGTGTCCATCCGTGGTTTCCATTCTTTTTGAACTGTGACCGCACTTGATTCAGCCAAACAACTCACCGCCAGATTCGGGGACGTGCTCTCCGAACCGGCGGAGTTTCGCGGCGAAATCACCCTCCAGCCCGCCGACGCGGAACGAATCGCGGAGGTTTGCGAATTCGCCAAAAAGGAATTGGGCTTCGATTACCTCGTGGACATCAGCAGCCTCGACAACTATGGCGAAGACCCGCGCTGGACGCTCGTTTATCATCTGCGCCGCCTCGCGGACAGTTGCGAATTGCGGCTTAAAACCGGCGTGAGCGAGGAAAAATCCGAATTGCCGACCATCATCGGCGTGTGGCGCACGGCCAACTGGCACGAGCGCGAAATCTACGACATGATGGGCATCCGGTTTCGCGGCCATCCCGATTTGCGCCGGATTTTGATGTGGGAAGGCTATCCGTATTTCCCGCTGCGGAAGGATTTCCCGCTGGCCGGCAAACCAACAGTCGTGCCGGAAGTCGCCTTCACCAAAACCGCGCCGCTCGAAGGCGGGCCGTTCGTGACCGCGCCGGGCGGCAAGGACGCCATTGAACGCGAACCGCGGGTGCGGACGCCGGAGAATCCACCGTATTGAAACCGGAAATCATCACGCGAAAAATCAAATGAAAACGCAAACGGTAAAATATCTGGAGATTGTCCAGGCCGGATACGTTTCCGGCTACAAGATTCGTTTGACGTTCAACGACGGGATGGTTCGGGTCATGGACTTCGAGCCGTTTCTGCGCAAAGCCTTGAATCCCGACATCACGAAATACAGGCAGCTTCGGAATTTCAAAAAATTCCATCTGCACCATGGCGATTTGATGTGGGGGGATTTTGACATGATTTTTCCGATGGAAGACTTGCATCGCGGAAACATCCTAGAACGCGAGGAAGCTACCCCGGCTCACTTGGTATTAAGCGACGCAGATTCAGCGGCCAAAACCGTCTTGGAGAAGAAAGCCAAAGCCCCGGCCACTGTTTCTTACAAAAAAACAAATCGCGCGCCGCGCGTGAGAAATCCAGAAACGTGATCAGCAAAATAATAAGAATATTATGTCGCAATCACGAATAGATTGGGAAAAAGCAAACCGTGACCAAAATGTTAAGCAATCTCGACAGGTCCAAGATTTGGAGCGTCCCCTTGAAGGCGGAATGCCTGCGCAATTGCGTGAGAAACTTCAAGAGCGGAAGCTTAAACCATTTTTTATCGAGCGTGTTCAATCAGTTAAGCCTGAAACGAAAGGAGTTCTCAAAGCTGTTGAATACATTAGTGAATCTCGCATTACACTTTTGGCGCGTGATGAGCCAAAAGACGGAGAAGTGCGATGTCAGTGCCAAATGGAGTTTAATTCTTTTGTCGATTTGGAACGGGGCGAAGAGTTCTTCGCGCTGTATTTGATGCCAAGGCTTATCATGTCCTCGACAAAGCCGTGTTCGTATTTTGGTTTAACTGTCCGCAATCATTGTTGAACGAATGAGTGTTGTTCAAACAACTGAAATTCGCGACCCCGCCGCACGCGCGAGCGATGCGGTGGAGGAATTGCGCGACATGCAGGGCGAGAAAATGGTCCTGAACATGGGGCCGTCGCATCCCGCCACGCACGGCGTGCTCCGCATCGTGCTCGAACTCGACGGCGAGATCATCACCAAGGCTGACCCGGACGTGGGTTATTTGCATCGCGGCGACGAAAAAATCGCCGAGAACATGACCTACACCCAGTTCATCCCTTACACGGACCGGCTGGATTATCTGGCGCCATTGGCCAACAATGTCGCCTACGCGCTCGCGGTGGAAAAATTGCTGGGCATCGAAAAGAATCTGCCGCCGCGCTGCCAGTACATCCGCGTGATGTGCTGCGAACTGGCGCGCATTTCGTCGCATCTGCTGGGGCTGGGCGCGTTTGGACTGGACCTCGGCGCGATCACGGTTTTTCTACTCACGTTCACGGAGCGCGAAAAAATTTACAATCTCTGCGAATCGCTCACCGGCGCGCGGTTCACGACCAGTTACACGCGCATTGGCGGCGTGTCGCGCGACACCCCGCCGGGCTGGTGCGATGCCGTCCGCAAGTTCCTCAACGAGGTCGTCGTCAACCTCGCGGAGATGGAGACGCTGCTCACGCGCAACAAAATCTGGGTGGACCGCACTCGGGACGTGGGCGTCATCTCGAAGGCGGACACGATTGACTACGGCCTGAGCGGCCCGAATATGCGCGGCAGCGGCGTGGATTACGATCTCCGCAAGGCGCAGCCGTATCTTTGCTACCCGGATTTCCAGTTTGACGTGCCGCTCGGCTCGGTCGGCGACTGTTATGACCGTTACCTCGTGCGCATGGAGGAAATGCGGCAGAGCGTGCGTATTTTGCATCAGTGTCTGGACAAAATTCCCGGCGGTTTCGACAACCAGGCCAAAGAACTGGTCAACGTGGCCGATGGCAAAATTGTTTTGCCGGCGAAGGACAAGGTCATGTCGGGCATGGAGGAGTTGATTCACCAGTTCATGCTCGTGACGCAGGGCATGAACGTGCCGCCCGGCGAAATTTATTTCGGCCACGAGAATCCGAAGGGCGAACTCGGTTTTTACATCAACAGCCGTGGCGGCGGCACGCCGTATCGGATGAAGATCCGCTCGCCCTCGTTTGTGAACCTGAGCATTTTGTCGCGCCTGTTGCCGGGTCACATGATGAGCGACATCACCGCGATTCTCGGCTCGCTGGATTTTGTGATGGGAGAGTGTGACCGATGACAATGCCGAAACCCGAAATCCGAATGACGAAAGAAATCCGAAATCCGAAATCCGAAACGGCTGCCGACTGCGAGGGCCTTCGTGCTTCGTGCTTCGGGCTTCTTTCGGATTTCGTCATTCGTCATTCGGATTTTACCCACGTTGGATAAACGTTCAAATGACTTTCACAATTCCAACAAATTTAGAAGGCGAAATTGACGAGCTAATCACGCATTACCCGGTCAAGCGCGCGGCATCGCTCATGGTGCTGCACGCCATTCAGGAGCATTTCGGCTGGATTTCGCAGGAAGCGGTCGAGTGGACGGCGAAGAAGCTCGAATTGCAGCCCATCAACGTCTATGAGCTTGTGACGTTTTATCCCATGCTCCGGCAACAGCCGATGGGCAAGTATCAAATTAAGGTCTGCCGGACGTTGAGCTGCGCGCTGGGCGGCGCGTATGAGCTCCACAAACATTTTTGCGAGAGGCTGGGCCTGGACGCGCACGCACACGGCCCGCAAACGACGAAGGACGGAAAGTTCACGGTTGAATTCGTCGAATGCCTCGCCAGTTGCGGCACCGCGCCGGTGATGATGGTCAACGACGAGTTCCATCAAGGCGTCAGCCACAAAAAGGCGGATGAAATTGTGGGGAGGTGCAAATGAAGAAACTGTATTCCGCAATCCGCAATCGCCAATCCGCAATTAAAAATTGGCTGCCCGACATGGATTTGAACCATGACAAACAGATCCAGAGTCTGCTGTGCTACCGTTACACCATCGGGCAAGCCGGAGCGTTTGACAGGCTAAAGGGTTTTATCGGCCAGTCAAGCCAACAGACTGGCGCGGGCCGTGACGGAATGAGAGGAAGCCGGTGGCAAAGTAGAGCGGGCGTCTCGCCTGCTCAACGAGCGCTTCAGCGCGAGCCCAATTGTCATTTGAATTTCCGCCTCACTTCGTTCGGCGGGGGCAGGCGAGACGCCCGCCCTACTCTGTCACGCATCACGCTTCACGCTTGTCGCGCCGAAGCGCAGCGAAGGCGGATTTCACGCAACTAGCCATGCCGCAGGAATACAAATTGATTTTGAAGCACGCCGATGAACCGGGTTACACGCCGGACATCGAATGCTATTTGCGTCATGGCGGCTACGACGCGCTCAAGAAGGCGCTCGCCCTTCAGCCGAAGGATTTGCCGGACGGCGCCAAACGTTCCGGCCCGGAACAAATCCGCCAGGAAGTAATGGCGTCCGGCCTGCGCGGACGCGGCGGTGCCGGCTTTTCGTGCGGCCTCAAGTGGTCGTTCGTGGACCGCAAAAGCGGCAAGCCGATTTATCTGATTTGCAACGCCGACGAATCCGAGCCGGGCACGTTCAAGGACCGCCAGATCATTTACAAAGACCCGCACCAGCTCATCGAGGGCATGATCGTCTCCTGCTTCGCGAATGACGTGCACTTGGCCTACATCTACATCCGCGGCGAAATGCCCGACGGTGCGAAGCTGTTGAACAAATGCTTGCAGGAAGCGCGCGCGAAGAATTTCCTCGGTAAAAACATCCTGGGCGCCGGTTACGATTTGGAAATGCACGTGCATCGCGGCGCGGGCGCCTACATTTGCGGCGAAGAAACCGGCCTCATCGAATCGCTCGAAGGCAAGCGGCCGTATCCGCGCATCAAACCGCCGTATTTCCCCGCCGTGCTGGGCCTGTGGATGTGCCCGACCATCGTCAACAACGTCGAGACGCTCTGCAACGTGAAGCACATCGTCGCCATGGGCGGCGCGGAATTCGCCAGGCTCGGCACGCCCAACAACACCGGTACCCGCATCGTCAGCCTCAGCGGCCACGTCAAGAAACCGGGCTACTATGAAATCGAAATCGGCAAGGCAACCATCGGGCAATTGATTTTCGACGCGAGTTTCGGCGGGGGGCTGCGGGACGGGCGGAAACTCAAGGCGGTCATCCCGGGCGGATCGTCGGCCAAGGTTTTCAGGGCCGGTGAAAAGTTCAAAATCAAGGACAAGGAAGTGGACCTGCTCGATTTGCCTTATGATTTTGACACGCTGATCCAGGCCGGCTCGATGAGCGGTTCCAGCGCCATCATTGTGATGGACGACTCGACCGACATTGTTGAGGCGCTGGCGAACATTGCCGAATTTTACGCGCATGAAAGCTGCGGCCAGTGCACGCCCTGCCGCGAAGGATCGCTCTGGATGAGCAAGGCGCTGCATCGCCTCACGCACGGCGAAGGCCGCGTGCAGGACGCGGATTATCTGGCGAAAATCGCCGACAACATTCCCGGCGGCCGGACAATTTGCGCCTTCGGCGAAGCCTGCTCGTGGCCGGTGCAAAGTTTCGTGGCGAAGTTCAAAGATGAATTTATCGCCAAAGGCGCGGCGGATGAAACGCGCCGCGCGAAAGAAACCAAAAGTGCCGGGCCAACGCACGAAATCAAAATTGCGGCGAGTCAACATGCGTAAAACCGACAAACAAAAGCGAACGAGCCAACCTCTCATTGGCACCGGGCTGAAGCCCGGTGCCAATGAGAAAAAGGAACTAGGAGGAATTGAGCCATGACAGACAAAATCACAATCTCGAAAACGTTAAAAATCCGCGATTGCGGGTTGAAAGAAGATTGGCTGCAAGAACAAATTGAGACTGACCCAAGCATTCTCGGTTTGGGTGATTTGGAGGTTGTCCGGCGCGAAAAAACGCAATCGAGCAGAGGCCGACTGGACTTTTTGCTTCAAGATTAAATATAATGTCAGTAGCAGTAACAACCGAGACGAAGTCCGCACCGCCCGCGATTGAAAAAATCAGGGTGAAGGTGGATGGCCGCGAAATTGAAATCCCGCGCCTCACCGCCGATTGGTCCGGCAAGCTCGTACCCACGACGATGATTCAGGCGTGCGAACTGGCGAAGACGGAGGTGCCGCATTATTGCTATCATCCGAAGTTGCCCATTGCGGGCAATTGCCGCATGTGCCTCGTCGAGTTCGGCACCCCGGCACTCGGCCCGGACCGCAAACCGATTTTGAATCCCGACGGCACGGCGAAAATCGTCAAATCACCGCGCCCGGCCATCGCCTGCGCCACGCCGGTTTCGCCGGGAATGGAAATTTATTCGAACACGCCCGGTGTGAAGCAAATGCGCGAAGGCGTGCTCGAATTCCTGCTCATCAACCATCCGCTCGACTGCCCGATTTGCGACCAGGCGGGTGAATGCAAGTTGCAGGAGTACTCGGTGGACTACGGCCAGTCGGCCAGCCGCTTTGTCGAACCAAAGGTCCACAAACCCAAGAGCGTTGACCTCGGCCCGCGCATCATGCTCGACGACGAACGCTGCATCCTTTGCTCACGTTGCATCCGATTCACCAGGGACATCGTGGGCGATGACGCGCTTGGCATTGTGAATCGCGGCAGCTACAACACGCTCGCGGCGTATCCGGGCAAGGCTTTCGACAACAATTACACGCTGAACACGGTGGACATTTGTCCGGTGGGCGCACTTACATCCAAGGATTTCCGGTTCCGGATGCGCGTCTGGTTCCTCAAGGAAACCAAAAGCATTTGCACGAGCTGCGCGACCGGTTGCAACATTCTCATCGGGTCGCGCGAGGGAAAAATTTATCGCTACACGCCGCGCGAAAACGACGCCGTTAACGGCCCGTGGATGTGCGATTCCGGGCGGCTCAACTACAAGTGGATTGGCCGCGAGGATCGTTTGAAAGACGTGCTGATTCGTAAAGTAGGGCAGGCTTTCAGCCTGTCCCCGGCGGTCTCTGGGCAGGCTGGAAGCTCGCCCTACTTTAAGAGCACTTGGACGGCTGCGCTCAGTGAAATCGCAGACAAGCTCAAGAAGGCTCCGGCGGGTTCGGTGGCCATCGTCGCATCAGCCCATCAGACGAACGAGGAATTGTGGTTGATTTCAAAATTGAAGGCGAAGCTCGGTGCCATCAGTGATTCCGTTCCCCGCACCGGCGAAGGCGACAAATTGCTCGTCAGCGCGGACAAAAATCCGAACAGCAACGGCGCGCAATTGACCGGCTTGGCCGCCGATCCGATGGGAACAAACTTGCCGAAGATCGCCGAAGGCATTCAAAGCGGCAAAATCAAGACGTTGATTGTCTTTGGCGAAGACGTGACCCGACGCGGTATTGGCGCGGATTTGCTCGGCAAGCTGGAAACGCTCATCGTGAGCGATATTTTGCCGAACGCGACGACCAAGCTGGCACATTATCTGTTGCCCGGCTGCGCGCACGCCGAAAAGCGCGGCACGTTTACCAACACGAAAGGCCGCGTCCAGAAATTCATGAAGGCGGTCGAGCCGCCCGGCGATGCGCGGCCGGAATGGGAGTTTTTGCACGATTTGGTCTGCAACGTCACCGGCCAGGACGGTTTCCTGACCATCGAAGGCCTGTTCAATGCCATGGCGAAGGACGTGCCCGCATTCAACGGTCTGACGTGGGCGGGCCTCGGCGACACGGGCGTGACGGTAAAGATATGACAAAACTTTTAACGCAGAGGCCGCAGAGCCCGCAAAGGTGCGCAGAGAAGAATAAATTTCTCTGCGTTTCTCGGCGTTCTTTGCGTTCTCTGCGTTGAAATCGAACACCATGATGGACTGGCTGAACAACTTGAGCGACGCACAGCAATTCGCGCTTTTCACGGGCGTGAAGATCCTGGCCGCGTTTGCCATCTTGATGACGATGGTCGCCTATATCGTGCTGGTCGAGCGGCGCGTGTGCGCGTTCGTGCAGGACCGGCTGGGGCCGAACCGTGTCGGGCCGTTCGGCCTGCTCCAGCCGGCGGCGGACGGCGTCAAAGCATTTCTGAAGGAAGAATTCACGCCAGCGCACGTGCGCAAAATTTATTTCTTCCTGGCGCCGGGCATTGCCCTGATGCCGGCCATCCTCAACCTCGCCGTCATTCCGTTTGGCTCAAAGATTGGCAATCAACCGATGGTGCTGGCCAATCTGAACGTCGGCATCCTTTACACGTTCGGCATCGTGTCGCTGGGCGTGTACAGCATCGTGCTGGCGGGCTATGCGGCAAACTCGAAATATCCGTTCCTCGGCGGCATCCGGTCGAGCGCGCAGATGATTTCCTACGAAATTTCCATGGGCCTGTCGGTCATCCCGGTCTTTCTGCTCGCCGGCAGTTTGAATCTCAGCGATGTGATCAGCTATCAGGCGCACGGCCTTTTCAGCTGGCTGGTGTTCAAGCAGCCGCTGGCGTTCGCGATTTTCCTCGGCGCGGCCTTCGCCGAAACCAACCGCACACCGTTCGATTTGCCGGAAGCCGAGCAGGAACTGGCCGGCGGCTACAACATCGAATACAGCTCGATCAAGTTTGCGCTGTTTTTCATGGGCGAATACGCGAACATGATTCTTGCGTCGGCGATGATGGTGACGCTGTTTTTCGGCGGCTGGACGCTGCCGTGGTTCGGCCTCGACCAGACCGCAACGACGCTGGTGGGCGGCGTAGCGCACATCGCGATTTTTCTGGCGAAGGTGTTTGTGTTCCTGCTGGTGTTCATCTGGGTGCGCTGGATGTGGCCGCGTTTCCGGTATGACCAGTTGATGGATTTGGGCTGGCGCCGGTTTTTGCCGCTGGCGCTGGCGAACATTGTGGTGACGGCAATCTGGCTTTGGTGGAGAACAAAATGAGATTTCAGGCGAACATGAAAATGCGAACGGTGGGTCGAAGGTTCAACGCATCCATTTCATTAGCACCCAGCTTCAGCCGGGTGTTGGCGATGTGTAATTTGTCAGAAACCGTTTCAACGGTTTTTACTGCTTGTTGTGGACTATCGACCAACGAATAACGATTTATGCCTCTTCACTCATACACGCGTTGCTGGTTGCACATCGTTTGGGCAACCATCGAGCGCCGTCCTCTGCTCGAGAAACCGGCGGCGGCAAAACTTTCGGCGCATTTGCACGAATACGCCAATGAGAAAGGCATCTACATGAAGATCAATTTCGTGAATGCCGATCACACGCATATACTGGTGGATTTGCCAGCAAGCATGGCTATCGAAGAAGTGGTGCAATTGCTGAAAGGCGGCTCGTCGCATTGGGTGAATGAGAGCAACCTCGTTCCCGGCAAGTTTGGCTGGCAGCGCGGCTATGGTGCCTTTTCAGTCTCACACTCGGCAGTGGATGAAGTTTGCGCCTACATCGCCAATCAGGAGGAACATCATCGGAAGAAAACTTTTGCAGAAAAACTGAAGCAGTTTGTCGAACGGTATGGATTGAAATGGCATGAGGAGGAAAACCGTTGAAACGGTTTTTCAATCACCGCCATCGAGACACCCGGCTGAAGCCGGGTGCTAATGAGAGGATGACCAATCGCAGGTGAATCGGCAGTCATGAAGTGAGCATATGAGATAAACGCAGCGTGGTTGTCTCGTTAGCACCCGGTTTCAACCGGGTGTCAACGGGAAATGAACGAAGAAACCGTTTCAACGGTTTCCCGGATTGACATTTGAAATGATCGTTGAACGTAAAAAACTGAATCTTTGGGAACGGCTTTATCTGCCGGCGATTGCCGGCGGGTTCAAGGTCACGCTCCGTCATTTCTTCAAGCGGAAGGTGACGATGCAATATCCCGAGGAGAAATGGGTTGTGCCCGAAGGCTACCGCGGCGCGCCCTATCTCGTGCGCGACCAGGACGGCAACACCAAGTGTGTTTCCTGCCAGCTCTGCGAATTCGTCTGCCCGCCCAAGGCCATCAAAATCATTCCGCCCGGCCCGGCTGGCCAACTCGCCGACCGCCCGAATGCGGAAAAGATGCCGGCGGAATTCGAGATCAACATGCTCCGATGCATCTTCTGCGGCTTTTGCCAGGAAGTCTGCCCGGAGGAGGCGATTTTCCTGCAAAAGAATTATTCGCTCACCGGCACGAGCCGCACCGAGATGATTTACAACAAGGAAAAACTTCTCGCACTGGGCGGCACGGTCGGTGGCGTCCAGAAATGGAAACACAAGCTGGAAGAGGCGAAGGAGCAGGAGGCGTTTCCAGTTAAAATTTAACGATGCTGGTATTAAATCCGAAATCCGAATGACTAAATCCGAAAGAAATCCGAAGCCCGAAGCCCGAAGTCGCCCGCTGCGGGCGGCGGCAAACGGCGCATGTACTCGGCATTCGGATTTCGGGCTTCATTCGTCATTCGTCATTCGTCATTCGTCATTTTGAACATGGGACTGCCCGACATTTTATTTTACGTGTTCGTGTTCCTGACGCTGCTGTGCGGCGTGCTGGTCATCGCGAACCCGTTCAGCCGCAACCCGGTCACGAGCGCGATGTTTCTCGTGCTGACCATCATTTCGATGGCCGGGCTGTTTGTGCTGCTGCACGCGTTCTTCCTCGCGGCGGTGCAAATCCTCGTCTATGCGGGCGCGGTCATGGTGCTGTTCTTGTTCGTCATCATGCTGCTGGATTTGAAGGAGGAGGAACGCCGCAAAATCAAAATGTTCAGCCTGATCGGCGGATTGGTTTCCGTCGGCGCCATCGTGGCCATTTTTGTGAAATCCATTCTGGCGGCGCAGCCGGGCGCGAATTTGTCCGCGCCCGTGCTGGAAGGCGAAACGGCCGCGCTCGGCAAATTGTTGTTCACGCAATACCTGCTGCCATTCGAAGTCGTCTCCGTGCTGCTGCTCGTGGCGATGATGGGTGTGATTTTGCTTAGTAAGAAAGATTTGAAATAAGACGACAATGAAGACATTCAACGCAGAGACGCAAAGAACGCAGAGTAACGCGGAGAGTTTAATTCCATTTTCTCTGCGAACCTCTGCGCCCTCCGCGTCTCTGCGTTTAAGTCTGTTTCATTTGCGTTCTTTCGCGGCTAAAAAGTAAAATGGAATGAACGTTGGCTTGGAACATTATCTGGTCGTCAGCGCGCTGTTGTTCGCGCTCGGCCTGCTCGGCGTCATCACGCGGCGCAACCTGCTGGTGATGTACATGTCGCTGGAGTTGATGCTCAACGCGGCCAACCTCGCCCTCGTCTCCTTTTCGCGGTTCACCAACAACCTGAACGGCCAGATCCTGGTCTTCTTCATCATCACCGTCGCGGCGGCGGAAGTGTCCGTGGGCCTCGCGCTCATCGTCGCGCTCTACCGCAAACGCCAGACCGCGCATGTCGAGGATCTGACCACGATGAAACTTTGAAAAATGAAAAAACACTCAACATTCAACATTCAACGCTCAACGTCCAACCGGCACGTTTTACCGGCATTGAGCGTTGAATGTTCGATGTTGAATGTTGAATGTTCCCGTTTTAACCGATGAATTTAGAAGCGCTACCTTGGATTATCTTGTTCCTGCCGCTGCTGGCGGCGGGGGTGATAACGCTTTTTACCCTGCGCTCCCGTACCACCAGCGCGCTCCTGTCCATCGGCGCGATTGTCACTGGTTTCGTTCTGACCCTTTCGTTTATTGCGGCCAATGGTTTTCATCCGGTGGTTACGGAGACTTTCGTGAGCTGGCTCTCCATTGGCAATCTGAACATTGATTTCGGGCTGAAGCTCGATGCGTTGAGCCTGATGATGATGCTCATCGTCACCGGCGTCGGCGGGGCGATACACATTTACTCCTTTGGGTACATGAGCGAAGACCGCGGGTTCTCGCGCTTCTTCGCGTGTATGAGCCTGTTCACGTTTTCGATGCTCGGCATCGTGCTGGCGAACAATTTCATCCAGCTTTTCATCTTCTGGGAACTCGTCGGCGTGTCCAGCTATCTGCTCATCGGGTTCTGGTTTGAAAAACCCAGCGCGGCGGATGCGGCCAAGAAGGCGTTCATCACCAACCGCCTCGGCGACTTTGGTTTCCTGCTGGGAATTTTGATGGTCTGGGGAATTCTCGGCTCGCTGAACTTTAGTGTTTTGTCTGAAAAAATCGATAGGTTTCCAACGCACGCGCTCGATTATGGAACCGCGACAATAGCTGGTTTACTGATTTTTTGCGGCGCGGTGGGTAAATCCGCGCAATTTCCGCTGCACGTGTGGTTGCCCGACGCGATGGAAGGTCCGACACCGGTTTCCGCATTAATTCATGCCGCGACGATGGTTGCCGCCGGGGTTTACATGCTTTGCCGCGTTATCTTTTTGCTTGAGCCAGGCGCTCTGCTCATCATTGCTTACATCGGCGGATTCACCGCCTTGATTGCCGCCTTGATTGCCATTCAGCAAAACGACATCAAGCGCATTCTCGCTTACTCGACGCTTTCACAACTCGGCTACATGGTCATGGCCGTTGGCTTGAGCGGCCCGACGCCCGCAATGTTCCACCTGACCACGCACGCGTTTTTCAAGGCGCTGCTGTTCCTTGGCGCCGGCTCGGTCATCATCGCGCTCCATCACGAGCAGGATATCTGGAAGATGGGCGGGCTGCGGAAGAAAATGCCCGTCACCTTCTGGACGTTCATCATCGGCACGCTGGCATTGTGCGGCGTGCCGCCTTTCAGCGGATTTTACTCGAAGGATTCAATCCTGGCCCAGGCGCTGGACCAGAAAAACTATCCGCTCTTCGTACTCGGGGTTTTTGTCGCCGGCCTGACGACGTTCTACATGTTCCGGCTTTTCTACGTCGCGTTCCTTGGCGAACGTAGGACAGGCGTCGCGCCTGTCTCTCACTCCACGGAAGCCTCCCAAGAGGGAGATGAAAGTTTGAGACAGGCTGGAAGCCTGTCCTACGAGCCGCACGAATCGCCGCCGGTGATGGCCTGGCCGTTGCGCGCGCTGGCGGTGTTCGCCGTTATTGGCGGCGTCATCGGCATCAGTGGGATTTTCGACGGCCAATTTATTTCAGGCGCACACGTGGAACCCGATTTAACGTTCCTGCAAAAACTCCTTGAGCCGTTCATACACTCGCCCGTTGTTGCAACCATCGGATTGCTCGCCGTCATCGCTGGCTTTTTCGCCGCGTTCAAACTTTATGGCAATACCGAAACCGATCCGTTGCCCGCCAAACTCGGCTGGTTTGCCACCGCGCTGAAGAACCGGTTTTACTTCGACGAAATTTACGAGGCCACTTTCATCCGCGCGCATGATTCCATCGCGGCGGTGATGGATTGGATTGACCGCTGGCTGGTGAACTGGGTCGGCATCGGCCTGGTTCGCGGCGGCACGGATTTTTCCGGCCGCGCGCTGCGCCTCATGCAAACCGGCAATCTCCAGACCTACGCCTTCCTGTTCGCGCTGGGCGTGGCCGTGGTGCTGTGGTTCGTGCTTGGAAGATGACGACAAAACAATCCAAACCGAATGAAAGTTAAAATCGTCGATCTTAAAAAGAGCTCATCAGTGAAACGCTTCATTGATCTACCAAAGCTTTTTGATCTGTTGGTTTCAGAGAAGGTTTTCTTCCCAAAGATTGAAACACTGGCTCAATCCGATCCCTTTGAATCTGGATTCATTGTTGGACGCAGATGTCGGGAAAGAAGTCTGAAAAAACTAAGACGTTTAGCTCAAAATTTATCTACATACTTACCTCATGACGGCTTCAAATGCAGTGAGAGTGAACTGCGAGAGGAATACTACGACCTTGTTGAAAAGTTGAGTAAAACCGGTTTGCAAAACTGCATCCTAGATATGGAGACTCGCAAATTCAGACAGCGCATCGTGTGTAGCTGCTGGTATCGCGGCGACGAAGAATCGGATGCAATGTGGAAAGTTTATGCGGGGCAGTGGGGCGTTGCTTTGGTAAGCACAGTGGGCAGATTGGCCTCATCATTGAAAGGACGTTATTCGAACGTAATCGCATCGTATGATCCGCAAGAGTATTTGATAGCACCAGTTTGCTACGTTGATAAAACTCAACTTTCTCGTTTGCCACATTTCTATAACGACAATCCTTGGCTGCTAAAGCGTAAAGCCTTCCGGCACGAAGAGGAAATTCGAATTAGTCATGAACTTCCAGAGATTGTTTGGTCGTCAAAATATCAGCCAGGGATGTTTATCAGTGTCGCGCCTCAAAAATTGATCAAGGGAATAGTTCTTAGCCCGTTTAATCCAAAATGGGTAAATGAGTCATTATTTATGGCGATTTCAGTCATCCTAGAGAGCAGGAATTTGAAAATCCGGATTCGTTCGTCAGAACATATGCGCCCACCTAGCAATGCAAATGCACCGCTGCAAATCTTGCAGGCTCAAAATGCGCTCGGAACGATTGGATCTCGGCGGAAGTGGAAACAATCAATGGAAAGTTTGAAATATAGGATGTCGCAACGACGGAGTTTAGCCAAGAACTGATGACCATATTGACCTACATCTTTCTTTTGCCACTGCTCGCCGCAATCGCGCTGGTGTTCGTGCCGGGCAATTACCGCGTCATCATCCGCGCGGTCGCCCTGCTCGCCACGTTCATTTCGATGCTGCTGGCGGTGAAGATGTTTTGCCAGTTTGTCACCGGCCAGGCGGGCTATCAGTTCGAGCAGCAGATTCCGTGGGTCGAATCGCTCGGCATCAGTTATCACGTCGGCGTGGACGGCTTGAACGTCGGACTGATATTGATGGGCGCGATTGTCGCCTTTGCGGTGGCGTGCTGCTCGTTTGAAATCCAGTCGCGGGAGAAGGAGTTTTACATTCTGCTGCTGGTGATGACGGGCGGCATCCTCGGCGCGTTCGCGTCACTGGATTTGTTCTTCTTTTATTTCCTGCATGAACTCGCCCTGGTGCCGACATTCATCATGATTGGCATCTGGGGACGCGGCGAACGGAAGAATTACGCGACGTTCCAAATCACGCTTTATTTGAGCGTCGGCGCACTGATTGCGCTCATCGGCCTCATCGCGCTCTACCTGCAATCCGGCGCAAACACGTTCGACATTCCGAAACTCACCGAATATGTCCAGTCGCATCCGTTGGCGGCGCACTCGCAGAACTTCATTTTCCCGCTGCTGTTGTTCGGCTTTGGCATTCTGGTTTCGCTCTGGCCTTTTCACAGCTGGGCACCGCTGGGCTATGGTTCCGCGCCGTCGCCGACCGCGATGTTGCACGCGGGCGTCCTGAAAAAATTCGGGCTGTACGGTTTGATCCGCATTGCGCTGCCGTTGATGCCGCAGGCGGCTCAACACTGGATGCAAATTCTCGCCTGGCTCTGTCTCGGCAACATCCTTTACGTCGGCTGGGTGGCGATGCGGCAGCGCAATCTGAACCTGCTCATCGGCAATTCGAGCGTGGCGCATATGGGCTTCATTTTTCTTGGCATCGCGAGCCTGAATCTCATCGGCGTGACCGGCGCGGTGGTCATCATGATTGCGCACGGTTTTCTTGCGGCGCTGACGTTCGGCCTGAGCGGCTACATTTACCGGCAAACCGGCACGCTGGAGATGGGCGAACTCGGCGGGCTGGCGCGCAAACTGCCGTTCATCGGCACCGCGCTGTTGATGGCGGCGTTGGCCGGCTGCGGTCTGCCGGGCTTTGCGAATTTCGTCGGTGAAGTCACGGTGTTCTTCGGCGCGTGGAAAGTCTTTCCGCTCGTGACCGGTTTGGCAGTTTGGGGCGCTCTGATGATCGGCGCGCTTTATATGCTGCGCGCGATGCGGAATGTTTTGCACGGCCCGCTGCCGGAAAAGTGGGCGGGCATTTCCGACGCGACGAATGTCTGGCGCAAGCTGCCTTATGCGCTGTTGCTCGCCAGCCTGCTGGTGTTCGGCTGCTTCCCGCGCTTGCTCACGGAAAAAATCACGCCGGATGCGGAGAAGATCGTGGGTATGGCGACAACTGAAAGTAGGGCGGGCGTCTCGCCTGCCCAAGCGGGCTTCCAGCCCGCAAAAGAAAATCTGAGTCAAGGCCGGGCCGGCCTTGAGGGCAGGCGAGACGCCCGCCCTACTTTAACGGCAAACTGATGAACGCTTCCCTGCTCAATCTGGAAATCGGGGTGGTCGTCCTCGGCCTCGTGCTGATGCTCGCGGATTTTTGGATGCCCGCCGAGCGCCGGCGTTTCCTTGGCTACGCGGCAGCAGCGGCGCTGGCGGTGTTGCTGGTCATGAACCTGGGCAACTGCGCCACCGGCACCGCCTTCAGCGGGATGTTCGTCCAGGACGGGCTGGCCGTGTTCTTTAAGCGCTTTTTCATCGTCGCCGCAATCCTTGTGCTGTTCATGGCGGTGGAATTCTCCGATCGCATCGCGTCGGGCATTTCCGAGTATTATTCACTGATTGTCTTTGCGCTGGCGGGAATGTTGTTCGCGGCATCCGCCAACAACTTCGCGATGCTTTTCGTCTCGATTGAGCTGATCACCGTCACGTTTTATGTGCTCACGAGCTTTCAACGCGGCCGGCTGGTGTCACTCGAAGCGGGCGTGAAATATCTGATTCTCGGCTCGTTGTCGTCGGCGTTCATGGTTTATGGCATCGCGCTGGTGTGGGGAACGACCGGCAAGCTCAATTTCAACGAACTGGCATTGGTCGCCGGCCAGTTTGCCGGGAACAAAATCTTCCTGCTCGGCATGGTGCTGGTGCTGGTGGGGCTCGGATTCAAGATCGCCGCGTTTCCGTTCCAGATCTGGGCGCCGGACGTTTACCAGGGCGCGCCGACCCCGACGACGGCGTTTCTGGCCATCGGTTCCAAGGCCGCCGGGTTTGTTTTGTTGTTGCGCGTTTTGTTCACGGCGATTCCCAGCGTATCAGCGCATTGGGCGAATCCGTTGATCATCATCTCCGGCATCACGATTCTTTACGGCAACCTGTGCGCGATCCCGCAGCGCAACCTGAAGCGGCTGCTGGGTTATTCGAGCATTGCGCACGCAGGTTATCTGTTGCTGGGCGTGGCAGCGTTGAGCGCGAGCGGACAGGCGGCGGTGCTTTATTATCTGAGCGGCTATCTGTTCACGGTGCTGGGGGCGTTCACGGTGATTTGCCTAGTGATGCGGCATCTGGACAACGAAGACATTTCCGCGCTGGCCGGATTGCACCAGCGTTCGCCGCTACTGGCCTCGACGCTGACGCTGGCGATGGTGTCGATGACGGGCATTCCGCCATTGGCCGGATTTTTAGGGAAATTTTTGCTGCTGAAAGCCGTCATTGAGCAAGGCGCGACGAATCCGGGTTACTATTGCCTCGCGTTCACAGCGCTCGCGGGCGTGGTGATGTCGCTCTACTATTATGGCGGCGTCATCCGCGCGATTTACTGGAGCCAGGATGCCCCGGCGGATTTGTCGCCGATTTTACTTTCCGGCCCGGCCAAAGTGACCCTCGCGATTTGCATCGCCGGAATGTTCTGGATCGGATTGTTCCCGAACATGATGGTCAAACTTGCAACCGAAGCGGTGAAGACACTGAAGATGTAAAGGGCTTTGCCCGCACTTTGACTTCCGCGTCCTGTGGGTAGTGGTGGGCCTGCGGTTTTGAACGAGGCGGGATCTTTCAAGGCAGGCTTGGTCTGTAGAAGCCGTTCGATTTTGTCCTTTCGCCAGTTGCCCGCAGGTCATGCGGCTTTTGTATGCGATTCGACTGGAATGAAAATCAGAATGTTGGCGATTTGAGAGTCAACCGGTTGGGGGCGCTGGCCGGCTGCCGGGCATGTGAAGGCGTAAAATTTCACTTCGACCTCTGCCGGTTTTGTAATTAACGTTCTGCCGATGGCCGCCGAAGCCCAACTGACTCCCATGATGACGCAGTATCGCCGCATCAAGAGCGAACTGCCCAAGGACGCGCTGTTGCTGTTCCGCCTCGGCGATTTTTACGAGATGTTTTTCGAGGACGCGCAGGCGGGTGCGCAAATTCTCAATCTGGCGCTCACCGCACGCAACGGCGTGCCGATGTGCGGCCTGCCGCATCATGCCGCCAACAGCTACATCGGCCGGTTGCTCAAGGCCGGACGCAAAGTCGCCATTTGCGACCAGCTCGAAGAGGCCCAGCCCGGCAAGCTCGTCAAACGCGAGGTGACCCAAATCCTGTCGCCCGGCACGCATTTCGACGAGCGGATGCTCGTGGCCGAACGCAACAACTTCCTCGCCGCAATTTACCCGCTCGGAAAAACCTTCGGCCTTGCGCTGGTGGATTTGACCACGGGCGATTTCATGACCACGGAACTGGAGGCCGGGTCGGCGCTCCTGACGGAACTGGAACGATTGCGCCCGGCGGAAATTATTTATCCCGGCGAGGCGGCGGCACTGCGGGATTTGCTGCGGGACTCGTTCAAGATTTTGAACAGCTACGATGACTGGACGTTCGCGCCGGAAACCGCACTCTACACCGTGCGCGACCATTTCAAGGTGGCGTCGCTCGACGGCTTCGGGCTGAAGGACCGCACCGCCGCCATCGGCGCGGCGGGAGCGGCGCTGCATTACCTCACGCAACACCTGCGCCGCGACGTGAAGCATCTCACGCGGCTGTCGTTTTATAGCCGCAACGACTATCTGGTGCTGGATTACACGACACTGCGGCATCTCGAGGTTCTGGAGCCATTGCATCACGATGCGCCGCGCAACGCGTCACTTTACGGAGTGGTCAACCGCACCGTCACGCCGATGGGCGCGCGAATGCTGCGCAACTGGTTGTCGCAACCGCTCGCCGCCGTTGAACCGATTCGCCGCCGCCAGGAGGCGGTGCAGACGTTCATCGGGAATTCCGCTGCGCTGGACAATTTCCGCGCACAACTTTCCCAGGTGCGCGATCTGGAACGCACGCTGGGCCGGTTGAGCAGCGGCAGCGGCAACGCGCGCGATCTCGTCGCCCTGCGCCTGGCCTTGGAACAAATCCCGGCGGTGAGAAAAACGCTTGCCACCGTAGGACAGGCGTCGCGCCTGTCTCCAATTTCAGAAAAAAGTCTCCCGAAGCTGGAAGGCGGGGAAAATATTGAGACAGGCGCGACGCCTGTCCTGCTGGAAAACCTCAACGCGCAGCTCACCGAATCGCCTGACCTCGTGGAGTTGATTTCGCGCGCCATTGTGGATGACCCGCCACTCGCCGTGAAAGAGGGCGGAATGATCCGCGACGGCTTCGCCGCCGCGCTTGACGAACTCCGCGACGCGACGCGCGGCGGCAAGGACTGGATTGCGAAACTCCAGCAGCAGGAGATCGAACACACCGGCATCACCTCGCTGAAAGTCCGGTTCAATTCCGTCTTCGGCTACTACATCGAAGTCACGAAGTCGAATCTCGACAGGGTCCCGCCGCATTACATCCGCAAGCAGACTGTCGCCAACGGCGAACGCTACATCACGCCCGAATTGAAAGAGATGGAAGGCAAAATTCTCGGCGCGGAGGAACGCAGCGTGAAGCTGGAATACGAGCTGTTCCAGCGCGTGCGCGAGGAGGTGCTCGGTCAATTGCCCAAAATCCAGCAGACCGCTACCGCACTGGCGCAACTCGACGTGCTGGCATCGTTTGCCGAGACGGCGCGGTTACATAGCTACTGCCGCCCGGTCGTCGCCAACGAAGGCGTGCTGCAAATCCGTGATGGACGCCATCCGGTGCTGGAACAAAATCTCGCCGAGGAACGTTTCGTGCCGAATGATGCGGGGCTTTGTGGCACAGGCTTCCAGCCTGTGAATGTGGAAGGGGACACAGGCCGGGAGGCCTGTACCACTCTCCCCCAAATCGCACTCATCACCGGGCCGAACATGGCGGGCAAAAGCACCTACATCCGGCAGGTGGCGCTACTCACGTTGCTGGCGCACACCGGCTCGTTCGTGCCGGCGGCCGAGGCGCGGATTGATCTGGTGGACCGCATCTTCACCCGCATCGGCGCAAGCGACGATCTCACCCGCGGGCAATCCACCTTCATGGTCGAAATGACCGAGACGGCGAACATCCTGAACAACGCCACACCGCGCAGCCTCATCGTGCTGGACGAAATCGGGCGCGGCACGAGCACGTTCGACGGCCTGAGCCTGGCGTGGAGCATCGTCGAGCATTTGCACAACCAGGTCGGCGCGAAGACGCTTTTTGCCACCCATTACCACGAACTGACCGAACTGGCGCAACGCCTGCCGCGGCTGAAGAACTTCAACGTGGCCGTGCGCGAATGGCGCGACCAGATTGTGTTCCTGCGCAAGATTGTGGAAGGCGGCACGGACAAGAGCTACGGCATCCACGTCGCGCGCCTGGCGGGCGTGCCGAAGGAAGTGCTGGAACGCGCGAAGGTGATTCTCGGCAACCTCGAAGAATCCGAACTCACGCCGGAAGGCACCGTGCGGCAATCCCCGCACCGCCAGCAGGACCGCGACAAGCTCAAGCAACTCGCCCCGCCGCCGCAGATGGATTTATTCGGGTAAATGACGCCTATTCGCCTTGCAGAATGGCCCGGCTCACACCCGAGGCATCAAGCGTTGTGGCGTTGGGAGGGTTTTGGGTTTATTTATGTATCGTTATGAAAAAACTAATCTTGACCGTTCTCGCTCTGGCCTCCACCGGGGCAGTCCGCGCCGGCATCCACACCCAGATCGTCGAATATAAACAGGGAGACACAACGCTTGAAGGATTCGTCGCCTATGACGACGCCATCCAGGGCAAACGCCCCGGCGTCCTGATCGTGCATCAGTGGCTGGGGTTGACCGACTACGAGAAACATCGCGCGGAAATGCTCGCGCAACTCGGTTACGTCGCGTTTTGCGCCGATATTTACGGCAAGGGCGTCCGCCCGCAAACCGCGCAGGAAGCCGGCGCCCTGGCGGGCAAATACAAAAACGACCGCCAGCTCTTGCGCGCCCGGGTCAACGCCGGCCTGGACGCGCTGCGCCGGCAGCCACTCGTGGATTCGAAGCGCGTCGCGGCCATTGGCTATTGTTTTGGCGGCACGACGGTGCTGGAACTGGCGCGCAGCGGCGCGGACGTTGCGGGCGTGGTCAGTTTTCACGGCGGATTGGATTCGCCGACTCCAGCAGACGGCAAAAACATCAAAGGCAAGGTGCTGGTTTGTCATGGCGCGGATGATCCGTTTTCATCACCACAAAACATCGCCGCTTTTGAAGACGAAATGCGCAAGGGCGGTGTGGATTGGCAGCTCATCAAATACGGCGGCGCGGTCCACTCCTTCACCCAGCCCATGGCGGGCGATGACAATTCCAAAGGCGCGGCTTATAACGAAAAAGCGGACAAACGGTCGTGGGAAGCCATGAAACAATTCCTGGCCGAAATTTTCAAGTGATTCAGCTCGGAGGGGCGAGTTACACAAGCACCCCAATTTGAAAAATCCAGCATGGGACTCATGCAACTCGTCCCTCCGAAGATGCAAATTCAATTTTCGTGTGGTTCGTGTCTTTCGTGGTTAATATCCCGCCATGCGCATCACCGGCGGCAACGCGGCACGGCGGATTTTGAAAACTCCGAAAGGTCTGGCCGTGCGTCCCACGCCCGACCTCGTCAAACAGGCGGTCTTCAACAGCCTCGGTGCGCGGGTGGTGGGCGCGCGGGTGCTGGAACTGTTCGCCGGCACGGGCGCGTTGAGCTTGGACTGCCTGAGTCGCGGCGCAGTGTCGGCAATGTGCATCGAGAAGTCACCCAAACACGCGGAATTCATCCGCGCCAATGCCCATACCGCCAGTCTTGATCCTGCGCTCGACGTGCGCGTGCAGGACGTGTTCACCGCGCTGGCGCAATTCGCGGAAAACGGACGGCAATTCGATTTGATTCTGGCCGACCCGCCTTACGGCGAAAAAAACATCGGCCGCCGTTCGACCTCCTTCGCACAGCAATTGCTCGATGATGCGAATTTGCCGAAGCTGCTCACCCCCGGCGGACGGTTCGTTCTCGGCCACACCAAACGCGACACGCTGGATGTCGTCGCGCCCTGGCGCGAAGTGAAACTGCTCAAGCACGGCGACAGTCTGATGCGGTTTTTCGAGCGCGGATAGTAGGACCGGCGTCGCGCCTGTCTCCATCTTCACAAAATGCTTGCCACTCGACTTATCCCTGTCCCTGAACCGATGCGGCAGGACAAGATGCAAAACTTTGATTCACCTGCATCAAAGTTTTGTCATCTCATTGCAGGGTAGAAACTTGCAAAAACGCATTTTTGCTGTCAGCAGGGCAATCATTGAAACTGGTTCATGGTCCCAATGCGCACCCAATAATCTTGGGATTGGAAGCTTTCCATGAAAACGATTCGGAATGAAGCAGGCAAAGTGAAATTGGAGACAGGCTGGAAGCCTGTCCTACGTTGAAGACGCTTTCCTGACCGCCTCCCGTATGGTTTTCCTGAATTTCTCGATGCCCTGGTCAAACGCGGCGGAAATCGGCAGCAACGAAACTTTGCAAATTTTCTTTTTGAACTGCTTCAGATTTTTTTCGGCCACCGCCTCGTCCATTTTGTTGGCCACCACCAAACGCGGTTTTTCCAGCAGCGCCGGATCGTAAAGTTCCAGCTCCTTGAGCAATTGTTTGTAATCGTCCCACGGTGCGCGGTTGTCCGTGCCCGCCATGTCGAGCAGCAGCACCAGAATTTTGCAGCGCTCGATGTGGCGCAGAAACTCGTGGCCGAGCCCGATGTTTTTGTGCGCGCCTTCAATCAAACCCGGCACGTCGCAAACCGTGAGCCGGTGCCAGTCGGCATATTCCACGATGCCGATCTGCGGGTGCAGCGTGGTGAACGGATACGGCGCGACTTTCGGCCGCGCCTTGGAAATGGCCGTGAGCAGCGTGGACTTGCCCGCGTTCGGATAGCCGACCAGCCCGACTTCGGCCATGATGCGCAGCTCGAAGAGATAATCACCTTCCTCGCCTGGCTCGCCCGGCTGCGCGAAACGCGGCGTCTGGCGCGCGGCCGTCGCAAAGTTCCGGTTGCCCAATCCGCCACGTCCGCCTTTGCAAATCACGAATTGCTGTCCGTTTTCAGTCAGATCGGCGACCAGCTCGCCCTTTTCCAAATTGCCGGCGGAAAATTCTCCAACCTCTTCCCAGCTCAAATCAATTTCCTGCGCCTGCCCGCCGCTGGCACTGCGAATCAATGGCCGTTTGCTGGCACTGGTTTTGAGCGTCGGCTTTTCGTCTTCGTCCCTTGGCGCGGCGGAGTGTAACGGAGACGGCTCGTTCTCGAAATTGCCCCCTGGTTTTGCCACTGACGGCAACCGCCATACGAGCGTGCCGCAGGGGACTTTCACGACAAGGTCCTTGCCCGCGTGGCCGTCCATACCCTTGCCGAAGCCCGGTTCGCCGGCCTTGGCGATGAGGCGCGGCTGGTAATACTGGGCGATGAGGTTGTTGAGGTCGTGGTCGGCTTGCAAAATCACACTGCCGCCGCGACCGCCGTTGCCGCCGCTCGGCCCGCCCTTGGCGATGTAAGCCTCGCGATGGAACGCGATGCAGCCTTTGCCGCCGTGTCCCGCGCTCGCGTAAATTTTTATTTCGTCTATGAACATTGAAGTTGGAGTTCAGGCTTCAGCCTGTTTTCAAAAAACTAAAGGACAGACGTGGCAAGCAAAAGCTTGAACTCCAACAACAAAAAAGGCGAGGCGCGCGGCCTCGCCGGGAAATTCATTTGCGCCGGTTAATTCTTCGCGGCGGGTTCGGCCTTCACATTCACGCGCCGGCCATTCTTGTCGAAGGCGATTTTGCCGTCCACCAGCGCGAAGAGCGTCCAATCGCGGCCGGTGCCGACGTTTTCGCCCGCCACAAACTTCGTGCCGCGCTGCCGGACGATGATGCTGCCGGCGGTGACTGATTCGCCGCCGTACGTTTTCACACCGAGCCGTTTGCTGACGCTGTCGCGGCCGTTGCGGATGCTGCCTTGACCTTTCTTATGTGCCATAATTTTTTTGGGGCTGGGTTCTTGCGTCTCGGTTCTGGGAACCCCCCAGACGCCAGACGCCAAATCCAAGACCCGATTTAAGCTTTGATTTCCGTGATCTTGACCACCGTCAATTCCTGGCGATGACCGATCGTTTTGTGATAGCCCTTGCGGCGTTTCATCTTGAAAGTGAGTTTCTTCTCGCCGCGTTTGTGCGCCACGACGTCGGCCAGCACGGTGGCGCCGCTGACCGTGGGTGTGCCCACCGCCAGCTTGCCGTCGGCGTTCACCAGCAAGACCCGGTCAAAAGTGAAGGGTTTGCCGGTCTCAACGGCCAGACGTTCGATTTCCAGCGTGTCGCCCGCGGCGACCCGGTACTGTTTGCTACCTGTTTCTAAAACGGCGTACATAAATTGACCCACAAAGGGTTGGGCATTAAGCCAGAACCGCGCCGGGCTGTCAACGCCTGAATTCTGGGAAAATGGCTTGTAAAAGAAGCCGGCTTAAACGTGCGGCGGCTGTTCCCCGCGTTCGGCAAACCATTGGCGAAGAAAAACCAGGTCGCCGGCATCCTTTGCCCGATGCGTGACCGCCTTCATGCGCCAGAGCAGCCGCGGTGAGGCAAAGGGAATCGGCACGCCGCCCAATTCACGCACGACAACATCCTTCGCCGCTTCGGCATAATCAATTCCGCCAGCCGAACGCATCAAATCCACGAGAATTTCGTCGCCCACGCGGATGACATTGTATTGTTGCAACTCACCCGGCTGAAGTTCACGCACAGCATTGTCGGGCAAGGTGGAAAGCGCGGAAAAAACTTTCGCTTCGTTTTCTGCATCGTCGGCCACAACCAAATCAACATCGCCCGTAAAGCGCGGAAACCCCGCCGCGATAATTGCAAATCCGCCCACGACCACATATTTCGCGCCCCGCTGGTTCAATGCGCGGCAAAGCGCGGCAATGTCGCCTTCCACCGGCGGACGGCACTCCAGGCTTTTCACATCCCGCTTCGCACCAGCATTTTGATCATCCATTGGTCCGCCTCTTCGTGGGTTTTGAAACGATGAACGCCCTTCGCCAGCCAGCAATGTTTGAAAGCCTTGTGAAATTCCAATCCCGAGGCCTGCATCTGCATTCCCGCTTTCAGCCCGTCCGGTGTCTTGGTGCGACGCCCGACGAAGCGGTCAATCTTTTCCTCGACGTTGATGAACGGCTGTTTCAAGGCGTTTTCAGCATAAACTGCGGCACCAGACAAAGCAAGGGCACCGAAATCAGGCTGAAAAGCTGTTAATCGGATATTTATCGTTTATCAATAAATAATACTTGACTAACGGAGTTGATGGGTGTATTCTTTGCGCCATGAATGCGAATGAAATTTCTCCAAAGATTAATCCTCGGATGAATCGGATTAAGATTGTCAGCCGGATCCTTCGGGCGCTGATCGGCATCATCGCCGTGCTGATAGCATTGATGTCCGCCTTGTTCGTTCTGGTTTCTGTCAAATATGCGCTAGGCAGCGTGCCACCGAGGCCGGGCGCGCTGGTCATTGCCTTTTCCCCGCACCAGGCTTATCCCTCGCCGTTCGATATTTCGCCTCCGGTTTTCTTTGTCGGCGCGATTGAGTATGGTCTGGCTGGGATGGCACTGATTTTATTGAACCGGCTGTTCACGTGCTATGGGCGTGGCATTTTCTTCAAAACCGAAAATATCCGGTACTTCAAATTCCTGGGCCTGATTGTCATCGGCCTCTGGCTCACCTTGACGCTCTTGGAACTGATGGCGCATCAAGACAACCTCAAGGGTTCTGGGCAGGTGTATCCCGTCTTGACCGTGATTATCGGCGCGTGTCAGGTGAACTTGGGGGATTTTCTGCAGTTGGTGTCTGGTATTTTGATCGTTTTTATCGCTTGGATCATGGACGAAGGCCAGAAAATCCAGGAGGAACAGGAATTGACCGTTTAACCAAACCCACTTTTCAAATTTATGAATGCGAATGAAATTGCCCCGAAGACCAATCTTCGGATGAATCGGATAAGAACTGTCAGCCGGATTGCAAAAATCGTGATGCTCGGCCTTTTAATCTTCACGTTGTATTTCCCGATCCGAACTTATATTTTCCAAAGTCTGTCGCCTTCTTTTAAAAGGGGAGGATTTTCGTTGCCGGATGTCCTCCTGACAATTTCTCAAATTATTCTATGGATTTGGTACTGGAAACTGTCTCGGTTGTTCAGGTTGTACGAACAAGGCTTGATTTTTTCAGCCCAAACGATCCGCTGCATTAAAATTCTTGGCATTCTGTGTGCAGTCGGATGGGCGTTGATGACCCTATTGCAGTTTTTGCCCCATCCTTTGCTGCCTTCCCAAAGCACTCAAACTCATCCGCCGGAAGCCACGGTTATTAAGGGGGTCATGGTTAGTAGTTATCGGATGGGGTTCTTCTCGTTTAATTTCGGCACCGGCATAAATTTTGGACTGCTTTTTGCCGGAATTGTCATCGTGCTGATCGCCTGGATCATGGATGAAGGCCGGAAAATCCAGGAGGAACAGGAATTGACCGTTTAAGTTTATGCCCATCATCGTCAATCTCGACGTGGTTCTTGCCCAGCGGAAAATGCGGCTGAACGATCTGGCAGCCGCCGTGGACATCACGCCGCAAAATCTATCCATCCTCAAAACCGGCAAGGCCAGGGCCATCCGTTTCTCCACGCTCGAAGCCATTTGCGCCCATCTCGAATGCCAGCCCGGCGAGATTTTGGAATATCGCCCGGAAGCCGGGAAAAAGAAGTAGTCCGTGTGAGGATAAGCCGTATCAATTCATATGAAACCACGGATGGACACGGATTAACACGGATTAAAACAAAACCAACAGTCTCTTCAGCAAATCCGGACGGCCTCACTGATTGGCAAACTCGTTTGCATTGCTGAATCCCTTTTTCCTATCCATGTTCATCTGTGTCCATCCGTGGTAAAAAGATTTTCCCACTGCATTCTGCGAGCACAAAAAATTATTTCGGCCATTCGCCTTGCGGCATGGGACGCAATTCCAATTTTGCCGGGTCAATGACAACATGCTTGATGCGTTTGCGTTTCCAGGTGTAGGTGATATGAACCAGGCCGTCGCTCGTCTGAATTACAGCGGGGTAGGCGAAGCCGCTCGGCGCGGACGGGTTGTCTTCCAGCACCAGCGCGGCCTGCCAGTTCAGTCCGTCATCGGAAAGGGCGACGTTCAACGGGCTGCGGCCTTTGTTGGCGGTTTTGTCTTCCGTGTTGTGGTTGTAAACCAGGAGCTGGCGGCCGTCTTTCAAGGTCACGGCGTCCGTGCCGGAATCGGGATTCGGCATATCGGTCAACATCATCCTGCCCCACGTCACGCCGCCGTCACCGGACCAGATTTTAAAAATCCTCCCGTTGCGCGTGCGGCCAATCGCCTCCAGTTTTCCGTCGGCTAGAAATAAAATGCTCGGCTGGATGGCGCCGATGGTTTTGCCGTCATTCACCGGCGGCGTAGCCTGCCAGGTTTTTCCCAAATCGCTCGTGCGCTCAAAATGCACGAGCCAGCCGTTTTTGCCCTCGGTGCTGCTCCCGCAAAGGATGTCGCCGCTGGCCAGTTGCACGGGTTTGTTTTTGATCGGGCCCAGAATGCCCTTGGGCAAACGCTGCGGCGGCGACCACGTTTTGCCGTCGTCGGTGGACGTCATCAGCATTCCCCACCAGGTTGCCGTGCTGGGGCCGACTTTGTAGAACAACAACAGCGGGCCATTCCTCGGCTGGAACAAAACCGGATTCCACGTTGGCAGGCGGTTGCTCTCGAAACCCACCCCGTTCGCGACCTCGACCGGCGGAGTCCAATGTCCGTCAACATTGCGCGAAACGTAAATGCACACGTCGGGATGGCGTTCGCCGGTGCCGCCAAACCACGCCGCAACCAGGCCGGATTTTGTTTCAACGATGGTCGAGGCGTGGCACGCCGGATACGGCGCGTTCTCGTAGATGAATTCGGATTTGAGCACGGCGTCCCGGCTTCTGGCCGTTGCGCCGCCGATGGCAAAAAATCCTGACATCAACGCAAAAATGAGCAATCGCGGGCGCAAACTTCGAGTTTGCATAAAATCAGTTCAGGCTTTTTCGCGGCGGCGCAAAATACGTTCGCGTTTCTTGTTTTCGCCGGCCAGCAATTCCTCCGCCGACCAGCCGCGGGCCTGAGCGAACGACGCCAGTTCAAAAAGTTCTTTTGCCAGCGCGCTTTTGGTCAGGCGTCGCTTTGAATCGTGGCCGTCCGCAAGGACTTTGGCTTTGCGGGCTTTCTTCAAAAGCTTCTCGGCGTGGAGCAGCGCGGGCAGATGGTTCGGAATGCCATCGAGGGCGGAATGACGCGCGTGTTTGGTTCCGTGCTTTTCCGCCTTTTTGATTTTTTCCCAGTTGGCCCAGACTTCGGCCACGTTTTTGACTTTTGTTTTGCCAAAGACGTGCGGGTGCCGGCGCACCAGTTTCTCCACAATCAGCCGGCAGACTTTTTCAAAATCAAACACGCCCCGCTCCTTCGCCAGTTGGCAGTGGAAGACGACCTGCAACAGCAAATCCCCAAGTTCCTCCGCCATTTCGTGGTCGTCTTCCGCCTCGATGGCGTCAATCAATTCATAGACTTCCTCAATCGCATGGCGGCGGAGCGTGTGATGGTTCTGCTCGCGGTCCCACGGGCAGCCCGTCGGCGAGCGCAGCCGGGCCATGACGCGCAGTAAATCCTCTATTGCCGGATGTTTTTTCATTTTGGGAAACATCCAACATCGAACATCGAACAACCAACATCCAATGAATGGAATCGTCCGCCAACCGCAGCTTTGGGCGTTGGATGTTGGATGTTGGATGTTGAATGTTCCATTTACAAAATCACCAGATCGTCGCGATGCACGACTTCGACGCGCGCCAGTTTCCGGCTGCACACCTCAGCGGCGCCGAACTTCGCGATGCCGCGCGCGAATTCGGTCCCGTTCAAATCACAAATCCGCACCACGTCGCCGGCGGCGAATTCGCCTTCGCAACGGGCCACACCCGGCGGCAGCAGGCTCTTGCCTTTCTCGCGCAAGGCCAGCTTCGCGCCTTCATCCACGAACAACGCGCCCTGGGGATGATGGAAAAACGCAATCCAGCGTTTGCGTCCCTGCAGCTTCGTGAGATGCGCGACAAACAGCGTGCCTTCGTCCTCGCCGCTGAGGATTTTCGCCAGCACGTTTTTCTTTTTGCCCGACGCAATCACCAACGGGATGCCGGAACGCACGGCGATTTTAGCGGCCTGGATTTTTGAGGCCATGCCACCGACGGCGGTTTCGCTGTCCGTGCCACCGGCGAGCTTTTCAATTGTCGAATCAATCTTTTCGATGACGGAAATCGTTTTCGGATTGGCTTTGCTGAAATTTTCAATCACGCCGTCCACCGTGGTCAAAATGACGAGCAAATCGGCGGGCAGCAGCGACGCCACCAGCGCGGACAAGGTGTCGTTGTCGCCGAACTTGATTTCGGTGAACGACACGGCGTCATTTTCGTTGATGATGGGCACGACGCCGCGGCCGAGCAGCGTGACGAGCGTGTTGCGCGCGTTGAGATGGCGCTCGTGATGTTCGAGGTCGTCATGCGTGAGCAACACCTGCGCGACGTGCAAATTGTGCCGCGCGAACAGGTCCGCATAGGTCGCCATGAGCCGCGACTGGCCGACGGCGGCGCACGCCTGCAATTCGGCGAGGTCGCCCGGACGTTTTTCATAACCCAGCGCGCCCATGCCCGCGCCGACGGCGCCGGAGGTGACGAGCACGATTTCCTTGCCGGATTTTCTCAACGCGGCGACCTGGGCGACGAGCTGTTCCAGTTGCGCCGGGTCGGGCTGTTTGCGGCTGTCGGTGAGCACGCCTGTGCCGAGTTTCACGACCAGGCGGGCGGCGGTTTTGACGGATTCACGATGCACGCGGTAAAGTTAGAGAAAAATCCGCGCTCGGAAAATGTAAAAATACGGAGGTTTTCGCCGGGATTCATCCGGACACTGCGACGGGAAGCGAAGCGCCACGCCGCTTGGGATGTTCGGTTTGCAGTCGCAAAGCGGTGTCGCCGCTGCGCTCTGCCACCGCAGTCCAAAATCCTCGCAGCCATTGACGATTCTGACGGATGGCAGCGTAGTGTCCGGGAGCGCTCGCTTGCCGCCCATTCAATTTCCGAGCAAGCCGTGCTTGGGCAGGTTGACCAGTGATCCAAAAAAATCCCCGCCGCGCAACGCGATGAGCACAGCCAACCCGGCAAGGTCGGCCTGGGACTTCACATTTTTCATCACACAGTTTTCGAGGCCGATTTTTTGCGTGCGGTTGTTGCGCTGGTCTTTCAGGTCAATGAACTTCATCGTGCCGACGGAGACATTCAGCACATCAATGGACTTGAATTCGAAACCGGTCTGTTTCTTGAAATCCGCCGCTCCGTTGGCGCCGCCGGTTTTTTTTGGTGGCAGGGTGACGCCGAGTGAAAAAACGTTCGTGCGTCCGGCCTCGTTTTTCACAATGTCGAGTTCGCCGAGGTTGAAACGCACGAGGGTGAGGTGAAGCTCGTGTCTGGCGAGTGCGGCGCGGTCGTATTCGGCGTGGATTTCCCGAATGTCCAGAAACGGCGTACCGCCAAAGTCCGGCGGGTTGTAGAGCTTGAAATTTTGAATTGTTACCGTCGGCTCAACGAGGCCAACTGAAAATTTCCCAATTTCCGCGTCCATGCCGGTCTGCGCGCGGATGCGATGTTCAACATAAACCCGGAGAATCGAATTGAGCGACAGCAGCAAAATGACGATCAACACGACCGCCAACAGGAACAGCCGGAACAGCCATTTGAACAACCATTTCATAATTGCACGTCCTCCGGTCGCACTTCGAGACATTCGTCCTGATCCTCCCAAATGACGGCGGGATAAAGATTCAGCAGTTTCGGCGCGAGTTCGCGGCCCGCGCGCGCGAGCAAACGCTCGGCTTCTGCCGCGGCGTTTTCATAGGCGCGGTCGTAATCGCTCGCGCGCCGGCGCTGGTGGTCGTCCCAATGCGCGACGGCGTGGACGGGTTCATATTGTTGCGCCCAGGCATCGAGTTCGGCGCGGACGTCGGCGGAAATTTCGTCGAAGGGCACGAGGGTTTCATTGCAATGCTGGCAGATCAGACCGGACTCGCGCACATCACGGGTGAACAGTGGCAAAAACGGGGCACGGCAGCACGGCGATTCCGCATAAGCCGCCGGCGGCGTGGCCAGCCGCTTGAACCAGACCTGCCGGTCGT
>Ga0181538_10000841_pt1 | contig 36431 bp, 32 predicted proteins | sample PEATcosm2014_Bin_40_FD_119773 | JGI IMG/M metagenome (GOLD analysis project Ga0181538, IMG submission 119773) | Peatland microbial communities from MTU Mesocosm Facility, Houghton, MI, USA - PEATcosm2014_Bin23_30_metaG | ecosystem: Environmental > Terrestrial > Soil > Wetlands > Peat | place... | reverse complement strand
GTACCGGCTGCACGAAAGTGACACCGGCTCTCCCGAGGTGCAGATCGCGCTCTTGTCGGGACGGATCAACCATCTGACGGAGCACTTGAAGGAGCACAAAGGGGACCACCACACCCGGCGGGGACTGATGAAGCTCATCGGCCAGCGCCGCCGGCTGCTCGACTACGTCCGCAAGAACGACGTCGAGCGCTACCGCACCATCATCAGCCGTCTCGGCATTCGAAGGTAGCGGAGCACCACAGAAACGGGCGTCTCGAGCCGCTGGCTGCCAGTCGCCGGTCACTTCGACAGCGAGGTGGTCGACCACTGGGAACCAGACGAAGAGATGCCCCCGACAAACGAGGAGCATCATGTCTGATGCCATTTCCGTATCGGTCCCGATCAGCGGGACCGATCGCACCCTGTCCTTGGAGGCCGGGAAACTGGCCCAACTCGCGGACGGCGCCGTCCTGGCCCGCATCGGGGACACCATTCTGCTGGCCACCGTCACGGCGGCCCGCTCGGTTCGGGAGGGGACCGACTTCTTCCCCCTGACCGTCGACATCGAGGAGCGGACCTACGCCGCGGGGAAGATCCCCGGCTCGTTCTTCCGACGGGAGGGCAAGAGCTCGGACCAGGCCATCCTGACCGACCGGCTCATCGACCGGCCACTGCGGCCGTCGTTCCCCGAGGGCTTCCGCAACGAGGTGCACGTCGTCGGCACCATCGTCGGCGCCGACCAGGTCAACCCGCACGACGTGCTGGCCATCAACGCGGCCTCGGCGGCGCTGATGATCTCGGGCATCCCCTTCGACGGCCCGATCGGGGCGGTGCGGATCGCGTACACGACCGAGGGCGTGTGGATCCCGCACCCGACCTTCCAGGAAGGCGAGGAGTCGACCTTCGAGCTCGTGGTCGCCGGCCGCGCGCTGAGCGACGACGCCGACAGCGAGATCGCCATCATGATGGTCGAGGCGGGCGGGACCGAGAAGTCGTGGTCCTACTACGCGACGGGCGCACCGAAGGTCACCGAGGAGGTGCTGGCGGCCGGGCTCGAGGCCTCCAAGCAGTGGATCCGCGAGTCCATCAACCTGCAGCGCCGCCTCGTGGAGGCCTTCACGGCGGCACGGGGGCCGATCGAGACCATCCCCTTCTCCACCTTCACCGACTACCAGGACGACGTATGGGCGCGGGTGGAGGCCGTCGGCACCGAGCCGATCGCCAAGGCCAACCTGGTCACCAGCAAGGCCGAGCGCAACGCGGCTCTCGACGCGGCCGGCGAGGAGATCCGCGCCGCCCTCGGCGACGAGTTCGCCGACCGCCCCGGCGAGGTCAAGGCGGCCATCCGCTCACTGACCAAGAAGCTGGTGCGCAAGCGGATCGTGGAGGACGGTGTCCGGGTCGACGGCCGGGGCACCTCCGACATCCGGCCGCTCTCGGCGGAGATCGACTTGTTCCCGACGGCGCACGGATCGGCACTCTTCCAGCGCGGCGAGACCCAGGTGCTCAACGTGACGACGCTCGGCATGCCGCGCATGAACCAGCTGCTCGACACGATTACCCCGGTCGAGACCAAGCGCTACATGCACCACTACAACTTCCCGCCCTTCTCGACCGGTGAAACCGGCTTCATGCGCGGCCCGAAGCGCCGTGAGATCGGGCACGGGCTGCTGGCGGAGCGGGCGCTGCTGCCCGTCGTCCCGAGTGCGGAGGAGTTCCCCTACACCCTGCGCGTCGTCTCCGACGTGCTTTCCTCCAACGGGTCCACCTCCATGGCGTCGGTCTGCGGTTCGACGCTGTCGCTGATGGCTGCCGGCGTCCCGATCAAGGACCCCGTGGCGGGCATCGCCATGGGCCTCGTCTACGACGAAGGACGCTACGTCACCCTGACCGACATCCTGGGCTCCGAGGACGCGTTCGGCGACATGGACTTCAAGGTGGCGGGCACGGCCGACGCGGTCACCGCGTTGCAGCTCGACACGAAGATCGACGGCCTGCCGGCCGACGTGCTGGCCCAGGCACTGCTCCAAGCCAAGGAGGCCCGCCTCGTGATCCTGGGCGTCATGGCGGCCACCATCGCCGAGCCCCGCGACCACGTCGCGACCAGCGCGCCGAAGATCGTCTCCATGGAGATCCCGATCGACAAGATCGGCGAGGTCATCGGCCCGAAGGGCAAGGTCATCAACACGCTGCAGCAGGAGACCGGAGCCGACATCGCGGTCGACGACGACGGCGTCGTCGGGACGGTGACCATCGGCGCCAAGGACGGCCACGCCGTCGAGGAAGCGCGCCGGCGGATCTCGTTGATCCTGGACCCGCCGACCGCCGAGGTGGGGGTCGTGTACGCCGGCAAGGTGGTCAACATCACGAAGTTCGGCGCGTTCGTCAACGTGCTCCCGGGTCGTGACGGACTGCTGCACATCTCGAAGCTGTCGTCGCTCGCCGGCGGCAAGCGCATCAACAACGTCGAGGACGTGCTCATGCTCGGCCAGGCGGTCGAGGTCCGGGTCGACGACATCGACCCGCAGGGCAAGGTGTCGTTGTCCCTGGCCTCCGCACCCGAGGCGTCGCAGGGCTCGGGCTCGGGCTCGAGCTCGAGCGGCAACGGTGGCGCCGGGAACGGCGACGCCGCGGCCACCAGTTCCTCCGGCTCCTCCGTCCGGTCGGCACCGTCCTTCGAGGACGCGTTCGAGGCCGAGCTGGTGGCGGACCTGGGCGATCTGGGCCCCGGCGCCTCCGAGGCCGACGCCGGCCGGAGCGACCGCGGTGACCGTGGTGACCGCGGCAACGACCGCCGCCCCTCGCGCGGTCGTTCCCGCCGTCGTTGATCGAGACGTCCGTCCTGCCGAGCGGCATCCGCCTGGTCACCGAGACCATGGCGGACGTCCGCTCGGTGGCGGTCGCCTTCTGGGTCGGCACCGGGTCGCGTGACGAGCCCGGCGAGCTCGCCGGGGCGTCGCACTTCCTCGAGCACCTGCTCTTCAAGGGCACGGAGGCGCGGTCCGCCGCGGCCATCGCCGAGGCGCTCGACGAGGTGGGGGGCGACTGCAACGCCTTCACCACCAAGGAGTACACGACGTTCTACGTCCGCCTCCTCTCCGAGAACCTGGCGCTCGGGCTCGACATCCTGAGCGACATCATGTGGGTGCCGGCACTCCGCTCCGAGGACATCGAGGCCGAGCGCTCCGTGATCCTCGACGAAATCCTCATGCACGCCGACGAGCCCGCCGACCTGGCGTCGGAACGCTGGCAGTCGGGGGTCTTCCCGGACCACGCGCTCGGGCGCGACACACTGGGGACGGCGTCATCGGTGCAGCGGATCACCCGCGAGGACATCCACGCCTTCCAGCAGCGCCACTACCGGCCCGCCAACATGGTCGTCTCGGTGGCCGGGGACTGCACGCACGAGGCGGTGGCCGCCGACCTCGAACGCCGCTTCCGGGGGACGGCGGGCGGAACGGCGCCCTCCCGTACGGCGCCGGGGCCCGACGTGGTCACGCTCGACGTGGTGCGTCGTCCGACCGAGCAGGCGCACCTCGTGTACGGGATGCGCTCGGTCTCGCGATTCGACGAGCGGCGCTGGGCGCTGGCCGTGCTGAACCACGTCCTCGGGGGCGGCCTGTCGAGCCGGTTGTTCCAAAAGGTGCGCGAGCAGCGAGGGCTGGCCTACTCGGTGTGGTCGGAGCGGGCGGCCTACGAGGACGCCGGCTCCCTGGCCGTGGTGGTCGGGACGGCCCCCGAGCACGTCGACAAGGTGCTCCACATCATCAGCGAGGAGCTCGAGCTGCTGGCCACCGAGGGCGTGACCGATCGGGAGCTGGCCGTGGCCAAGGGAAACCTGCGCGCCGAGATGCTCCTCTCGGGCGAGGACTCCGGCGCCCGGATGAGCCGTATCGGCGCCTCCCTGCTGCTGCACGGCGAGGTCCTCCCGGTCGATGAGGTCCTGGCCCGCATCGACGCGGTCGATCCCGAGCAGGTGCGCGACGTGGCGACCGAACTGGCCACCGCACCGCGCGCGATGAGCGCGGTGGGTCCCTTCGACGAGCACGACTTCGAGTCCCACCTACCCGCCCTGGCGGCCCGGTAGCCTGCAGGCCATGCAGAGGGTCGGTGTGGTCGGCGCCGGCGGCCGCATGGGCCAGGAGGTGTGCCGCGCCGTATCGGAGGCGGCGGACATGGAGCTGGTCGCCGCCATCGATCCGGCGCACGAGGGGGAGGACGCCTGCGGCCGGTCGATCGTGGGCGAGGTCATCGCGTTGTCCGACCTCGGTGCCGAGGTGGTCGTGGACTTCACCATCGCGGAGGCGGTACGCCACAACGTGCCGCACTACGCGCAGCAGGGCGTGCATGCCGTCATCGGGACGAGCGGGCTGTCCGACGACGACCTGGCTGCCGTGACGGCCCGCTTCGAGGGGAGCGGTGCCAATGCCATCGTGGCGGCGAACTTCGCCATCGGGGCCGTGCTGCTCATGCACTTCTGCCGCATCGCGGCACCGCTCATGGAGGGGGTGGAGGTGATTGAGCTGCATCACGACGCCAAGCGGGATGCGCCGTCGGGGACGGCGATGCACACCGCGGCCGTGATCGGGGCGGCGCGGCGGGCGGCGGGAGCAGGACCCCTCCCCGCCGACCCGACCACCGACCTGGTGCTGGCCGGGGCGCGCGGGGCCGAGACCTCCGACGGCGTCCACGTGCACTCGGTGCGTCTGCCCGGCCTCGTCGCGCACGAAGAGGTGATCTTCGGTTCCCAGGGCCAGAGCCTGAGCCTGCGCCACGACTCCTACGACCGCCGCTCCTTCATGCCGGGCGTCCTGCTCGCGGTGCGTTCGGTGACCGAGCGGCCCGGCGTGACCGTCGGCCTCGAGGCGTTGCTGGGCCTGTGAACCCCGAGGTCCGGGAGCGCCTGCTCCAAGCCACGTACGACTGCGTGGCCCGCTGGGGCCTGGCCAAGACGACGGTCGAGGACGCCGCCCGCGAGGCGGGCGTCTCGCGGGCCACCGTCTACCGCTACTTCCCCGGGGGCCGCGACGAGCTGATCTCTGCCGTCGTCGGGTGGGAGTTCGCCCGCTTCTTCCGCCGGCTCTACGAGGAGGTCTCCGACGCGGAGGGACTGGAGGAGGTGATGGAGCGCGGCATCGTGTTCGCCCACCATGCCCTCGTGGAGCACGAGGTGCTGCAGCGCATCCTCGTGACCGAGCCGCAGATCCTGCTGCCGCGGCTGACCACCGAGGCGGAGGGGACGCACACGCTGGTGGCCGCCTTCCTGTCGCCCTACCTGGTGCGCCACGGGATGGCCGAGGGCGCCGATCTCGAGGTCGCGGCCGACTTCCTGGCCCGCATGATCCTCTCCTACATCAGCTCACCGGGGCGCTGGGACCTCGACGATCCCGAACAGGTGGCGCTCCTCGTCCGTTCCGAGCTGCTGGCCGGCATCCGGTGAGCGGCTCACTCCCGGAGCCCTCGTCGACGCCCTCGTGCTACCGACACCCCGGCCGGGCGGCCTCGGTCCTGTGCGCGCACTGCGACCGCCCGATCTGCACCGACTGCATGGTGCAGGCGCCCGTGGGCTGGCAGTGCCCGCCGTGCATCTCGGAGGGGGCGAAGCGCTCGCGCCAGGTCCCCGCCTTCACCCACACGAGCCCCGGGCGGACGGGCGTGGTGGGCTCCACGAACCCGACGCCCGTGGTCCTGGCCATCATCGCGGTCAACGTGGTCGTCTTCTTCTTCGAGCGGTTCGGCACCGACACCAGGCTCATCGACCGCTACGCCATGTGGCCCGCCGCCGTGCACCTGGAGAACCAGTACTACCGGGCCTTCACCGCCATGTGGCTCCACGCCAACTTCCTGCACATCATCTTCAACATGCTGGCCCTCCTCATTGTCGGCCCGGCCGTCGAGGTGCTCCTGGGCAAGGCCCGCTTCCTCGCGCTCTACCTGATCGCCGGGCTGGGGGGGAGCGTCGCCTCGTACCTCCTGAGCCAGCCCAACGTGGCCGGCATCGGGGCGTCGGGCGCCATCATGGGGATCCTGGGCGCCTACGTGGTCCTGGCGGCGCGCCGGCACCTGCCGATGGCGCCGGTCGTGGGGCTGCTGGTGCTCAACTTCCTGATCGGGTTCACGGGCAACATCGACTGGCGGGCCCATCTCGGGGGGGTGGTGACGGGCGCCGTCGTGGCCTTGTTGTACGACTACGCCGGCAACCTGCGGAACCGGACCAGGGAGCTCGCCGTCACCATCGGGGGCAGTGTGGCGATCCTCGCCGTCCTGGCGCTGTTGATCACGGGCGTCGCCCCCGGGCACGTGAACCTCAGTTGAGCCCCCATTGGTTGACACTGAGACAAAAATCGCCATACTGTTTCATCGGTGGGCGCAGCAGCGGCGAGACCTGAGCACGGGGGCTCTGACGGACTGACGGGCGGGCGCGACGCCGTCGTCCGCCACCTGGGGGCCGACGACCGCTCCTCGACCAGGGTCCGCATCGTCGACGGGGCCCTGCGCTGCCTCGCCGGCTCGGGCATCGCAAAGACGACGGTGGACGACATCGCCCGCGCCTCGGGCCTGTCGAGGGCCACCGTCTACCGGACGTTCCCGCGGGGCAGGGAGGGCATCCTCGCCGCCGTCGTCGAGACCGAGGTGGCCCGGCTCTTCTCGGCCCTGGCCGTGGCGATGGGCGAGGCGACCGACCTCGAGGACGTGCTCGTGGCAGGCATGGTCGAGTCGGCCCGCCGGATGCGCTCCCACGGCGCCCTCACCTACCTCCTGGAGCACGAGCCCGGGGCGGTGCTGCCGTACCTCACCTTCGCCGAACTCGACCGGGTCCTGCTGGTGGCGGGTGACCTGGCGGCCCCCTTCTTCGCCCGCTGGCTCGAGCCGGCGCAGGCGTCCCGGGCGGCCGAGTGGGCCGTGCGCATCGTCCTGGCCTACTGTTCCGGGCCTACCGCCGGCACCGACCTCGGCAACCCCGACGACGCCCGCGCGCTGGTGCGGGCCTTCGTCCTGCCCGGCATCCTCGCCCTGCGCGTCGACGCAGCCAGCGGGGCTCCCAGTCCTCACCACCCAGCAGGCAACTCCAACCGACCAACGCGACCACTCACCAAGGGGGCGGCACGACTATGACCACACTCGACGACGATCAGGAGCAGCTGAGGTCCAACCTCGAGCTGATCGGCCGGACCGACATCAACGATCTCGAGGCGGTGCTGAGCCTCGTCGGGCAGTACGACGTGGAGGGCTTCCACCGCGTGCCCGACAACTGCCCGGCGGAGTTCACGTGGGACTACCAGAAGGGCGCCAAGCCGCAGCTCGACAAGCTCTACGAGAAGGCCAAGAAGGCGCAGTGGAACGCCCAGACGGACCTGGACTGGTCGATCGAGGTCGACCAGGAGCAGGTCGTGATCGCCAACGCCGAGGCCAACCCCGCCCAGATGCAGTGGGACGAGGCCGCCCTGGTCGGCACCGCGCTCGAGAAGTGGGACGACAAGCGGTTCATACAGTTCGGGATCGAGAACCAGAACTGGCTGCTGTCGCAGTTCATGCACGGTGAGCAGGGTGCGCTGCTCTGCACGGCCAAGATCGTCGAGACGGTCCCGTGGATCGACGCCAAGTACTACGCGGCCACCCAGGTCATGGACGAGGCACGCCACGTGGAGGTCTTCTCCAAGTACCTCGACGAGAAGCTCTCGGGCCATTACCCGATGAACGCCCATCTCGGGCTGCTGCTCGACGACATCGTGTCCGACTCTCGTTGGGACATGACGTATCTCGGCATGCAGATCATGGTCGAGGGACTGGCACTGGCCGCCTTCGGGTTCATCCACATGATGACGACCGAGCCGCTGCTGAAGAAGCTGTTGCGCTATGTGATGGCGGACGAGGCTCGGCACGTGGCCTTCGGTGTGCTGAGCCTGCAGGAGTACTACAAGGAGCTCAGTGCAGCAGAGCTGCGCGAGCGCCAGGAGTTCGCGTTCGAGGCAGCCATCCGGATGAAGGACCGCATGGCGATGCAGGAAGTCTGGGAGCGCATGGAGGTCCCGACGTCGGACGTGGTCAAGATCATGGGGATGGCGCCCGAGCGGGACGACTTCCAGATCCTCCTGTTCTCCAAGATCGTTCCCAACCTCAAGAAGCTCGGGCTCCTCGACGCGGCCGACGGCTGGCTGCGCGCCAAGTTCACCGAAATGGGTGCCATCGCATTCGAGCATCTGACCGACTCCACCGAGGACGAGGACGCCTTCGCCGACGGGTCTCCCGCCGATCGCCAGGTCGCCTGAGCGCACCGCATCGCTGGTAGCGTGAAGGGGCAATGAGCCCCCTACAGGTCGCCCCTCGGTTCGGGCGGGTGATCACCGCAATGGTGACGCCCTTCGACGACGCCGGAGCGCTCGACCTGCCCGCAGCGGTGGAGCTGGCCCGCTGGCTGGCCTCGCACGGAAGCGACGGGCTCGTGCTGAGCGGCTCCACGGGCGAGAGCTCGGTGCTCACCGACGACGAGAAGGTCGAGCTGTGGCGGGCCGTGGCGGAGGCGGTCACGGTCCCGGTCCTGGCCGGGACGGGCTCCAACGACACGGAGCATTCCGTCAGGATGACGGGCCTGGCGGCCCAGAGCGGGGTGGACGGCGTCCTGGTCGTCACGCCGTACTACAACCGGCCCTCGCAGGCGGGGCTGTACGAGCACTTCCGCGTGGTGGCCGAGGCGGCGGGCGACCTGCCCGTCGTGCTCTACGACATCCCGGTCCGATCGGGCCGGCGCATCGAGACCGCGACCATGCTGCGCCTGGCGCGTGACGTGCGGGCCATCGTGGCGCTGAAGGACGCCGCCGGTGACCCGCCGACGACGGCGCACCTGGCCGCCCAGGCACCGGCGGGGTTCGAGATCTACAGCGGCGACGACATCATGACCTTGCCCCTCCTGTCGGTCGGGGCCATCGGCGTGATCAGCGTCGCCGCGCACTGGGTGGGCCCGCAATTCCGCAAGGTCATCGACCTTTTCCTCGCGGGTGACCTGGCCGCCGCCATCGCCGGCAACGCCGAGCTGCTCGACTCCTTCGACTTCGAGTCCTCGACGGAGTTCCCGAACCCGTTGCCCACCAAGGCCATTCTGCGGGCGCTGGGCCTGCGGGTCGGTCAATGCCGCCTGCCCATGGGGTCGTCCACCCCCGAGCTCGACGCCCAGGCGGCGAAGGTCCTGGCCGCAGTCGGGCCACCGGCAGTCACGGTCGCCCCGCTTGGCTGAGCGCGGAAAACCGAAGCCCGTCCGGGTCGTCTTCCTCGGCGGACTCGGCGAGATAGGGCGCAACTGCGCCTGCATCGAAGTCGAGGGACGCATCGTCATCCTCGACTGCGGGATCATGTTCCCCGAGCCGGACATGCCGGGCATCGACCTGGTGCTGCCGGAGTTCACCTACCTGCAGGACCGCAAGGACCGGGTGGACGGTATCGTGCTCACGCACGGCCACGAGGACCACACGGGCGGGTTGGCCTACCTGCTGCGCGAGCTGAGCGCCCCCATTTACGGCTCCGAGCTCACCGTCGGCCTGGCGCGGCACCGGATCGACGAGGCGGGGTTGGCGGACAAGACCCGCTTCGTGTCGGTGGCCGACGGGGAACGGGTGCGGATCGGGGCCTGTGACGTCGAGTTCATCCCGGTGACGCACTCGGTGCCCGAGGCCATGGCGATCGCCTTCCACACGCCCCAGGGCGTGATCCTGCACTCGGGGGACTTCAAGATCGACCTGCAGCCGGTCGACGGACGACGGACGGACATGCCGCGCATGGGGGAGCTGGCCCAGACCGAGGGGATCCGGCTGCTCCTGTCGGACTCGACCAACGCGGAGGAGCCCGGCTACACCGCGTCGGAGTCGACGGTGGGGGTGACGCTGCGGCGGGTCTTCGCGGCCCATTCCGGCAAGCGCATCGTGGTCGCCTGCTTCGCGAGCCACATGCACCGGGTACAGCAGATCATCGACGCCGCGGTCGCCAACGGGCGCAAGGTGGCCACGCTCGGGCGCTCCATGGGCAAGAACGTCGAGCTGGGCACGCGGCTCGGCATCATCAGCATCCCCGACGGGACGCAGGTGGACATTGAGGACATCGACTCCGTGCCGGCGGGCGAGATGTGCGTGATCTCGACGGGATCCCAGGGTGAGCCGATGTCGGCTCTCTCGCTGATGGCCACGGGCGAGAACAAGTGGCTCCGCATCGGGGAGGACGACGTCGTCGTCATCAGTGCCCACCCGATCCCGGGCAACGAGTGGTCGGTGGGTCGGGTCATCGATGACCTGCACCGCCGCGGCGCCGAAGTCGTGCACTCCGGAGCAGAGGCGGTCCACGTCAGCGGGCACGCACGCCAGGGGGAGCTCCGGACGCTCATCGACGTGACCCGCCCGGAGTGCTTCGTCCCGGTGCACGGCGAGTTCCGCCACATGGTCCATCACGCCCGTCTCGCGCTCTCCATGGGCCTCGACCCGGCCAAGGTGCTGCTGTGCGAGGACGGCGACGTGATTCAGCTCAACGCCAAGGGCATCAGCCGCGACGGAGAGGTGCCCGCCGGTTACGTCTACGTCGACGGCACGGTGGGCGACATTGAGCACGGGGTGCTCCGCGACCGCAAGAAGCTGGCGGAGGAGGGCGTGGTGATGGTCGTCGTCACGGTCGACCGGCAGAAAGGCACGTTGAGCTGCCCGCCGGTGATCGAGACGCGGGGTTGGGTCCACGCACCGGAAGCCGAGGAGCTCCTGGGCGAGGCGAGCGAGGTGGTGGGCGCGGCCGTGACCAAGGCGCTGCACGACGGGGCGCACGACATCGAGGTCCTGAGCCGCCACACCCGCAAGGCGCTGGGCAAGTTCGTGGGCGACCGGACGAGGCGCCGTCCCATGATCGTGCCCGTCGTGCTGATGGTCTGAGCCGTCTCCTACGAGTAGCGGGCGGCACGGGTCCCGGGCGGATTGTGGACGCCGGGGACGGCATCGGGGTTCTCCACGCAGACCTCTGACTCGAGGCCGTCGGGATCGCGGAAGAAGAGGCTCAGCATGGGGCCGAAATCGGTCACGTAGTCGTCGGCCGCTCCGCGGGCCATGAGCCGCTCGCGGATCTCCTCGAAGGCGCCGAGCGAGGCTGCCTGGAGCGCGAGGTGGTCGAGGCGGCCTCGCCCGAACATCGGTGTCTGGCGGTCGGCTTCGGTGTTGCCCTCGACCTGGAACACGTTGAGCTCGGCCCAGTCGCCGATCTTGATGATGGAGAGCCGGGGTCCCTGTCCCTCCGGGAACTCCGAGCCGTCCCGGAGGATCTCGGCGTCGAAGACGTCGCGGTAGAAGTCGTTCAGGCGGGATGCGTCGTTGGTGATGACCGCCACGTGGTTGAGACCCTTGAGCAGCATGCGTCGTTCCTCCTGATGCGGTGGGCCCGTCCGGCTGACACCACCCTAGGCACCCGTCGATCCGGCCCGGGCGACCGGCGAAGGCGCGGGCGCCAGGATGTCACCCGTCGAGCCGCTCGAGGAGCCATCCGGGGCGCACCACGTCGGCCCCCAGATCCTCCACCCTCTCGCACAGGGCGCGATCCGCGGAGACGAGTGTCACGTGGTCGTCGGCGCCGGCCACCAGCTCCACGAGCCTGTCGTCCCCGCTGCGGGGTGCATGGATCACCGTGACCCCGTCGGCCACGCCCGCCTCGACGCCGTCACGCGCCTTTCCCTCGAGGACCACGACGACCGGCTCGTCGAGCCGGCCGGTCCTGACCGCGGTGCGCACCCGGTCCACGAACGCCCGGGCCGCTCCGGGCCGGTCCTTCCACCAGCCCGTGGGCCGGGACCCGATCACGTTGGCCGCGTCGACGAGGAGCACGGTGTCCGGTCAGCTGCCGTAGGCCCGGGTGAGGACCTCCATGTTGTGCCCCGAGGGATCCTCGAAGTAGAAGCCGCGTCCGTGGCTGTTGATGCGGTTCTCCTGCTGGTGGCCGGGGTCGGCCCAGTAGGTGATGCCACGTTCGGTGACCCGGGCGAAGATGGAGTCGAATTCCTCCTCGGTGACCAGGAAGGCGTAGTGATGATGCTCCGGCGCCCAACGGTCGTCGTAGTCGAGGCTGACGCCGTTGGCGGTCTCGACGCAGAGGAACGGCCCGAACGGCTTGGGGGTGTCGAGGCCGAGGATCTCGGCCAGGAAGGTGGCCGACACCTCCTTGTCCTGGACCGGGACGATCGTGTGGTTGAGCTCGACTCCCATGGCGCCTCCCCGCGTCGTGCCGTCTTCACCATTATCGGTCCGTCACGCCCGGGATGCGTCGGTCCTCTACCCGAGCCCCGGGTACCGCCCACGAACCTCGCCGCTCACCGGCGGAGGAACGCCACCAGCTCCGCGATGCGGTTGCTCACGACGGCGTCGACGCCGGCATCGACCGCGCGGGCCATGTCCTGAGGCTCGTCGACCGTCCACGTCGACACCTTGAGGCCGGCGCCGTGCACGGCCTCGACGCCCTCGGGCGTCACCAGCCCGAACATCGGGTTCCAGTACTCGGCTCCCAGCTCCTGGAGCAGGGCGAGCGGCGGCGTGGGACCCTCGACCCAGGTGAGGCCGATCCGGGCCCCGGGGGAGTGGTCGCGGAGGATCCGGAGCGCCTCGACGTTCCCCGTGACGAACAGCGAGCGCGTCAGGGCACCGGCCTGGAGGACAGCGTCGAGGGCGCCGCCCACGACCTCCCGTCGGGTGAAGTCGATCATGAGGGGCAGCTGCACAGCCGTGAGCACCTCGCGGAGGGTCGGGATCCGGATGTCGCCGTCGCCGACGCCTTGTATCTCGGCCAGGTCCAGGTCGCCCACGGAACCGTGCACGCCCCACACGCGGTCGAGCGTCTGGTCGTGCAGGACGACGATCTCGTCGTCCTTGGTGCGGCGCAGGTCCAGCTCGAGCATGTCCGCGCCGAGCGCCACCGCGGCGGCGAAGGCCGGCAGCGTGTTCTCACGTGCACCCTTCGGATCGCCCCGGTGGGCGATGGCGATGGGCGTCATTCGGGGTCGACGAGACCAGAGGGCGCGCTCTGGGTCCTCACCGGAAGCTCGACGGGGTTTCCTTCGCCTCCGCCGGGCTCTTCGGGTGCACCCTCGTTGCGCGTGCTCCTCAGGAGCGGGCGGGCGAACACGACGGCCACGACGCACTGGAGCCCGCCCGCCAGCACCAATGGCAGGCGCAGTCCGCCGAGCGTCGCCACGCCTCCGGCCAAGAGTGCCCCCACCGGAGCCGCGCCCCACACGAGCCCGCGCCAGGCGCTGCCCACCCGTCCCATCAAATGGGGGGGAGTCAGCCTCTGCCGCAGCGAGATGGTGATCACGGTAATACCGGTGACGGCGACGCCCACCAGCGCAAAGGCGGGAGCCGCCACGACCCAGCTGTGCGCCGAGGCCATGATCAGATAGCCGACCCCTGAGACGATTGCGGCACCGATGAGGGTGCGGGCGCTGCCGAAACGCCTCACCCTGCCTTCCGCCAGCGCGCTGCCCAGGAGGCCACCGACGGCAGCCGCGGCGAGGAAGAGTCCGTAGGCGCCTTCCCGCACGCCCCACACCTTGGTGGCGAGGAGCACCAGGACCCCGCTCTCCATGCCCTGGAAGAGCGAGAGGGAGCCGACCATGAGGACCAGGACCCGCAGGCGGCGGTCGGCGAACAGGAGCCGCACGCCCTCCCAGATCGAATCCGAGGTCTCCGCAGGCGCAGGCGCCGGCGCCTTCGACCGGAAGTGGACGAAGGGGATGCAGGACGCGATGAGCGTGATGGCGTCCGCGAAGAACGGCACCGACTGGCTGGCGGCGAAGAGCGTTGATCCCACCACGGGACCCGCCAGATATTCCGCGCCCGTTTCGGTGGCCGTCAGGACTCCATTGGCGCGTTCGAGAGCGTCGTCTTTGACGAGCTCGGGAACGATGGCTTGCAGGGACGAGTAATAGGTCGCCCGTGCACCGGCGTTGATCAACACGATGATCATCAGCAGTGCCAAGTTGATGTGGCCGGTCGCCACCAGGGCTGCCGCGGCCAAGATGGCGGCAGCGCGCACGACGTTCGCCAGCGCCATCACCGGGCCCCGCTCGAACCGATCCGCGAACGCGCCGGCCGGCAGGGCCAGAAGCAGCCACGGGAGGCTGTCCGCGGCGACGACGGCGGAGACGGCCAGCGGATTCGGATCGACGACGACCGCCAGAAGCGGCACCGCACCATAGGCGAGCCCGTCTCCGGAACTCGCAAACGTGAAGCCGACCCACAGCCGGGTGAAGGGACGTCCGAGCCGCCGCCGGTGCTGTCCCCGACTACGAACTCTCATCTGCTGTTTGCCTTGCCCCCACCGAGAGCGTCGCGCCCGTTCTCACCGGCACCCATCATTGCCGTGATCTCCCCTGGCGCGACAAACGACGGGCGCCGCCCTCCGCGAAGAAAACGCTCAAGGCGGCGACCCGCCGTGTCGATACTCACATCGCAACACTCCGTACTGATGCGAACTGGTGCGATGAAGGCTTTTCCATACGGCTCCTAGCCGCTGGATGGGTTCATCCAAACCGGATCTCCATCTCCCACCTCCTTCGACCGTCGGTACCGGTGGGGGAATGTGAGGGCTAAAGACCGTGCTACCGGCGCCCTTTCATTCCCCGCGCCCAATATTCTGGCCGAAGTTGCAACCGGATTGCAACCAACATTTGCGCGTTCGTTGTTCCCGACCTGCGGCGATGAGTCCTGCCGGGGAGCCGCGAGCCCCTTCCAGGCACGAATTGCGCCACCCGTGCGTCCCGACGAGCGCAGGATCCGTGACCTGGGAGATCTCTAGGAAAATGCTAGCGGGAGCGCGAATTCACGGAATCTCCCGCCACGGCACCGGATCGGGGCTCGGGCGAAGCTACCCGTCGCTCGGACCGCCGGCTGGCCGGGCCGGCCCTCAGCGAGCCGGGCGACCCGGGTGCCCGGGTGCTTCAGCGACTACGAGCTCACCCGATGCCTGCCCCGCGTGCGAGGACCAAGTACTGGTCCTCGGACGAGCTTCGGGCCGGTTGGAGGGGCGCAAACTCGAGCGATGCTCCCTGCAGGAGCCACTCCTCGAGCTCCGCCGGACCCTTGGGCTTGGAGAGGTAGTAGCCCTGAATCTGGTCACATCCGGCGTCGGCCAGCATGGCGCACGTGACGTCGTCCTCGGCGCCTTCGGCGACGACGCTGAGCCCGAGGGAATGGGCCATCGCGATGGAGGAGCGGACGATGATGCGATTACTCATCTCGTTGGGGAGGTTGGTCACGAAGGAACGATCGATCTTGAGCTCTTGGACCGGCAGGCGGTGGAGATAGGCCAAGGACGAGTAGCCGGTTCCGTAGTCGTCGATGCCGATCCGGATTCCCAGGGCCGCAAGCGAGTCGAGGACCATGGTGGCCTGCGTGAGGTCGGCCATGATCTCCGTCTCGGTGACCTCGAGCGTCAGGACCTCCGGCGGGATGTCATACGCGCGCAGATGATTGGCGACCCGCTCCACGAGACTGCCGTCGGCGAATTCGCGGCCTGAGACGTTGATCGCGAGGCCGATGTCGATCCCGACCCGACGCCAGCGCTCCAGTTGGGCGCAAGCCTCGGAGAGGACGAAATCGCTGATCTGGCTGATCAGGCCCATCTGCTCTGCGATCCCGATGAACTCCTCCGGCGGAATCGCTCCGTGTACGGGGTGGTTCCAGCGGGCCAGCGCCTCGACCTGGACGATGTTGCGAGATCGGACGTCCGCGATCGGCTGGTAGACCACGCTCAGTTCCGTACCGGTCTGGAGGGCGTGCGTCAGCAGTCCACCCAGCATGAGCCAGCGGCGCATGCTGCGGTCATGCTCGACGGAGTACACCTCGACCGTGCTCCGGCGCTCCTTGGCCAGGTACATGGCGATGTCGGCTCTCTGGAGCAGCAGCGCCACGTCATCGCCGTGCTCGGGGGCGAGCGCGATGCCGGCACTGGCCGTCACGGCAAGCGTCAACCCGTCCATCTCTATCGGCCGTGAGAGCTCGGTGTTGAGCTCGTTGACGATGGCAACCGCCCGCTCGGGTCGAGTGACGCCGGAGATGACCAGGGCGAACTCGTCACCTCCGAGACGCGCCACCGTTGCCTGCTCACCGACGGCGCGCAGCAAGCGTTCGGCCACCTCGCAGAGGAGGCGGTCGCCGATGGCATGGCCGAGCGTGTCGTTGACGTCCTTGAAGCGGTCGAGGTCCAGCAGGACGATGGCGACACCACCACTCTCGTTGAGGGCACTCGTCCCACGGCTGAGGAACAGCATGCGGTTGGGGAGTCCGGTCAGCATGTCGTGGGTCGCCTGGTGGGACTTGCTGTCGACCTCGAAGCGCAGCTCCTCTACGAGGCGGGCACGCTCGAGGTTGGCACTGGCATGCGCGACGAGGGCCTCGAAGAGGCGGAGATCGTCGTCGTCGAATCCGTCGAGCTCCTCGTCTCGGTCCAGCGCGACGATGGCTCCGATCGCCGTCTTCTCGTTGATGAGCGGGGCCACAAGGGCATGTCGGTATCTCCCGGCGATCGGGTCGTAGGTGCTCCTGCGCTGCGGTGTCGTGCTGCTGTGGAGGGACGCGACACCACTCTCTATGGCCTTGGTGATGATCGAGGACTTGTCGAGACTGATCAGTTCGACCTCGGAGGCCCCGTGGTCGTCGAGTGAGATCCGGCGCGGGATGCCCGATGGCTCGGCGAGCACGAGCTGTGCCCGACGCGCACGCATCACCGTGCAGACCTGGCTCAGTACCTCGAGGCTCATGGAGGAAGGCTCCAGGTTCGCCGTACCGAGGGTGCGGCTGAAGTCGTAGAGGCGTTGGAGCGAGGCAAAGCGAAGCGACAACCGGGTGTAGCCGCGATAGGCCGTGATGATCAACGCGGCGACGAGGAGGACCGGTACCGTCGCCCACAGGTTCATCCAGGCGGCGTCGAACACGACGAAGGCCAGGCACATGCTCGCCGCCGTGATCGTCGCATGCATCAGGAGTTGGGGTCCGGTACGCCGCTCTGTGGCATGGCCGTACAGCTTCGCCATGATCAGGACCATGATGGTCATGACGATCGCATTGACGGCGAGGGCGGCCACGGCGGCTGCCCAACCCCAGGGACTCACCGGGCTGTGGGTCTCCAGGATCTCGCGGTAGACCAGCGCTGACACGGCGACGCCGAGCGCGCCGGCGGCGACGTTGAAGCACACCTTGTTGAGGGCCTGCTTGCGGATGGCGAAGAAGACGAATGCCGCGGCGACGACGCAGGCGAGCACGAGAAGAGCCGGAGACAGGAACACCAGCCCGAGGAGCAATGGCACATCCTCGAGCGCCATGAGATACGTGTTCCCTCGATGGTGCATGGACACGGGCGCCCAGAGTGCGACCGCCCACACGACGCAGACGACGGCGCACATTGCGGGTTCGGGGATCAGGACCCGGATCGGCGCAGCGCCGTGGAGGGGGCCGCGCAGGAGGAGCGCCACTGTCGCGAAGGCGAGCGCTGCGGCGTAGGCATAGACCGCGGCGAGGGCGGGCCAACTCAGTCCTTCGGGCGCGACGGACTCCGAGCCGGCCTCGAGTGCCGGCACGGGCCCGAGGACGGACTCGTCCTCCGCTGCCTCGACTCCGTTCGCCATTGGCCCCACCGATTTCGTGCGCGCACGAGTGGCGGAACCGCCATTCGATGGCACGATTGGGTTATCGGCGGGTTTGGGGCCTGACTTAAGATCGCCCCTCGGGATTTCGAGGGAAATTACGGGGGGAACTGGACGTTTGCCGTCGTGTCACCGCCGGTGAAACGGGCGTTCGAGCATAGGCCCTTTGACCCACGGTCGAGGCCGGGCGGATGGGCCCGGAATCGAACGTCACCGGGGCTCCCGTCCCCGAGCCCCGTGCCTAGGAAGTGCCGGCGTAGACCGCCCCGGCCACGTTGGCGATGATCTGGTTCAGGGCCGGTTCGATCAGGTCGTCCACGGCGGCCTGGGTGATGTGGACCCCGTCCGCCCCCCGGGCCACGATCCCGTCCACCACCGGGGCGTACTGCCCTCCCGGGTCGAGCACCGTGTAGAGGTCGTCCACGGACACGAAGGGGTACGTGGCGGCCACCCCCCCCACGATCTGGTTGTAGGCGTCGACCAGGTCATGGGGCGTGCCGTCGTTGAAGTAGGGCGAGGCCGAGAGGATCACCGCCCCGCCGTCGGAGTGCGCGATCTGCACCGCCTCGTCGAGGTTGGACTCGATGTAGGCCGAGTAGGCGGCGTTGGCCAGGGTCTGGAAGCTGCCGTCGAACAGTCGTGCCTGGGTCTCCCAGTACCCCGTCTGAATGACGGTGACGTCGGGGTGGAAGCGCGAGACGACCCATTGCAACTGGGATGCCCACAGCGCACACGCGCCTGAGCTGATGTAGAGGGAGCCCGGGTCGCTCCAGGGGTGTGTCGGCGCGCCGTTCGTGTAGCCACAGCCGGCCGCCGCCGCGTCGTCGACGGTGTACGGCGGGTTGGTCTGCTGCACGTACTGGCCCTCGTAGAGGGCCAGCGAGTCACCCGAGAAGGCGACACGCAGGCTCCCCTGGTGGGTCGCCTGGGGGCCCGGGACGTCGTTGATGATGGCCACGGCGGGCGGGATCGGGTTCGACAGCGGTTGTGGGAAGAGGGGCGGGTGAAGGGGCGATTGGGCGCTGCCCGAGAAGCCGGCGTCGCCGAAGTCGAAGACGCCGGCGTCCTGACCGACGAGCCAGTACCCGTTCCCGTCGGGTGTGGGCGCCATGGACACGATCGGTTCGTTGAGGTCGAGGCTCCCGGTCGATCCCCAGAACTGCGCATCCCCGTAGGTGAAGATGCCTCCGTCGGAGGCGACGAGCCAGTAGCCGCCCCCATCCGGCGTGGCGGCCATGCCCACCACGGGCTCGTTCAGGGTGATGCCTCCCGTCGAGCCCATGAAGCGCGCGTCACCGAAGGAGAAGATGCCCCCGTCGGCGGCCACGAGCCAGTAGCCGCCCCCGTCCTTGGTGGCCGCCATGCCGACGACGGGCTGGTTCAGCGCCATGCCGCCCGTCGAGCCCTTGAACTGCGCATCGCCGTAGGTGAACACTCCGCCGTCCGAGGCGACCAGCCAGTAGCCCCCGCCGTCGGGGGTCGGGGCCATGCCGACGATCGGCTTGTTGAGCGTCATCCCGCCCGTCGATCCCAAGAAGGACGCGTTGCCGAAGGTGAAGACGCCACCGTCGCTGGCGACCAGCCAGTAGCCGCCCTGCGGGTCGGCCGCACCGCCGACGATCGGCTTGAGGAGGGGGAGCTGAAGGGTGTCGCCGTCGTACCCCGCACCCCCGAAGGTCATGACGCCTCCCGCGGCGTCCACGATGGCATAGGCCGAGTCCGTCGCCTTGGTCGTGGCCGCACCCGCCCTGGGCCCGCTGCCGGGCCCGGAGGGTGGCAGGGTGACCAGGGCGCTGGTGGCGAGCAGCATCGCCATGCCGACCACGGCACAGCGGGCCACCCGCCCGGTCGACCATCCCGCGCCTGACATGAGTCCACGATCATAGGGAGCAGGGGTTGTCCGGACGCCGCGCCCCCGCTCAGAGGAGACGGAGCTGTTGTCCTCCCTCGGGCGGCCGCTCGGCCGCGGACCCGGTCGCCTCCGCCCGGCCGCGGTAGCGGTCGCGGCCCGTGACGCCGCAGCGCAGGGCAACGGCGCGCACGATGTCCTCCACCCGCTCCCGTTCGGCGTCCTCTTGGTACGCGCCCCGCCGGAACCGCCCGCGGTGGAGCCGGACCAGGTCGGGCCGGGTGCCCTCCAGCCAGTCGAAGTAGTGGGCCCGCACCGTGCCCCGCAGGTGCAACGCCACCCCGTGGATGGAGACCGCGCCTGCCTCCGCGCAGGCCTTGACCACCTCGCCGAGCTGTTCCTCGGAGTCGGAAAGGCCCGGCAGCACCGGGGCGACCAGGACGCCGCACGAGATGCCCATGGCGGTCAGGCGCCGCAGCGCCTCGATCCGGCGGTCCGGCGGGGGAGTGCCGGGCTCGGTCGACGACCAGACGGAGCGGTCGAGCGTCCCCACCGAGAAGCTCACCGAGACCTCGGTCCGCTCCGATGCAGCTGCGAGCAGTGCAGCGTCACGGAGGACGAGCGTCGACTTGGTCAGGATGCTGAAGGGGTTGCGCGCTCCCGAGAGCGTCTCCACGATGCCCCTCGTCAGGTGGTACTTGCCTTCGGCGTGCTGGTAGGGGTCGGTGTTGGTGCCCATGGCGATGCTGTCGCCGCCCCACTTGGGGGAGCGCAATTCGGCGCGCAGCCGGTCCACGGCGTTGACCTTGACCACGATCTTGCGCTCGAAGTCGGACCCGATCCCGAGGCCGAGGTAGTCATGGGTGGGCCTGGCGAAGCAGTAGACGCATGCATGGCTGCACCCCCGATACGGGTTGATGGTGTGCCGGAACGGCATCCGGCTCTCCGGCGGGACCGTGCTGATGATGGTCCGAGCGTTGACGTGGAGGAACTCCATCCCGGCGTAGGCGCCCTTGCCGACGTGACGTTCGGCCACCCGCTCATCGGGGAAGAGGGTGCCGTCCTCCTCGGTCTCCGCTCTGGCCCACCGAAGTGCCATCCGGGTTAGGATAGCGAACACATGTTCGTAAATCAACCGCTCGGGTGTCCACAAAAACGACCAGGTCAAGCAGTAATCTCGACCTCACTGTGGTGACCAAGACCCGCGGGGGTGCTCCGACGCGTGCGCCCTCCCGCGCCGCCAAGAAGCCCGTGACCCGCTCCAAGCGGGCCAAGCCGTCGAGGCCGCCGTTCTGGCGGGTCCAGGCGCGCGACCTGTGGGCCGTCGGCCTGATCACGCTCGGAGTGCTGCTCGCCCTCGCCCTGTGGGGCAAGCAGCTCGGACCGATCGGCCACGCCGTCGACACCGGGCTGGCGCTCGTCGCCGGGTGGGTTCGCGTCCTGCTGCCACTGGTGGCCTTCGGCGCCGGCTGCGCGCTGCTCTTCGACCGGGGTGCGCGGAGCAGGGACGAGGACCCCGACGAGAGTGCCGACCCGTGGCGTCTCGCCGTCGGCACCGTGCTCGGCCTGCTGGGCGTGTGCGGCTTGGCCGAGCTGGCCAAGAAGGCCCCGCGGCTCTCCGACTCCCGTTCCCTGCGCGACGCGGGCGGCTACCTGGGCGCCATCGTGGGCCGACCCCTCCACGCCGGCCTGGGCACGGCGGGTGCCGCCGTCCTCCTGGTGGCGGTCGTGCTCGTGGCGATCCTCATCGCGACCGGCGTGTCGCTCAACGCGGTGGGCCGGGCTCTGCGCACGGCCGCCACCGCCACCGCCCGCACCTCGAGGTCGTTGTGGGAGGGGAAGCCCTTCGTGACCGTGCCCGACGGAGCCACCGATGTCGTGGCGTCCGTCCCGCCGGCGCCCGCACCCAGGGTCCCCGAGGACACCGCGCCGCTCGACCACGACATCGACGACGACATGGACGATGACATCGACATCCCGCTCGACCCGGAGCCCGAGCCGGCGGAGGTCGCACCACCGCCGCTCGTCGCCGCCACCCCGCGTGCGGCAGGCGAGTGGGTGCTGCCGGGCATGTCGCTCCTCAGCGCGTCCCCGAAGGTGCGCCAGAATCAGCGCCAGATCGACGCCGCGGGAGAGGAGCTGGTGCGGGCGCTTGCGGCGCACGGCGTCGAGACCCGGCTGGTCGGCTGCCGGGTGGGGCCCACGGTCACCCGCTACGAGATTGAGATCGGGCCCGGCGTCAAGGTGGCCCGGGTCACCAGCCTGTCCAAGGACATCGCCTACGCGATGGCCTCACCGGACGTCCGGATCCTCGCACCCATTCCGGGCAAGTCGGCCATCGGCGTCGAGGTGCCGAACCGAACCCGCCAGCTCGTCTCGCTGCGTGACATCCTCGAGTCCAAGGAGTCCCGGCCGACGGCGGCCACGCACCCGCTCGAGGTGGCGATGGGTCGCGACATCGCCGGACGCGCCGTGATGGCGAACCTGGCCGAGATGCCGCACATCCTGATCTCGGGTGCGACCGGGTCGGGGAAGTCCTCGTGCATGAACTCCATCATCACGTCCATCCTCATGCGGGACACGCCGGACAAGGTCAAGCTCATCCTGATCGACCCCAAGCGGGTGGAGCTCGGGCAGTACGACGGCCTGCCCCACCTCCTGAACCCGGTGGTGGTCGACCCGAAGAAGGCGGCCAATGCACTCGCCTGGGCGGTGAAGGAGATGGAGCGCCGCTACGACCTCCTCGCCGAGAACGGCGTGCGCGACATCACCGGCTACAACCAGCTGGTGGAGGAGGGGCTCATCGCGGCGCCGCCGTCGGACCGCAGCCGGGCGCGCGCCGCCGCCGCCGCCGCTCTGGGAGAGGACCACCCGGCCGTCGAGGACGAAGTGGACCTCGACGAGCCCGAGGCACCGCAGACCCTGCCCTTCGTCCTCCTGGTGGTCGACGAGCTGAACGACCTCATGATGGTCGCGGCGCGCGACGTCGAGGACTCCATCGTGCGCATCGCCCAGATGGCACGTGCCGTGGGCATCCACCTGGTCATCGCCACCCAGCGCCCCTCCGTGGACGTGATCACCGGGGTCATCAAGGCCAACATCCCGAGCCGGATGGCGTTCTCGGTCTCCTCGCTGGCCGACAGCCGGGTCATCCTCGACCAACCCGGTGCCGAGCGCCTGGTCGGCAAGGGGGACATGCTCCTGCTGACGGCCTCCTCGAACATCCCGCGCCGCCTCCAGGCCCCCTGGGTCTCCGAGGAGGAGGTACGTGCGGTGGTCGCGCACTGGCAGCGACAGGGGGGGCAGACCGAGGCCATCGTCGGGATCGACAGCGTCGACGACGGGCCGTCCTCCGGCGGCGGCATGGACGACGACGACGAGCTGCTGGTCCAGGCACGCGACCTCGTCGTGCGTTCGCAGCTGGGGTCCACCTCCATGCTGCAGCGGAAGCTGCGGGTCGGGTTCGCCCGGGCCGGCCGCCTCATGGACCTGCTGGAACAGGCGGGTGTCGTGGGGCCGAGCGAGGGCTCGAAGGCGCGGGCCGTCCTGATGACCCCCGAAGAGCTCGACGCGCTGAGCCGGAGGTGAGCCCGAAGAGCTCGGCGCCCCTCATGGTGGCGCCGTTCGGACTCGACTCGTTGCGCGAGCCGGCGCCTCCGGCGCCCCCGCCCCGTGAGCGCGGTCGTCACGCGGTGCACTCGCACCGCCGCCGCCGGTCGGCGCGCCGGCTCGTGCTCCTCGTCGCGCTGCTGGTGCTGCTCGCCGCGGCGGCCGTGTTCGTCGGGGTGCGGCTGACGACGCCGGACCCGCCGCCCGTCGTGACCCCGGTCGTGCACCGGACGGTGACCGTCCCGGCGCAGTCGGTCTCCCTGCCGTGGCCGACCACCGGACAGGCCGCGATCGCCGTCCCCTCCATCGGGATCGACGTGGCGTCGGGCCCCGAGCATCCAGCGCCGGTCGCCAGCCTGACCAAGCTGATGACGGCCTACGTGATCCTGCACGACCACCCGCTGGGGCTGAACGAGGCGGGCCCCGACATCACCGTGACCCAGGCCGATGTGGACGACTACAACAACGACACCGTCGACGACGACTCGAATGCGCAGGTGACCGTGGGCGAGCAGCTGACGGAGCAGCAGGTGCTCACCGGCCTGCTCGTGCACTCGGCCGACAACTTCGCCGACCTGCTGGCCCGCTGGGACGCCGGGAGCACGCCGGCGTTCGTCGCCAAGATGAACGCCGGCGCGGCGCAGCTCGGCATGCGCCAATCGCATTTCGCCGATGCGAGCGGAGTCGACCCGGGGTCGACGTCGACCCCCGCCGACCTGCTGAAGGTGGCTGCCGTCGACATGAAGAACCCTGCGTTCGCCTCCATGGTCCAGATGACGTCCGTCACGTTGCCGGTGGCCGGGACGATCTCCACCTACACGCCGCTGCTGGGCCTGCAGGGCATCATCGGCGTCAAGTCCGGCTTCACGACCGCCGCCGGGGGCTGTGACGTCCTCGCCGTCGTGCGGACCGTGCACGGGCAGCCCGTGCTCCTGCTGGCCGCCGTGACCGGTCAGACGGGTCCCGAGGTCCTGGCACAGGCCGGGCTGCACGGCCTCGCGCTCGTCGACGCCCTCGGTCCCCTGATCGGGAGCATGCCGGTCCTGCGGGGCGGGCAGGTGGTGGCCGACGTCAGCGAAGCCGGACGCAGCGTCGACGCCCGGGCCACGGCCTCGGTGTCGCTCCTGACCTGGCCGGGGGTCACCGCGACACGGGTGTTCCGCCCGGCGCACCACCTCACCGACCGGGCGTCCCGGGGTGCCAGCGCCGGCACCGTGGTGGTGACCCTGGGCACCCAGCGCGTCGTCGTCCCGGTGCGGCTGCAGCAGGAAGTGCCTCGCCAGTCGCTTCTCCAGCGGCTCTTCTGAGGACCTAGCCTGACGGCCGTGCGCGTCCGGGCCCCAGCGTCGTCGGCGAATCTCGGACCGGGGTTCGACACCTTGGCCGTCGCCCTCGACCGCTATGTGAGCGTCGAGGTCGAGCCGGCGCCGTCACTGCGCGTGCACAGCGAGGGGGAGGGCTCGGGCCTGTTCGACGACGCGTCCCATCTCGCGGCACGGGTCGTCACCGAGGTCCTCGGTCACGACCGCGTCTCGGTCACGGTGCGCTCGCAGATCCCGGTGGCCCGGGGGCTCGGTTCCTCCGCCGCCCTGGCCGCGGCGGCCGCCGCCGCGGCCGGTGCCGACGATCCGTTTGCCGTCGCGGCCGCGCACGACGGGCATCCCGAGAACGCGGCCGCCAGCGTGTTCGGTGGGCTCGTCGCCGCCACCACGGTCGGGGTCGAGTGCGTGCACGCGCAGCTGCCGCTCAGCGACGAGCTGGCGTTCGTCGCCGTCATCCCGGATCGCAACCTCGCCACACCCGAGGCGCGCGGCGTGCTGCCCGAGACCGTCAGCCTGGCCGATGCGGTGTTCAACCTCGGCCGCATGGGCCTCCTCCTCGCCGGCCTCGCCGATCCGTCCGTGTTGAGGCCGGAGGCGACGGACGATCGCATCCACCAGCCGGCCCGCACCGCCCTGTTCCCCGAGGCGCCCGGGCTGCTGCGGGGACTGGTCGACGCCGGCGCGCTCGCCGCCAGCTGGTCGGGTGGTGGTCCCACGCTGATCGCCATGGCGCGAGCCGGTGCCCTCGACACGGTGCGTGCCGGGGCCGAGGCTGCGCTCGCCGCGTCCGGGGTTCCCGGGTGCGTGCTGGTGCTCAGGCCCGACCGGCGCGGCCTGGTCTACGGTGACGAGGCCGAGGTGACGCTGTAGGCGTCAGCCCCCGAGCCTGCGGTTCACCTTCGTCACCGCGCTCTGCAGCTGGCCGAGCGCCGAGTCGACGTCGAAGGTGTTGAGCACCTGGTCGTAGTTGGCCTGTGTCGGTTGCGCGTCGCCCAGGATCTCAAGGCTGTTGGCAATAGTCTGGGCCGCGTTGCGGGCCGCTGTCAGGTCTGCTGCCGGCACGGTGAAGCCGTGCCCGACGGCGAGGAGGTTGGCGTAGGTGTGGATCTGGCCACCGAGCGCGCGGTCGGCGGCTTCGAGGCACACGACGGGGCTCGAGACGTCCTTGCAGGAGCTGACCTTGGCCAGGTAGCCGTGGATGGCCGTCTGGACCGTGCCGTCCGCGCCACCGAGCTTGGCGTCGGGGGTCTCGGGGGAGGGGCCCGAGCTGCACGACGCCGCCACCAGCGGCACCAGCACCAGCGCCCACCGTGCGCGCGGGGGCAGGTCCCGACGGTTCACGCCCAGAATCTAGGCGCCGGCCGTTCCCTAGACTTCGGAGATGCCCCGCACCTATTTCATCCGCACCTTCGGGTGCCAGATGAACGAGCACGACTCCGAGCGCCTGGCGGGGCTCCTGGTGGCCGACGGCCTGGAGCCGGCCGCCGCCATGGAGGACGCCGACGTCGTGGTGCTCAACACCTGCTGCATCCGGGAGAACGCCGACCAGCGGCTCTACGGGACCCTGGGTCGGCTCAAGGAGCTGGTGGATGCCAAACCCGGGCTCCAGATCGCCGTCGGGGGATGTCTGGCCCAGAAGGACCGGGAGCGCATCCAGGAGAAGGTCGGATGGGTGGACGTGGTCTTCGGCACCCACAACCTGACCAGCGCACCGGGCCTGCTGCGGCGGTCTCTGACCGAGGGCCCGCTCATGGAGGTGCTCGACGCGCCCGCTCCCGAGTCTGGTCCCAACCCGCTGCTCGGGCCGGACGCCGTCCGCGAGCTGCCGTACGCGGCCTGGGTGAACATCCAGACCGGGTGTGACAACTCCTGCGCCTTCTGCATCGTGCCGTCCGTGCGCGGGCCGGAGGTCAGCCGCCCGATGGACGACATCGTCGCGGAGGTGGAGCTGCTCGCCCACCGCGGGGTCACAGAGGTGACGCTGCTCGGCCAGAACGTCAACTCCTACGGCAGGGACATCACCCGGCGGCGCCCTCTCTTCGCGGCACTGCTGCGCACCGTCGGCGCCGTCGAGGGCATCGGGCGCATCCGCTTCACGAGCCCGCACCCCAAGGACCTGCGGCCCGAGACGATCGAGGCGATGGCCGAGACGCCGGAGGTCTGCGAGCAGCTGCACCTCCCGCTCCAGTCGGGGAGCGACAGGGTGTTGCGCGCCATGCGGCGGGGCTACACCGCGCAGCGCTACCTCGAACGGCTGGCGGCGGCCCGGGCCGCCGTCGACGACCTGGCCGTGACGACGGACATCATCGTCGGGTTCCCGGGTGAGACGGAGGACGACTTCGAAGACACGCTCGCCGTCTGCGCCGAGGCCGGCTACGACTCCGCCTTCACCTTCATCTTCTCGCCCCGCCCGGGGACGAGAGCCGCCGCACTCGAATCGGCGTTCGTCCCGGCGGACGTGATCGCCGAGCGCTTCGAGCGCCTGAAGACGGTGGTGGACCGTTCCGCCCTGGCCCGGCACCAGGCCCGGGTCGGCCGCAGCGAGGAGGTGCTCGTCGAGGGCGTCAGCCGTCGCGACGACTCGATGCTGAACGGCCGCACCCGCCAGGGGAAGCTGGTCCACTTTCCCGCCGCGGGCCCCGTCGGTGCACCGGCGCCGGGAGCTCTGGCCCGCGTGACCGTGACGGCCGGTCACCCCCACCATCTGTCGGGTCGTCTCGAGGAGGTGACGGCGCGGCCACGTCACCGCGTCCGCATCCCCGTGGCGAGCGCTTGACGGCGGTCGCCCTGGTCGGCGTCACGGCGTCGGGCAAGTCGGGGGCGGCCCTCGAATTCGCCTGCCGCCGGGGGGACTGCGACATCGTGTCGGTCGACTCCATGTGCGTCTACCGCGGCATGGACATCGGGACGTCGAAACCCGGCCCCGACGCGCGGGCGGCCGTGCCCCATCACCTGCTTGACCTGGTGGATCCCGACCAGGAGTTCACCGTCACGCAATTCCAGGAGGCGGCGCGCGACGCGGTGGCGGTCATCGGGCGGCGCGGGCGTCACGCACTGCTCGTCGGGGGCACCGGGCTGTACCACCGGGCCGTCGTCGACGACCTCTCCATCCCGGGCCGCTACCCCGACGTCGCGGCCGCCCTGGAGGCCGAGTTGGACGAGGGCCGCTCCGAGCCGGCCGACCTGCACGCCCGTCTCGCCCTGCTCGACCCGGTCGGGGCCGGGCGCATGGAGCCGACGAACCGTCGGCGGGTGGTACGTGCGCTCGAGGTCACGCTCGGGGCCGGCCGTCCGTTCTCCGAGTTCGGCCCCGGGCTCGACGCCTATCCGGCCACCGGCATCCCGCAGGTCGGGCTCGGACTGGACCCCGCGGAGGCCGACCGCCGCATCGCAGAGCGCTTCGCGGCCATGGTCGAGGCGGGACTGGTGGACGAGGTACGGGCCCTGGCTTCGCGACCCCGCGGGATCTCGCGCACCGCGCGCCAGGCCCTGGGGTACCGCGAGGTGCTGGCGCACGTGGAGGACGGCGTCCCCCTCGCCGACTGCCTGGAGGAGGCGGTCCGGCGCACCCGCCAGTTCGCCCGGCGACAGGCATCCTGGTTCCGCCGGGACCCGCGCATCACCTGGGCCGGGAGCCCCGCCGAGGCCCAGGACCTGCTCGGGCGGGCTCTCGCGGTGCACGACTGAACGCTGCGGGCTGCGAGAATGGTGGGGTGCACGCCACGAAACACGAGGGCGCGGGCAACGACTTCCTCGTCGTCCTGGACCCCGATGACACCGTCCGGCTCTCGGTCGCCCAGGTGCGGCTGCTGGCCGACCGCCGCCGCGGCATCGGCGCCGACGGCATCATCCGGGTCGGCCCGGGCCGCGACGGGTGCGACCTGTCCATGGAGCTGCACAACGCGGACGGCGGCGAGGCCGAGATGAGCGGCAACGGAATCCGCTGCCTCGCCCAGGCCGCCGTGGACGCCGGCCTCGTCGCCCCCCCCACCTTCACGGTCGCCACGGCGGGAGGTGTGCGCACCGTGGAGTACACGCCGGGGGAGGTCCCCGGTTGGGCGAAGGCCGACGTCGACATGGGTCCGGCCCGACTCGGGCCGGACCAGCCGCAGGAGTTCGGCGACCGCCGGGCCCGCACGGTCGACGTGGGTAATCCGCATCTGGTCCTGCTCGGCCCCGACACCGCCGCCGTCGACATCGCGGAGCTCGGCCCGAAGCTCCAGGCGGCCTTCACCGGCGGCATCAACGTCGAGTGGATCACCGTGGTGCACGACGCCGAGGGCGAGCTGCTCGAGCTCCGGGTCTGGGAGCGGGGTGCCGGCGAGACGCTCGCCTGCGGCACCGGGAGCGTGGCCGCGGCGGCCGCGGCTCGCAGCTGGGGTGCCGTGCGCGCCGACGGTCCCGTCCGGGTCCGCAATCCGGGCGGTGTCCTGGAGGTGACCCTCGGGGTCGACGCCGGGGACACGACCCACCTGGCGGGTCCGGTGCGCAAGGTGGCCGACATCGACATCCATCCGGGAATGCTGTCTTGAGCAACCTGCTGCCCGGGACGCTCATCGAGCGCACCTTCCGGGAGAAGATCATCCTCGTCGGGGTCATCTTCCCCGGCCTGACCGCCGAGTCGGTCGAGGAGGAGCTGGACGAGCTCGCGCAGCTCGTCGACAGCGCCGGGGCCGACGTCGTCGGCCGCGTCGTGCAGCGACGTGACGCGCCGGACCCGGCCACCTTCGTCGGGCGGGGCAAGGCGGAGGAGATCGCCGAGCTGAGTCGCAACCTCGATGCCGACACGGTCGTCTTCGACGACGAGCTGACACCGGCTCAGCACCGCAACCTGGAGAAGCTCTTCGGCCGCACCGCCATCGACCGGACCGCCGTGATCCTCGACATCTTCGCCCAGAACGCCCGCAGCCCCGAGGGCAAGGCCCAGGTCGAGCTGGCGCTGCTGCGCTACCGGCTGCCCCGGTTGCGCGGGCGCGGCACCTCACTGAGCCAGCAGGCGGGCGGCATCGGGACGCGTGGTCCCGGCGAGACGCAGCTCGAGGTGGACCGGCGCCGTCTCGTGCGTCGCATGCACCGGCTCGAGGCCGACCTGCGCGATGTCGAGCGCACGCGGTCGTTGCAGCGACGCAGTCGCGCTCGCGGGCGCCATCGCGAGCTGGCGCTGGTGGGGTACACCAACGCGGGGAAGTCGACACTGCTCAACCGGTTGACCGACGCCGGGGTGCCGGCGGAGAACCGGCTCTTCGTCACGCTTGACCCGCGCACCCGCCAGCTGTCGCTGCCCGGAGGCGAGACGGTGCTCGTGACAGACACGGTCGGCTTCGTGCGCAAGCTCCCGCACGAGCTCGTGGAGGCGTTCCGCTCGACCCTGGACTCGGTGCGCCTGGCCGACCTCATCGTGCACGTGGTCGACGGCACCGCGGCGAACGCGGAGGGCCAGATGGCGGCGGTGCACGAGGTGCTGGTCGAGATCGGTGCGGCCGACGTGCCCGAGCTGGTGGTCGTGAACAAGGCGGACAGCGCGCCCGATTCGGCCAAGGCGCTGGCGCACGGGATCGAGGGCTCCGTGCTCATCTCGGCCCGCACCGGCGAAGGGGTCGACGAGCTGCTCCGCGTGATCGGCGACCGGCTCCGGGGCTCGGACCGGGTCGTCAAGCTGGTGGTGCCCTGGTCGCGCGGCGACGTGCTCGCCGCCGTCCACCGCGAGGGAGAGGTGCTGGGCCAGGACGACGGCGAGGAATCGGCCACGCTGCAGGTGGTGCTGGACGACGTGGGCCGGGCCCGCTTCGCCGAGTTCGTGGCGGCTCCGTGACCTTCCGCCTGCCGCCGTACCCCTACGACCGGCTCCAGGGCCTGGCCAAGCTGGCCGAGGCGCACGAGGGCGGCATGGTCGACTGCTCCATCGGGACGCCGTGCGACCCGCCGCCGCGCGCCGCCGTCGACGCGCTCGCGTCGTCGGACACCGAGCGCGGCTACCCCGCCTCCGCGGGCAGCCCGCAGCTGCGGGAGGCGGCAGCGGAATGGCTCACCCGCCGCTTCGGACTGGCGGAGGTGCCGGTGTCGTCGGTCGCCGCCTGCGTGGGGACCAAGGAGCTGGTCGCCTCCGTGCCGCACGTGCTCCGCCTGCGCGAGCCGGGGAAGGACACGGTGCTGTACCCGGCCGTCTCGTATCCGACGTACGCCATGGGAGCGGAGCTGGCCGGGTGTCGCGCCGTCCCCGTGCCGCCCGCGCCGGGACGGTCGGGCGGCCTCGATCTCGACGCCGTCGAGCCCTCCGACGCGGCGCGGGCCCTGGTGCTGTGGTCGAACTCGCCGTCGAACCCGACCGGTGGCCTGGGGGACCTCGGGGCCGAGGCCGCCTGGGGGGGTGCGCACGGCGTTCCGGTCTTCTCCGACGAGTGCTACGCCGAGTTCACCTGGGATGGCCCGCCGCGCTCGGTGCTCCAACACGGACGCGACGGCGTGGTGGCGGTGCACTCGCTCTCCAAGCGCTCGAACCTGGCCGGCGTGCGCGTCGGCTTCTACGCCGGGGACGCCGAGCTGGTCGAGTTCCTGCGGGCCGTGCGCCAGCACGCCGGGCTCATGGTCCCGGGACCGGCACAGGCCGCCGGTGCGGCGGCCCTGGCCGACGACGACCACGTGGAGGTCCAGCGGGCGCGCTACCGCGAGCGCCTCGTCTACCTCGGCGGTGTCCTGGGCGCCTACGGCTGCCCGGTCATGCCCCCCGAGGGCGGCTTCTACCTGTGGGTGCCGGTGCCGGCGGAGCGCTGGCCCGACGCGTGGTCGATGGCCGAGGCGCTCGCCACCGACGGCGGGATCCTCGTGAGCCCCGGCGATCTCTACGGTGACGGTGGCGCGGGGCACGTGCGGGTGGCGCTGGTCCAGCCCATGGAGCGGTTGGCGCTGGTGGGGGAGCGCCTCGCTAGGGTGAGCCATGGCTGATCTGCAGGCGAGCATCGAGGAGCTGTGGGAGCGGCGGGGCGACCTCTCCCCGGCCGACACGGATGCGGCGGGGCTGGTCACAGAGGCCATCGAGCTGCTCGACACGGGCCAGGCCCGCGTGGCCGAGGTCGATCCGGTGAGCGACGAGGTCGTCGTGCACGAATGGCTCAAGAAGTCGATCCTGATGCTCTTCGCGCTGCGCGGCATGGAGACGGTCGAGTTCGGGCCGTTCGAGTACGCGGACAAGCTGCCCCTCAAGCACGGGTTCGCCGCAGCCGGTGTGCGCGCCGTGCCCGGGGCATCGGCCCGCTGGGGCTCCTTCCTCGGTCGCGGCGTGGTGCTCATGCCCTCCTACGTCAACATCGGCGCCTGGGTCGGAGCCGGCTCCATGGTGGACACCTGGGCGACCGTCGCCTCCTGCGCGCAGATCGGTGAGCGGGTGCACCTGGCGGGCGGGGTGGGCATCGGGGGTGTACTCGAACCTCCCAACGCGGTGCCCGTGGTCGTCGAGGACGACGCGTTCGTCGGGAGCCGGTGCATGGTCACGGGCGGGGCGCGCATCGGCAAGGGCGCGGTACTCGGCGCGGGGAGCTTCCTCGATCCGTCGATCCCCGTCATCGATGCGGAGACCGGCGAGGAGATCTCCCGCGGTGTGGTGCCGCCGTGGTGCGTCGCCATCCGGGCCAGCAGGCGTCGGGAGTACCCGGGCGGGGAGTTCTTCGTGCCCTGCGTGCTCGTGATCAAGCGCCTCGGCGAGGGCGAGCGCCACGACAAGGCGCAGCTGACCCAGGTCTTGCGGGACCACGGCGCCAGCACCTGATCCGATGGGCGACCTGCTCGCGGCCACCGGGAACCTGATGGCCGTGCCCTCGCTCAGTGGCCGCGAGGGCCCCCTGGCCGACGTGGTCGAGCAGGCGCTCGCGGCGTGCCCGTGGCTCGAGGTCGAGCGCGTCGGCGACAACGTGGTCGCCCGCACCGCGCTCGGCCACGGCCGGCGTCTCGTCCTGGCGGGCCACCTCGACACGGTCCCGCCAGCCGGCAACGAGGTCCCGAGGCTCGACGGCGACACCGTGTGGGGCGTCGGCGCGTCCGACATGAAGGGAGGGCTCGCCGTCATGCTCGATCTGGCGGCGACCGTGCGCGAGCCGGCGGTCGACGTCACCTGGTGCTTCTACGCCCGTGAGGAGATCGGCCGCGACGAGAGCGGTCTCCTCGAGCTGTGGCAGGCGCGGCCCGAGCTCCTGGCGGGGGATGCGGCCGTGCTCGGCGAGCCGACGAGCGCGCTGGTCGAGGCCGGCTGCCAGGGGACCATGCGGGTGCGGATCACGCTCCGCGGGGTCAGGGCCCACACGGCCCGCCCCTTCACGGGCCGCAACGCCGTCCACCGCCTGGGCCCGCTGCTCCGGCGCGTGGCCGAGTGGGAGGGGCGCGAGGTGGTCCTCGACGGGTGCACCTACGTCGAGCAGCTGCAGGCCGTGGGCGTCGAGGGTGGGGTGGCGGGCAACGTGGTGCCCGACGAGGCGCGTGTGGCGCTCAACCACCGCTACGCGCCCGACCGGGGCCGGGCGGAGGCCGAGGCGTTCCTCCACGAGCTGCTCGACCCGACGCTCGAGCCCGACGCCGGCGACACCTGGGAGCTCCTCGACGCCGGGGACGGCGCGCCGCCCTCCCTCGGGCACCCCCTGCTGAAGTCGCTGGTGGACAAGAGCGGGGCGCAGCCAAAGGCCAAGGTGGGGTGGACCGACGTGGCGTCGTTCTGGGAGCACGGGGTACCGGCGGCCAACTTCGGCCCCGGTGACCCGCTGCTGGCCCACCACCCCGACGAGCGCGTGTCGCGGGCCGAGCTGGAGCGGGCACGCGAGGTGCTGCTCGCCGTCATCTGCTGACGGTGGACGCGGGGGCTCTGCCACCCGCCCCGACGCGCTCAGCCGGGAATGCGGCCACGGCGCGCGTGAGGAGGGGGGCTGGCGCGCGCCGACAACAAGGTCTCAGGCCTGCAGGCCGCGGCCGGCGCGACGAGCGCGGTCAGCGCCGCGCTCCGCGCGCCGGGGCACACGGTGGTGGACCTCGACACGACCTCGCACGCGCAGCTGGCCCAATTCGTGGTCCTGCCCGACGGCCGGGGCTACCTGGTCTCCTCGTCCATGCCGCAGCTGGGCTCCCAGGAGACGTACCAGCTGTGGGGGACCGTCGGGAAAGAGGCGATCTCGCTCGGCCTCCTCGGCGCCTCGCCACGGCAGGCCGAGTTCACCATGGCGGGCTCGACGCGGCCGACGCGCCTGAGCATCACCGCCGAACCGTCCGGGGGATCGGTCATCCCGACCGGGCCGGTTCTCGCCACCGGGACTGTCTGACGCCTGAGCGCGCCTGTTAGGTTCGCTCCCCATGTCAGAGGATGAGACACCCAAGAAGCGCCGGCCGATCGAGGTCGGTGCGGAGGCCGAGCCCGTCAAGCTCGGCTCCATGCTGCTGACCCTCGTGGAACCCCACCGGGGGCACGAGGTGGCCTACAACCGATGGTACGAGCGGGACCATTTCTATTCCGGTTGCATGGTCGGCCCGTACAACTTCGCGGGCCGGCGCTTCGTCGCCACGGCCGACCTGAAGGCCCTGCGCGATCCCGACCCGTCGGCCATCACGGGCCAGCCGGATCGCGGCTCGTACGTCGCGGTCTACTGGGTCCTCGACGGCTACTTCGACGTCTGGAACAAATGGGCCTTGCGCCAGGTGAACGCGCTGCACGCCGCCGGTCGCATGTTCGCCGAGCGGGACCACGTGCACACCCTCCTCTACCACTACGAGTGGGAGCACCGGCGCGACCCCGACGGCGTTCCCGTCGAGGTCGCGCTCGACCATCCCTACCGCGGCTTCGTGGCCGTCTTCATCGACCGCGACCCGTCGGTGCCGAACGAGGAGCTGTGGTCGTGGCTCCGCTCCGAGCACCTCCCCGCGTTGATGCCCGGGACCGATGCCGACCTGGTGGCCGCGTTCACGCCGATCGCGCTCGAGGTGGACGCGCCCGGTGACGTGCCCCGCGAGGCGGCGAACGACAACCGGACGGTCCTCTTGTGGTTCTTGAACACCCCGCCCCAGGTGGCGTGGGAGCCGGTCATCGCCGAGCACCGCCGCCGCCTGGAGGAGTCCGGCAAGGGCACGGTCGTGGCCGCCCTGCCGTTCATCCCGACCATCCCCGGCACCGACACCTACACCGACAAGCTCTGGGCCGACTAGCGCGCCGGAGTCGGCGCGGACGCCGCCGATGCGTCAGCCCCGGGCCAGGATCTCGACATGGGGGATGACGAACACCGCGTCGGGTGACGCGGCCCAGCGACCGAAGGCGGCCGCGATCGTCTCGAGCTCCCCGGGGTCGCTGAGCCCGTACGCCACGGCCTGCTCGGCGAAGCGGGAGTAGCGGATCCGGTCGGCCCACAACCCACCCCACCATGCCCGCGACCCGGGGTCGGCGTAGGTCCACGTGGAGCTCGAGACCGTGACGTCGTCGAAGCCGGCCTCGTGCGCCAGGCCCAGCAGCCGCGGCCCGATGCGGGCGTCGTGGCCGTTGCGGGAGGTCACGGCGAAGTACAGCTCGAGCCAGCGGTCCAGCACGGGGTCGCCCGGCGCCCAGGTGAAGGCCCCGTAGTCGGAGTCGCGGGCGGCCAGCACACCGTCCGGCCGGAGCACCCGCCGCAGCTCGACCAGGGCGGCCACCGGGTCGCCGAGGTGCTGCAGCACCTGGTGCAGGTGGACCACGTCGAAGGCGGCGTCGGGGTACCCGAGAGCGAAGAGGTCGCCGACCTCGAACCGCAGGTTCTCGAGGCCGAGCCCGGCGGCGTGCTCCTGCGCCTGGGCCACCACGTCGGCGGCCGCGTCGACCCCGACCACCTCGCCGGGCGCCACCAGGAGCGCCAGGTCGGTGCTGATGGTCCCGGGCCCGCAGCCCACGTCGAGCAGGCTCTGACCGGCGCGCAGGTGGGGCAGGAGGTAGGCGGCGGAGTTCCGGGCCGTGCGCCAGGTGTGGCTGCGCAGGACTGATTCGTGGTGCCCGTGCGTGTAGCTCATGCGTACATTGTGGCGTGCCCGAATTGCCCGAGATGCAGGCGCTGTCCGAGCGCCTCGACGCGCGCCTGGCCGGCCTGACCCTGCGCCGGGCCGATCTGCTCGGCTTCTCGTCGCTCAAGACCTACGACCCGTCGCCGGACTCGTTGCAGGGCCGCCGGCTCCTCTCGGTCGGGCGGCGGGCCAAGTACCTCGTCTGGGAGTTCGAGGGCGGCACCCGGATCGTGCTCCACCTCTCGCAGGCCGGCCGCGTCGACGTGGAGGACCCGCCCAAGAAGACCAAGCCGCGCGGCGCGGTCGCCCGGTTCGTGTTCGGGTCCGGTGACGCCGGCCTCGACGGTCCGGGTGTCGCCGTCCTCGTGCGCGAGCACGGCACGCAGCGCAAGGCGTCGTGGTGGGTCCTTGCGCCCGGGGACGAGGGCCCGTTGGCCGGGCTCGGCCCCGAGCCGGGCAGCGAGGAGTTCGCCGCCTTCATCCGCACCGGCGACTCCCGGCGCCACCTCACCACCGACCTGCGCGACCAGCACGTCGTCTCGGGAATCGGGCGCGGGTGGGGCGACGACATCCTGCACCGGGCCAAGCTCTCGCCCTTCGCCCCGCTGCGCTCGCTCACCAGCGAGCAACGCGAGGCCCTCCTCGTCGCGGCGACCGATGTGCTGGCCGAGGCGCTCGAACTGGAGCGGGGACGTCAGGGTGGCCTCTCGGAGGCCAAGCTCGGCGGGCGGTTCAAGGTACACGGCCGCGCCGGCGAGCCGTGCCCGACGCCGTGCGGCGACACGCTCCGCCGGGTGTCCTTCGAGTCCTACGAGATGGCCTACTGCCCGACCTGCCAGACAAGCGGGAAGGTGCTGGCCGACCGCCGTCTGTCGCGCCTGTTGAAGTAGGCCCCTCTGCGCCGCCGCCGCTAGGACGCCCCTGAAATAATCGCGCCGAAAGGCTCGCGATTTGTGCCCGGGTCGGCAAGAATTTGAGCCATGGCACTTGGTCGGGCAAAGGTCCAGCAGCGCTTCGAGAGCCCGAGGGAGAT
>Ga0181538_10000836_pt1 | contig 36510 bp, 20 predicted proteins | sample PEATcosm2014_Bin_40_FD_119773 | JGI IMG/M metagenome (GOLD analysis project Ga0181538, IMG submission 119773) | Peatland microbial communities from MTU Mesocosm Facility, Houghton, MI, USA - PEATcosm2014_Bin23_30_metaG | ecosystem: Environmental > Terrestrial > Soil > Wetlands > Peat | place... | reverse complement strand
TCGCGTGAGCATTGACCGAAGCGCTCCCAAGAATGGACGTGGTGTCTTGGTATACGGCCGTCGCATTGGCTGTGACGAAAGCACTCCCTTGAGGGGTAGCCTGGGCGCCGTATTGTTCTGTAACGCTCGGTGTAAAGCTGGAAGATCCTGATATTGAAGCAGCCGCACTGATAACAACAGCTTGTGTAGACAGTCCCGGTTCAACGTTACCGGGCTGACTACTCAGAGTTCCTAGTTGACCTATGAATGACATTTTCTTAGAGCGAAGTCATAGATAGAGACTCAGAAGTCCGCCGAATGATCTTCTCCCGTGACGGCCATGTTCGTCTTCTTCCCGAGCCGGTCTCGGTTGCGGATACCCACCCAATAGGACCGGAAATCCTCATAGTAGTAGGCCCCAAGAGACATCCTTACGGCGTCCAAAACAACCTTAAACGTGTCGTTGGGGATGTACTGATCCGAGAAGAGGTACCGAATGCGGAATAGTGTATGGGCTGGACGAACGAGGTCAAGAATGAGACGAGTCGCTGAATCATCGTCAAAAACATCGGGCGGGAATCCTCCACCAGAGGGCGCCGTGATGTCGATTTGGAAAGTAAACTCGTCGGAGATATCGTAACCAGCCGCACCACTTCGAACGAGAAGAAAATCTTCCGTGACCGTGACGTTGCCACTGTAGAAGAGGTCCACCACGTCAGACATCGATTTAGGAATGGACCCCTGGAAGTAGATCCGAATCAGGTTAATGAGAAACTGGCGGAAGGTCGCGTCATCCCACTGGAGGGGTGGGATTTTCCCATTGACCAACAATAAGTATCCAATTATGGAAAACAGAAAATCAGATCGAGTTTGAGCCTGCGTCGTGAGAGTGAAGTTATAGTCGGAACGAATATCTTCAAGTGCAAGCTCCATCCGGCCGATCTCAAGAGCTACCGCTTTTAGTGCATTCGTGTAATTGGGGCCTTGTGTCGCGCTGATGTAGCTCGATGGAAGCAAATTCAGTAGAGTTGTAAAAATAGTCTGAGCGCGCTGGAGCAGCCTGAGGTTGTACTCTTTCCCAGTTTGGGAGACAGTGTAATTGAGCCGAACATTGTCATAGGTAAATCTAGCCATAGGTCACACGCGCAGTTAAGAGCTATTAATTACCTGAGGCAGAACGGTACGTGACCGTGAAGGTCCCTAAAGTGAGGTACTCTATCTGAGCAGCCGGAATGTCTTGAGATCCCGTGTCACCGTAAACCAAATACGACACCGTATAGTCGTGGTTCCCAGGGTTGTCGGGTGGGGTTCCTGAGCCTAAGAGGGAAACTACGGCATGGTTGGCCGTAAGCGTCAGACGAGTTGAGGCGAGAAGGTTCGCTGGAACCCCCTGAGCGGTGAGAGTGGTGTCATCGGAATAGCCGTTGATGGTGGCTCCCTCTGAACCGATGATCCACGCCTGTCCAGGGGCTTGCCCAACGGTTACCAAGCTCGAAGCCATGGTGAGGTCAATGCCGTCTTGATAAACGCCCTTAGGAAGCGTTGGTGGGCCTCCTGAGTCAATCGTTGGGAACTCTAGGGACTCGGTCAGGATGTAAACGAGGTTTCCCCCAATGTTGAGGGAAGAGACCGCTTCATAACTGGACCCGATGTCCTCGCGTAGTCTCTGGCTCCCGTCAGCGTACCCCATGAGAGCCATTGGAAGCACGTTGTAACTGACCCCTGAAGTGCTATCAATGGCTGTGGATACGTTGGATTGGGCTACGCCTTCCCCGATGGTCTTTGTGTCAAAGACAATACTCACCGCCGTGCGAATGTTGGGGTCTACGTTTGCTTGAGCGGCTCCCGTTGCAAGCTGCACCGTAGTCTCAATGTTCACGTTGTTGTCGACACACTGTTTGGCGAGAACATCGGCCGTGACATGCCGCTGTGTATTCAGAACTTGTTGAAGTTGCTGAAGAAGATCGTTGACGACGTACACGACTGTGAAGTTCTCATCGTGAACGTAATCCACCGAAACAGTAGCTCCGTTTGGAATCGTTGAGGTCGGGGTGCGAACAATTGAGATAGGCGTTGTGGGTGTTCCGGTGATAATAATGTAGTCAGGCTCCGAAGTTCCTGGCCCGTTGTACGTGATAGTACGGGTCACATCATAAACCACGAGCGTTGCTGTGTTGATCCCAACGGAATCAAGTGGATCTGGTTGAAACCCGATGAGAACCTGTGTTTCGTTGTTCACGGGAATCGTGTTGCCACTTGGAATCCCGTTATATTGGATGACGGTCAGGTAATTTTTCGCGATCGTGCTGTTCCCATTGAGCAGAGGATCGTCGGTCTGATAAAGAGTATAGTTGTTTGTGGCACTGAGAGGTCCTGAAACTTGACCAATGACAGAGACTACGCGAATGACCGGCTGAATGGTGAAGATGAACTCATCTACGCTTTGGAACCGGTAATCGGCCGTAATGATGTCATCGAGATAGGTTGTCGGTTGGGGAACACTTGTACTGAGCTGGAACTCGTTGTAGGAGATGATCTGCACGCCCGTTAGGTCATAGGCTTGACCCTCGGTCACGTTGAACACGCCTAGATTTTGGCTAGGGTTGTTCAAAATCTCGACAAGAGGAGTCGTGGGGGTGACGCGAGAGTCGAGAACTTGGAAAACTAACGTGGCAACGTTAATGATCTCGCACTGAATCCCGATAGCCTGCGAGAAGGTGAAGGCAAACGTATCAGAGACTTGGCGCTCCAAAAGACCTTGGATCCACACATCGACTTTACCTCCGATGTGCTTCATGCGCACCGGATCGTAGTCACGAAACATAAGGGGATCCCCCGACTTCACAACGAGGGCTTTGATGATGCCTACTTGAGAAGCCGCCGTCTTGGCATAACCGCCTCCGGTTCCAGTATCGACCGCCGAGAACGAGAGGATAGCCCTTTCGGCCAAATCATAGTTCGTTTCTTGATCATCCCCAAAGACCGTGGCATCCGTATTGATAACAGAGACACCTGATACTCCTTGGATATTTGTGATTGCACCGGCGGGAAGGTTTCCTGCCGATCCTGAGGTAAGACAGGTAATTTGGGCAACGATTTCGTAGCGTTTTGTGGAAAAGTTGTAATACGCTTGGGCATTTGCCGCGGGAAGCGTGTAGGAACCCCCGATGATGAAGATTTGGGCTGCGGCGCCCGTCGTAGCATCCGCGTTCGAGGTAACCTGAGTACCAGCCGGGATAATGAGATTGACAGTCGGTGCAGTATAAGTGTAGATAACGACAGAGCCAACCGAGGGTCTACCCGAGAGACGTGTCGTAGATACGTTGCCAGCAAGCTTGTCAAATTGCTGGTCAATGATGCTCTGAACGGCATCATCCGTTGTCAAACCGAGAGCCGCTTTGAGTGCTTGCTTGTAGGCACTCCCGGCAACGGGATCGGACGTACCGCTTCCACTTACGTTGTCGATGGGCAAGAGCGTGAGAAAACTTTGACTTCTGTGAATGAAGTCAATGATGAACCAAATTCTCTCGGCCTCACTGGAGAAGGGGTCAATATCTACATCGCGGGTAACCGATCCGGGAATGAGGGAAATCCCTGTATTGATGGCTTGGACGAGGGTGACATAAGAAGTAACAATTTGAACTTGGGTACGCCCAGGAAGATCCCGAATGGTTGTGTCAATGACAAGGGGTGTCCCAAGAACTTCTTGAGAGTAAGGAGTCTCAATTTGAGCGTTCAAAACCGAGTCGAAGTAAACCCCTGTCACCACGAAGTAGAGGGGATCTGTTGAGCTTACCCCGTTGAACTGGTCCGCATTGATCGTGTTGAGACTTGACCCATCTCGATTGAAATTGAAAACGATGAAATTTGTGAGTTGAAAGTTCGTGAGGGTGCTTGAGAATCGAAATTGTCCCGTGAGGCCAGCGATGTTGTGAATCGAGTCGAGCTGAACGGCTAGCTCATTTCCGAAGTCATCTACATCCGTCACCCGAATTCGGACATTCTTGTTGTAGCTGTCCGTCCACGTTGCCGTATCGTTGAGCACCCCGAGATCATCTTCTTCGTATTCGGTGGTCGCAGAAACTGGAGTTTGGTTGACTCGGAAGTAGCCCGTTGTCGCGCCTGCTGGGTTCTGGGAAGCGTAGAAGTTGAACCCGAGGAACGTAGGATTGGGGATGCTTGAGACCGGTGGGGCTGACGCTAAGATGTCTACAGAATTTATATGTCTGACCACACGAATTGCGGTAGGGATTTGCGCTGTTGTCTGGTTGATGGACGATACTCTGGTGACCGTAACGGTCGAGATAGGACTGACGCCCCCTACGATGTCGATGGCTCGAATCTGAATCGTGTTAACCCCCAGGTTGAGTTGGAGACCCGATGGGTAAGAAGCCGGATTCGGAATCGTGAACGCCTGAAGAACGAACTGAACAAGCGTTGGATCGCTGACAAAAGGCGCCCCGTTGATCGATACCTGAATGATAGAGGTATTCTGATCTACGGTCCCAGTGATGGTGATGGACGACTCGTTGGTTGTAAAAACCAATGAGGTAGTAGTCCCTGACCCACTGATGAGGTTGATTTGGGGAGCACTTGCCATATCGTTATGCCGCTATTGGGTAAGTACGTAGTTGGATAGAGACTGGCGAATCAAGCCTGTCTGCTGGGAAGCCCCCAACAAGTCAAGAGGTTGAGGAATCTTCAATCCCCGACTGATCTGGATAGGTTGATTCGATCTGTTCATTACGTTTATGGTTACGAAAATTACTGTTGGGTCCTGGGTGCTCTGTTGCAGACTTACCGAGAGAAGACGGTATGGAAACTCTTTGTCCGAAACATACTGACCCAAGTTTTGTTGCTGTTGCTGTTTGACTTGTTGCCATCGATCGAAAGCCGTGTTGATGTCCGAAACGATGAGGTTTTGAATGAAACCCCCCGCGGTCAGCTTGCTTCCGATAGTGTCGAGCAAATCGGATCCGTACCACGTGTGAAACGAGTTGGACCCAAGGAGCGTGAAGAAATCTTTCTGTAGCTCTTGGATGAGTAGAGCCTCATCTTGGACCGTGATGACATTTCCGTTTTGACCAAGCCTCCAATCGTACTCGACTCCAGTACCTCCGCATCGTCGGCACATCTGACTTGTCGTCGTGTAGTCGATCTCAACGAAATCGGTTCCACTAGTCAAAGGAAGGTCGAAAACGATGAAACGATTAGGCTGCGTCAGGAGCGTTGTAGGATCGGCAATAACTGTCCATCCGGGGACAACTTGCTGACCTCGAAATTCTCGGTTTACAAGAAACCCAATCGTTGGGCACATCGTGCTTCCTGTGAGAAATATGACCGAAGTATTGATTCCTTCGGTCGTAGTCATGAAAGAAACGTTGCTTCCTGAGGATTGAAAATAGACTCCCTGGAGACCCAAGTTCAGCTCATATGAAAGAACGTCAGCCGAGATTTGAGAAGATGAAGGCACGACCACCGTTTGGGGGGTACCTTGATTCACCTTGACGACGAGGGTGTCGTTGACACCTGTCATAATGGTAAAGGGCCCTTGCAGGGAACCTACTGCTTGAGCGGGGATAGCAACCCCCGGAGAAGGCACGTCGATGGCCCCATTGAGACGAACCTTGACAGAGCCAATCGACGCGATCGGCCGCATCGGGAAAATAGTCTGCCGGTCAGTTCCAGGGAAGAGAGCTTCCTGGACTGTATAATGCGGGCAGATTTGGTCAATCTGACGATCGTAGCTCATCCACTAAAGGAAAAGTCATCAAAGCTTCTTTGTCCTCTAAATCATCAAGTTCCTGTAGCCACAGCAGATCCAGTAGGAACCTTAGGACCGTCCAGAGTGCGTTCATAATCTACAATTACACTCCCACCTTCAGGATTGGGCATGTATCCAGCCACAGGAGCATAAGCCAGTTTTCCATGAGGATCTGGATTTGACGAGTCATTCTGCGCGGAGATGTAGTAACGATTCGCGATGAGCTGCTCAACCCCAGAGATGATGTAGCCAAGAGCCCCTGAAAGGCTGGCATCCGCTTGTATCTGCTGAAGTTGGGTGACCTCGGCATTGAGCTGATCCACGTAGTCTAAGGCTCGACGAATCTTGCGCTCGAGGAGGTCTCGACGATAGAACTGAGCATCGTACGTCCAGTCCCGAGCCGATCGTACAAGCTCGGCCGTGGGAGCATCGGAAAGACCTCCTCCAGCGCTAACAATCTCTCCGTTCGACATTTGCTGCGAAAAGTGATTCTCTGTCCCCGTTGTCTTGAAAACAGGTTGAGCCATCGAGCGCACCTGAAGATCGAACTCAGCATCCCCTCCTAGAGCCTCATAGACCTGAAATAGCCTTCCGATGTAAGTAGTCGTATCACTAGGCTGGATGAACGTAGGGATTCCGTTCGAATCATAGGCAAAGGAAAGCGAGCCCATTCGGTCAATCTCTGCCTGAAGGTGCAGAATGCGAGCGGGGATTTGACTCGTTTGGGCCTGTATCCACGTAGAGAACCTGGTGAATTGAGTGGCTGTGAACGTCCCAAGGATCTCGAACGCCATAGGCAATTTGCCCCACTTTCAGAAAATCAACTGCAATGCCGTAGCGAAAGCTCCAATGTCCACTCCGATGTAAGCAAGAGCCAATCCGGCGGTATAGCCATTGGGTCCGCTTGTAGGGGGGCTTCCCCCGGCCCCGTCAATCGCAGCAAACCAGGAGCTAATGTCGCCTCCCGTCCCGGGAAGAAACAAGACAAACAAGCCAATCTCTAGGGAAAGCAAAAAGTCCAAGATGCTGATGAGATACTCGATGAACTGTTCCAGGATGTTGATTTTGCGCTCGATAAGGTTGATAAACGCCGTGATTTCAGCCATGAGACCCTGGAAAGCTGCAAGAAGTGCTTGAATCTTCGCTATCAGCTCGTACAGGAGCTGCCCAGCCCAAGGGATGATGTCTCGAAGCAGAGACACGGATTTCCAATCGGGGGGCGCGGCTACGAGAAGAAACACTTTGACGTAATTGACAGCCGCTAAGATGTTCAACCTCGTAGCTAAATCACTGAAAGCAATCGCGTAACTGCCTTGAGCTTGCTGGATGGCTGCCGGATCGGTGCTCGTTGACGTGAAGCTGAGAACAAATTGAGACAGATTCGTTGCCTCTATTCCCAAAATATCAGGGGCTGGAGACTTAGGGAATCCAGTGGTCATGAACTTCTGGAAATTCACGGCATTGTTCGTGTTCAGGAGAGCGCCCGCGACGATGATAGACAGTCGAGTTGCGTTTCGAATCACATTCGACACTTGCCACGGTGCTTGTGGAAGAGTTCCTGCTGGGTTTGGGGTAATCGCGACGGAGCCTAACCTAGAAACCGAAGACCCTAGAAGGGGCACGGCTTGGAAGGACGTGAGAGGACCTGCCATCTGCGTAAGGGACCCTAAACCCACACTGAGAACCGTCGTTGGGTAGATTGGAGATCCATTTGAGCTGAAGGTAGCACCACCGATTCCTCCAGGAAGAGGCAAGTGAAAATTGAGAGAAAAAGCCACCTTGAAAAGAGCCTTCAAATTCGAGATAACATCGAAGTTTCCAGGAGGAAATACGGGGACGGTCGCGCTGTGGATAGGACTCGCCTTGCCTACATTTGCGGAAGGATTTCCCCCAGGATAGGCAATATAATAACGACCCGTCATAGGGTCAATTGAAGACGTGGTAAAAGGAACAGAACCATCGGGATTGATAGTCATATCCCCGTTGGTAGCCCGAACGCGATACCAGTAGGTCTGCCCTGGTTGAACATCCGTGTCAATATACCGGAAGGTTCCGAGCTGACCGAGGAAAAACGTTAAGGAGCCCACCAAGGGGTTGATCGAGATGTACTTCTGAAACTTGATGAAGGGATTGTTGTAATAGTCAGGAATTTTGATCGTCGTTGTTACAGGTTGGTTCGGTTGTCCATTGACCTCAAAGTTCGTTGTAACCGTTTGGGTAACCAAACCCGCCGCAGTTGCATTGCTCAACTGCTTAACATCAATCGTGACATTCGGGTTGGTCGCGCTCTTCTCGATGAGGAAGTTCGGAGGGACAAACTCTTGGGCATAATCCGCAAAGACCGCCCTTTGCCCTGCATCCCCCGAAGCTTGCTTACTAGGTAGGCTCCACTCAATGACCAGGGCCGTCGGCTGCTTTTCAAAGACATCCACAACGGACAGAACTGGATCCCCATTCGAGCCTACGGGGAGAACCTTGACGTTGGAAGGAGCCCTGTATTGAGGTGCCGTAGCATCCTGTCCAAAGAAACGCTTGAGAATCAAAACGAGACGGATAAGCTGAAGGGGAAGATCCGCATCGACAACGAGAAGGATGAACCCGCTTGCCGTAGCCCCCGCGATGGGCTGAGGACGATTCGGATCCCTTACGTTGATGCACGACCCTTTGAAACGAGTGAGGAACTTTTGGTAGCCCCCGTAATGCCAATTCAAATTAGGGTCTTTTTGAAGATCGGGGAAGTTCCACCAAGCGTAGAAACCGGTTCGTTTGAGTGCCTCGAAGAGAGTGAGAATGAGCGAGATGAGCGCTTCAACTAACGCGATAACAGCATTGGCAAAAAGGATAAGTAGGACTTTAACCGTCTCGAGAAGGGTCTTGAGAATTTCCAAGAAGATGACGAGAACCTCGAGAATTGCGCGAACCGGCTCAAGGAGATCCTCTCCAGGGATCTGAAGCGCGAAGGATTCCCAGTTGGCCGATGAGGTAGGCATCGAGGTAAATCAACCCCCGTAAGTGAGCTTGTCAAGCTTGCGACGAAGAGACTTGATCTCCGAGTGGGTTGCCGAGAGAGTCAATTCGATGACCTTCTCCATCTCGTTGATAATTCTGAATTTTTTCTTGTATTCCCAGGTAGCCTTAGGCTTCTTCGCCGAAGGGGCTTCCTCAGGAGTGGGTGCTTGGGGAGTTTCTTCCGTCATGGCTAGCTTCCTACGATCCTTGTACAGTAAGCAGTTGGATAAGGTTATTGGTAACAGTCACCTCATTTGCCGCAACCGCTGCCTGAGCGGTGTTCTTCAAAATGAGGTACCCACTTAGAAGGTTGATGCGGGCGTTAATCCAAGCATAGCGCTTGGCGTACAGGTTGTCGCTCGTACTCAAGGCGGCCTGGATGATGGAGATGATCCCATTAACGTTCGTTGGATCGAGATAGAAGAGACGGCCAACGGTATCGTTGACTTGAGTCCAACGATTTCCGAGATCATCGTTGAGATCGTTGATGCCGTTAGCGTAGATGGATCCGTCTACAGACCCAGAGATGAGCACAGGAACAGGGGTCTGGAGAAGCGTCTGGAACGCTTGCGTTTGCGTGATGAATCCTGCGTTGGTTGAAAAGATTGTGAAAATACTCTGAAGGGTTGTCGTGCTAACCCCGAATACGCTGACTACCTCATAGGTCACCGTTCCCAAGGAAGGAAACGCGGGGGTCACCATGAGGTGATGTTCATCCACCACGCTAGCAATTCCATAGATCCCTTGATCCGCAAGCTGAATTCCGCTTGACCCAAGATGTACGTAGACAAGATACGATGTGGTAACCGGTTTTTCGAGGAAGTTAACCGTCGTGTCTGTGAGCATCGTCCCAGAAACATCCCCCTGCGAGCTAGGTCCAACGATAGTCGTGAACATCGTTGAAAAGAACGAGAGTAGCGCGTTCTGCTCTGATTGAGAGTTAGGCACGTAGGGTGGCGGCGTGGGTGCCGTCCTAGTAAGAATCGTGGAAATCTCGGTGTTCGTTGCGGCGAGGATCTGCTGGAATGTCACCCCATTGTACGTGTTCAGAGGGTTATCAATCCGATAGCTTCCCCCAGCGCTTGGGCTTGGAAAAGCCGAGTCTAGGGTAATTTGATTTGGGCTCTGAATTGAAGCAATCTGCCGACGGTATCCGGCATTAAGGCCACTTGTCATCACCACGGTCCATCCGGCGTACACAGCCGGTGGGATCTGTATCGTGATGATTTCCGAGTTTCCAGACAAGGGGGATCCCGTGAGGTTGGAAGTCGTGGCCGGAGCACTCAGAGTGAAGGAAGAAGAACTGACCACGGTTTCAAGGGTCGTTTCTACTAAGGGAGGCGCGTAAGGGATTCCAGTGCCCGTCACGACAAGGCCCGGGTACAATCCTTCTGTGGTCGCTTGGGTAGGCCAGTCGAAAATAGCTTCCGTGATATCATCTACCGTAGTAGACCATGGCGTCGGGGGAGCCACCGTTGTAATAGAGATCGTGGTTCCAACAAACGTAAAGGTAGCCGCTTGATTTAGAGTGAGTGCTGCTCCAGGGCCTATTTGGGTGATGACGGAACCAGCAGCGATATAAGGCCCGGTTACCGAATCCCCGATGGAGTATCCCGCTGTAGACGAAGGCAGAAGACTATCAATTGTGGGAGATGGTGGGATTGTCCAAGAAATACTCCCGTTGTTTCCATCAGGAGAAATTGCTGTCGCGTTGGTGATCTGAAGAGACGTAGGGGATACATAAGCCGCAATAGGGAAGGACCCGTTGTTTGAGGAGGACGCCGCCCCGGAGAAGGTGATCTGCTGTCCTACGAGACCTTGACTTATCCCGGTGAGGCCGGTGATTGTAGCCAGAGGGGTAGCTACGGAAGAGACGGACGCCGAGGACCCATTCAAAGAAGCACTGTAGGTGTTCCCGACAACGGTAACCGTTTGCGCGATGGGTGGAGGTTGAGTGAGCTGAATTTCAAAAACCCCTCCTGTGACTGATCCCCCTGTAGTCGGCTGACTGAGCTGAATTGAGGATCCGGGACCGATCTGGGTAATAGTGACAGGGCTTGTCGAAGAGATCCCGGGGCCTGTTACGATATCCCCTACAGAGACGGCGGACGCTGAGGTTATGCTCCCCCACCCGGCGGTTGCCGTGGAGGGAGGAATCGCAACGATCGTGTCCAGCGTGGTCGTGTTGTACGAGTTAGCTGTCACGGTCATGATCCCATAAACATTGCCCAAAATGGCGATGTTTCCGCTCAAGAAGGGGTTGGTTGAGTCCGTAAGAGTTGTCCCGGAGAGCGTCGCGGTACCTACCGTGACCGAAGTAGAGCTAACCGCTATGGAGAACTTGAAGCCTGTATCATGAACGGGCCAAGCATCCGCTGTAGCTACGGTAATAAAGGCCGGTGGAATAAAATTCTGAACGGACGTAATTCTTCGCCACCTTGAATCGCTTGTTCCGTTGGCACCTGAGACAATGCGAACAAGATCGTATTGCTTTGGGATAGGAGAAGGGAAAATCCCTGAGGTCAGCGTTATCGTTGTTCTTGCTGTATCCAAGCCGCCCGTTCCTAGGTAAGGGGGCGTCGTGGTTGTGGTTCGGAAGGGACTACCGGAAGCTTCGGCCATGACCTCAACGTTGAGAGCACCACCCCCGCCCTCTGTGGTCTCTCCGTCAAACGTGGGGCCTACGATGGGAACCGTCTGATTTCCATCATCATCCAACGTAGATCCCGTCAAAGCAGGAAATTGGTAAGGCGTCGTGTAAGTTACCGCGACTCCAGAGTTGTCCGCTTCTAAGAGATCCCCAGTTGCCACGGGAACGATGTAGGCGGACTCCGGAATGATGAAAGTTGGCAGTTTGAAAGAGGAGTTGCCGTCTAAAGGCCAGTAGGTATGTTGAAAAAGAACATTGCCCGTGGACATGTCGACATTAACATCGTGGCCGATCCCATAGGACATGTTGTAGGTACCCATGGCACCCCCGCCACCAACCCCCCATTCTTGTTGCTCCGCCACACACACATCCATAGGAGAAACGTAAATGGTGGCTCCCGCAGGAACGGCTGACAAATAAGGACCCGGAGGGCTTGGAGGATTTCCTGAAGTTCCAACGGGAGTATGCACAATTCCGCTGATAGTAATTTGAGCGGGGGTCGATCCAGACGCTGCGGTTACCGAAATGACTGTGGCATTGTCGCTTTCATCGACATAGTAATTCCCGGCTAAGTCAACGACAACAACCAACATTCCGATGATGGATGCCACGGAAGGGGGTGGAGGAGGCGTCCAAGGAGGTCGGACGGGTATATCCCCTACAATGTCATCGACGAAAAAGGTGTTGGCCCCGTAAGGCGTATCGAAGAGAATCTGCGCTCTAGGGTATCGCTTGAACGTCGACCCGGGCAACGAGGTCAAAGGGCTGAAATCATATGTTCCTACGATAGCTCCCGTATCCGCTCCGGTGGGAACGACTACGGGAGTCTGCATCACGATGTTTCGGTAGGTGGGGAAAAACCGGCTAATAGGACTACTTGTATAGGCTTGTTGGAAGTAGGTGAGGAAGTCAGGGTAGCTTGGCAAAGGACCCGGCTGCATCTGAACGTAGTCATCGATCTGATTGTAGATGTTCGACTTTTCAGGGTACGCGGGGAGATTAAAAACGGCCGGGTTGTTGTACGTGTAATAATCGTACCGATCAATCACCCCGTCGAATAGGAACCGACCGTCAACATCTCCGACAATACGGCCGTCAACGCAATGAAGAGCATCCTCAAGGGCATTGATCGCATCGTTGAAAAACTTCAAGCACGCTTGAGCGATGAGATCATGGTTGGAATAATCCCCCGGAGGAAACCAAATAGAGGGCTTTCCTTGAGCGTAAAGCTGAGGAACTGACGTGTTTGAGGTCATCGGGCCGCTCCCCGATGTGCTTGATTGAGAAGATTGTTGAATCTCTTGCGCCACCTGACCTTTGAAATTGGTCATGGTCTCAACGCGGAAGTAGAAGTTGTCCGGAGTGAAAATCGTATAATCGGCGTTGAGAGTCTGTCCAAGAAGACCGTTGGTCGTTAAGTCAGGGACGATGGTTGCCGTGTAGGAAACCTCGACTCTAGGGCCCGCGCTGATGATCTGGTGCCCAGTGTAAAAGACATCAAACTCCTCATCAGGGGAAAGAGCGCTTACGTAAATGATGGTCCCCGAATTGTCTATCGAGTAGTCAACAGGAGTAGAAAGCACTTTTCCAACCGTTCCAGAAACCCTTCGAGCTACAATCACGGGCTGAGGTTGAGGAACACTGATAGGGGTAAGGCTTGTCTGAACAGTGGTTGGAGCTTGTGTATAGACGGGCCGAACGGACCAATAGAGTATCTGTTGCCCTAAGGTGTATTGTCGTAAAGTCGCGGTTGACAACGTAACGGTTGTCACGTTCGAGGTTGCGTCGTAGTTGGAACCCGTAACGAGATAGAAGTCCGTGAAAGATGGGGTACTATCCGTAAAGTACACAACAACGTTGGACTTGTAGACTCCCGTCTTATCCTCCGGAATGATTATCGTGCTCATCCCACGGGCTACAGTGAGGTAGGGGGCCAGTTCCTCGGAGAAGTAGGACGGAGTGAAGGCCACCGAAGTAAGAGGAGTCGGTCCTGAGGCTACCTGAAGAGGAGGACTAGTCTCGTCCGTCTGAAACGTCTGGCTTCCGGAGAGAGTAACCGTGGTTTGCAGGGTTGTCGCGTTGTAGCTCGATGTTCCGATCTGGTAGACTTGAATACCATTGGATCCACTCAGAGACATCAAAAAACCGTCGAGGAAGTTTGCGGTTTGGTTCCCTGCAATAGCAAAACTATTAGCCCCATCCGTAATCGAAACTGAGGCGACAAGAAGAGGAGGATTGAGCACCGTGAGGGTGCGCTCGCCTCCCATGGCCTGGTATACGTAGTAGTCGATGTAAACGTTTTCGTTGGGCGCTACGACGGCCCCATGGGGGAGAGCATCCGTGAGAATGTTGTCCGGCAAGAACGTCATCGAAGACGGTACGCTAGGAGGGTTCCCAGGATTGATGAGAACTTGAGTGTTGGTGACCTGAGGTCGCCCTCCTCGAAAAACACGAGCTTGAGGGACGGTGGCCACCGATTTTCCAGATGGGTTGAAAAACAGAGTGCTTGTCGGCGTAGAGTGAGGCTGCGCAAGCTCTTTCCGAACAAGGAAAGTTCCTCGTTCATTTGTAATGGGAGGCCCCGGTGGCGTCGGAGGGCTCGTATTGGGGGGAGCCTGCGTGTACGTCATCAGGACTTCTTCGTTCGTCAGCAAACGAGACTGGAACTGAATGAGGCCAAGCTGCGCCTGAACCTGATAGTCCGTGCCTAGGGTAAGGCGACGGGATACATAGACGGTACCCCCAGCCGTGACATCAGCTTGGGCAAAGTTCAGATTCCCAGTAGCTTGACTTACTTGAACCGTGCCTTGAGACAGGGTGATGGGATCACTGAAGTCAGAATCTTCAGCTACAGTCGTCACAAGAGTTGAGAAGACGCCACTCGGGTTCGTAGCGTTGGGAAGCCCATACCTGAAACGTATCAACCCAAGGTAGGAAAGGGGCACCTGCAACCGACGAGTTACCGTGTAAGTGAATGTAGTAGGATTGGGAGGATGGGGCGGTTGAGGGAAATAGGTAAATGGAGTTGCCGGTGTTAGAGTCTTAGCGGAAGGGTTTGCTTGCAAAACGAGATAGGTAGAGCCAATACCAGGCCCAGAAGTCAGCGTAATGGTGTCCCCGGGTAGAACAGAATCGAACGTTGCTGAGACATCGTACAACGTCTGAGCGTTTGGGAAAGTTGCGGACCCGCTTACGATGGGCTGAATGGTCCCTAAGGCCACGATACGCTCGATGGACGTAGTCGGATCAATGAGCAAGACAGTTTCGAAAAACCTGTCAGCCAATATTTCCTTGCCTCGGAGAATCTCGTAGGAAAGCTCCCCACTTCCAGAAGGCGGAGCGACATCCACCGTGAGCGTGGTCGAGCTTGGAATGGCTGTAATGGTATACAGCCCCTTCGCCTTCCCTCTCGTATCCGAGACAACGATGAGATTGTCCCCAGCTTGTACCTGGAGACCTACGAAATTGGCAGAAGGGTCAGTAAACGTTGTCCCGCTGAACGTCGCGGTCGAGCCGTTTGTAATCTCTAAGCCAAACGTCGTGGGGAAGTAGATCATCCCGGCGGTTGCATCGACAAGATAACTTCCCGCAGTCAAAGGCAGAAAGTTGTTCGTATCCGTTCCGGTCTCTAGAGCAATTTCGATATTCGAGGCGAGGACCAAAGGGTTCGGAAGCTGCACGTATCCCGCAGAAACCAAAAGAGGGATTTTCACCCCCTCAAAACGTTGAGCGAAGTTGAGCTGCTTTGTATCGAAGTTGATCGTGTACCCAAGCCCAGCAATAGGCGTTGAGCCCCCTACAGGGTTCAAAGTCCCCGTAAACGTACCCGTGCCCTGACCCACGGTAATGACCAGGGTGTCATCGTCTACCGGCACAGAAGGAAGGAAAACGAGAGGGGACGCCTGAATAGGGCTCGCCCATACAGCGTTCGTAACCGAGTAAACCGCAGTCACATCTTTGACGTTTGGAGTCTTCCCATCCAAGTCGACAGGGCATCGGAAAAGACGGAGCGAGAGCCCGTGATCCAAGGGAAGATCCCCAAAAACCACCGTAACCTCTTGGCCCGAGTAGCTCGATTGGTCGGCCGACGAGAACCGAACGGCACCCGAGCTTTGAAGGATCTCAACCGTTCCCTGTGTACCCCCTGAAGAAAAAGAGGAGACAACCGAGTAGTTTGGGAACTGATAATAGGGCTGATTGCTCTTGCTGGCAATCGAGAAGATGATATCCCCAGTGGCAGGGATTGGCACAGCGATGTTGCTCGGAGCCCCTATGGTCCCGATATTTTGCCGAGGAAGAGAAACATCCTTGGCGAACAGGGTCCCGTCATAATAAACACCCGTCCCCTTGTTGTCCGCAGTGTCTGTTTGGCTGAAGTTTAGGCGACCAGTCGTAAGCGCCCATTCCACAGTACCCGGAGCCGGTCCAGGGAAAGGGGTGAAATGAGCCTCGCTTGAAACCTCCACCACGGTCATCCAATAGAGGTATCCAATGCGAAGTAGAGGGGATTGCCCGTGCCCAGGAATAGGATTGAGTAGGATGGATGGCGCTGTAGGGCTCGTCGAAAGAGTTCCGATGTTACCCGTCGAGGTTCCTAACGCGAAGTATTGCTGCTGTTGAAATTGGACGCTTTCTCCGTTGTACGTCGTTAAATCGGCGGAGTTCCAATTCAGATTTCCCGTTGCGAGAGACAGCTCCGTCGTCCCAGGGGGAGGCGTTCCAAAATCCGAATCACTGTCAACGAGAGCTACCGTTTGAGTCGTACCGCTCCCGAACGTGCCAAGGGACAATCGGAAGGGAGCATCGGAAAGAACCTGGAAGGGGGCGGGAACCTTAAGACGGGTTGTGTTTGCTGTTGAGCTGAGGGTTCCTGCGACAACGATCGGACCCCCCGGAAGCGTCCGGAAGCGTCCCCCTTGCATGTCGTAATCGAAGCGAGCAACAATTTCATTTTTCGTCCAGCCAAATCCTGCATTAACCAACATGCCAGGGATTCCCTGGAGGACCAACATGGATCCACCTCCAGAGTAGGTCCCCGCGAAAGTCGACCCATTCAGAAGAACATCCGTTGAATCAAGAATCGTGATAGTAAACGTCCCATTAGCTGCCGGTACCCCGTTGACCCCAGAGACAATGACCGTTTGACCGTTTACGAGATTCGAAGTCGATCCAACGAGAAGTTGAATCGCCCCGTTGTTGTTCAGAACGTCGGCAATAGGATAAGAAGTACCCGTACCAGGAGCTAGCTCGGAAGTAACGAGCACGAGGTAATCATCGCGAGGATTGTCCTCACTTGTAGGGTATGCTTCGGCATACGCTTGAGCTTCCGTACCGATCTGAGGGCAGTAAGCAATAGTACTGATAATCGGAGGGCTCGTCACCGGGGCTGAGTAGAAATCCGTCAGTATGATCACATCCAAGAACACACTATCGATCGTGTACGTGACTCCTAATTGGGACAAGAAGACAATCGTATTCCCAGGGGATAAAATCCCAATCATCGAGACCGAGGTGGGTACGTTGATAGATCCCCCGCTCGGCTCAAAGGTGCCTGGTAAGAGCGTTTGCGGAACAAAAACATTAGGCCCCGCTGTGTAGGGAGAATTGGCCGCGCCGAAACGAGGAGGCTCAAGTGCATAACCAGAAATGGACAGAGGCATTTTTTGATTACCATTCCACGTGAAACTTGATCTTCAGACTATCTTACCAAAACCGGTCCCAGAACTTGGGGCAATCGAGGGGGCACCCGCGATAGGAATGGGCATTGTCCAAGCCACAAACGTGATTGAAAGACCAATGCCGATCGAAGTGGCCATTTTGATAGGTCCCGGGCCGGTCATACCAGAAGCAGCAAATCCTTGAATCATGGCAGGTACAGCCCCTACACCGATGAGCTTTGCTACCCCAGCCCCAAGACCTACTCCGGGATGAGTCATCGTAACAAGACCTTGAAGGAACCCCAAAGCGAAACCGTTCGCTAACCCTAGAGCTAGAAGAGGGGACATCACTCCTACCATGCCCGTAGAAGCGAAACCTGCAAGAAGACTCGTGAGCAAAAGCGGTTGGGGTACCAGCAATGGGACAACTGTAGCCCCCACTCCGAGCGTACCTGAATCCACACTCGTCACGGTAGATTGTTGCAAGAACAAAGAGGCTCCCGTAGCAACCCCCAATGAAAACTGAGGAACGGCGATGCCTATCTGAGCGCTGGAAATGAGCGCTGGGACAAGGATTCCTGCAAGACCTACCGGCGTGAGAGGCATTTTAGAAGGACCTAGATACTGAACATCCTTGCAATGGTAACCCAGTGATCCAGTCGAGGCTAACTGCCCCTGGTGGGAGCATAGGTGTCCCACGGGCAATCCCCCACGTGGCAGCGGGGCCTCCCAAAAGAACTTGAGGAGCCACAAGACTCACAGCCACGCCAGCAGTTACAGTAGCGGCCATTCCAGCCGTAATTGAGGCTGCGGCTCCGGCATTTACCGAAACGGCCCCTCCCGCGGTTTGGGTGATAGCGCCCCCTGCATTGATAGCAGCGGCACCTCCGGAAGTGAGAGCATAAGCACCCCCAACTGTGTCAGTCATGGCCCCAGCAGCAGCGGTAGTTACGATTGCACCAGCCGCTACCGTAGTGATTAACCCACCAGCCAAGACCGTAGAAATCTTCCCTCCAACTACGATGTTCTCGACAACGGCTAAAGCGTAGTTGAACTGAGTTTTACCCCCAATGGTTCCGCTGTAGTCACTTGCGTTGATCGAGTACCCACTGTTTGCAGCAATGCTCAGACGATCCGTGAATATCTGATAGCCACCGTTCACGGTACTAGTCTTCTGTCCGGCCACATTTTCGGTGCTGATCCCTGAGCAAAAGGTCTGCTTTGCACCAGAGACATTCTCCGTAAGAGCCACGTCATCTGTATCGGGTGTTCCTTGGTACTGAGCTTGAACCGAAGAATGGTACGTGATGTCAATGGCGCGTCCATCGGAATTGGACCCAATGTTCGCAGTGATTCCCCCTTCACATGTCAGATTGATCGACGTGTTGCTTGGAGCTGCGGCGCCAATAAATGCCTTGAGGGCTCCCTTCAAGTTTGCTTCTACAGAAACATTCTTCGTACCATCGGAATATCGCTCGACAGTGCTTCCTGGAACGTTGAGGAACACTTTCCCTTGCTTCGAGACGGCGCACGCGAAGTAATCCTCGGGGGAGACAACGTGCGGGGGATGAATGGCTAAAAGGTAAGCCCCAGCCGTTGTGTAAACCTCAAGGTCATCGGTAGGGGACCGAGGAACCTCTTCCATTGTGAAGACCCCTGCCGAATATCCTGAAGTAAATTCGTCAAAGATTTTCGGTTTGGTGACCCGGTTATAAAGACGTTGACCATCGGAAGCCGTGGTGTCATTCCCCACAGTCGTGCCGAGAACATGCTCGATATACGGCGCTCTAGGGGCTATGGCAAATCCGTCAATTTCTTCGCGTACTTGCTGAGTGAGATCCGAGGTATGATCGACCTCTAGGCGGTATTCCGTGAACGCCTCGGCTCCTGCCCCGTTCGTAGGGTCTTCCAAGTTTACCCCGGGATAGGTGTTCGAGAGATAGACCTGGCGGCCGTTCGAGTACGTAGTTGAAGGGAATTCCGTAATGTTATTGAATACATCGAGCAGGTTGCCGTTAGCATCGGCAAACTTGTTGGATCCCCCCGGAAACCCTGGTCCGGCCGCTTGATAGACATAAGCCCCATAGTAAGGGGGCAAATTGGTTGTTGAAGGGATTGTTGCAGTGGTGGTTGCGGTGTTTGTACCTGAAGCAGAAGCTGCGGCAGCGGCTTGACCTGCTTGGATTTGAGCAGTTGTAGCCGCTGTAGAGGCAGTTACTGAGGCTGCGGAAGGGGTAGCAGATCCAACCGTCGTAGCTCCTGGAGCAAACGCTTGAGCCGTAGCTGACTGAATGAGCGTCTGCGTCGTGCTTGTCGCTGTTGTTGAAGTTCCGGTTGTTGTTGCAGTGGGTTGAAGAATGTCCGGGTATGTATAGTAAGCGCCCCTACGAATAGGGCCTGAGATTCTTGTAATCCCGCTTTCATTCTCGACGCGATGAATGGATGAAGCAACCAGGGTACGGTCCGTATCCCGAAGCTCAAAAAAGTCTCCCGCTCGGTTGTAGAGGCGAACATCTTTGGTTAGAGTAAGCTCAGCCCCCGCGGCAGACATTCCTCCTACGTCTCCTGGACGAAGCTTCAAACGCTTTACTCGATACGTGGGTCCAAAGAACGTTGAGACATCCGCAGCCTCATCGGCCGTAACCGTAGAGGGATCTACGGGAGAGAAGGGATCGAAACGGTAACCTAACCGCTGTCCAGTAGGGATATACCCAAGGATCATCGCCTCATAGAGGTTCTTGTGTCTACGCCGGTAACCGAGGATGACTATGGAGTTGATCTCGGGAATACCTCCCCAGAAGCTTCTCGGGCCATACATCCCTTGGGTAAGGTCAATCTCGTAGCGGTCATTTCCTCCCCCGGTAAGGACCTTCACATCGGCCTTCATGTTAACTTCATCGACGCGGGTGATGAGTCCGAGCTTCATCCCCCACGGATCGCCGGTATCCGTGAAAGGTTTACCTGGAGTGTGCCCTACAGGACGCTTAGGTTGATCATGGAGCATAAATCACGTTGTCACGGGGGTCAGAGTGGGGGTATTGCCTCCCGTGATAGGAGCAGGGAGCTGTGAAAGCTTTAGTTGAGCATCTGAGATTTGCTGTTGAAGTTGAGTGGCCTGGTTTTGAAGAGAGGCAATGGCTTGAGCGATGGTTTGACCCCCAGGGCTTGCAATGACCGTAGAGCCTGCGGTCGATTTGACTCCGAAGGTCGGGGTGATACTTACATTGGGGGTTCCCGGAGCGATAACGATCGTAGATCCGTTCGTTGAAGCTTCTTGTTGAAGAGTTGCGATTTGGCTCTGAATCGTCTTAAGCTGTGCGGTGTTGGACTGAATAGCTCCTTGGAGTTGAGCCCGTTGAGCCGAAGCTTGAAGCTGTTGTCCAAAGTTGTTCCAAGTTTGGACAAGATCATTTACGGCGGAATCCCCGGTGAGAGCGGCAGCGGCTGGATTTCCAATTGCCGAAGCGGTTGCCGGAGAGAACGGGGGCGCTAGAGGAGAAGCGCTGGTAGACCCTTGGGCCAAATCTCCCGCGGGTTGGCTTAACGGACCCCCGGGCAGGTAGTCTCCTCGAAGAACGTGCTCAAGCTGCTGGTGAGGCGTGTCGAGAGCTTTGTAGAGGTTGGTGAGGAACGTCTCCGCAAGGCTTTGGACAGAACCGGGGCTAGGTGAGGGTAGAGATCCTCCTGCCCCTCCCTGCATCGAATTGGTTTGGATCTGTGTTTCGATAGTCGTTTGGGTATCTTGCGCTTGTTGGATCTGAATTTGAAGGTTGGTGATGGTTTGTTGAGCAGCGGCCCACCCCACGGGATTGGTTACGGCGTCAATGCTGCTTGCTCTTGACTGGACCGAATCAAGCTGAGTCTGAAGATTTTGGATCAACTGCGTTTGCGCCGTGAGTGTCTGTTGAAGCGGGGAAGGGTTGCTAACCGACCCGAGAGTGGCTGTAATAGGTACGCCAGGAACCGAGTTGCCTAAGGTGGAGAAGTCGGAAGTAGCTGTGCCTGTAATTTGAGCCCCTCCAGCTAGGGAATAACCCGTGTTGAGAAACGCGAGATCGGACCTCATGTAAAGGCAAGGGCAACTTGTCTCCGTCGGATCCCCTTGATCGAGACCTTGCGGTTGAATGGTCATTTCCGCGAGGGTGAGCGCTTTGGAGAGCTGAGTAGCTTCTACGCTCACAGGGGCTCCCGCTTGCTGGGGACTTCCGAGAGCGTTATATCCTTGGGGACCGATGAACTGGTTTCCCGATTGATTCGGAGGCCTCAAGGTATTATCCGGTTGTACAACCCCAGCGGTATTGAGATCACTAGGGGCCATCAAAGTGACCACCGAAGCTGGGTTCGGGTAAGCAGAGGAAATAGCCGTAATCCCCTGAGATTGAGCGGTAAGGGTTGTGTAGAGGTCTCCCCCGAGGGCGAGCTGGGTGTCTATATTGACCGGGTTATTCGTATTACCCGTAAGAACTAAAGATCCGTCACGAAGAGACACCCGCCGTCCGTACTTGTAGTGTCCAACCACTTCAAAACCACGCTCATCGGAGATAGGCCGAATGAGAACAGTTTGAGAAGATTTGGTATCCAAAACATCTTGAGAGGTTGGCTTCACCGTGATTCTAGCTGGATACGGTATGGTTAGGATTTCACCGATAATGCCATTTGTGTTATTCGATATCCCCTTGTCGCACGCATAGACAAAACGTCCGGCCGAAGAGAGACCATAGAGATACCGATTGGTGACGTGTTTTCCTCGAAGTTGAGAAGCTATTGTGTCAAGCTGCCCAGTAGTCAGATCTATATTAGTTTTCACTTGTACGCTCGAGATTTTTGGAAGCGTAGTTTTCTGGTTCGCCGAGCTTGTCCCCAGAGCGGTCTGACCTCTCGTTGTATCTTGGTTTGCAGCCGTAGTTGTAGCATCCGCGAAGGGGCGAGCGTAAACCATCACGACGTTGGGGTACCCTAGAATACGCCCGCTTGTAGGATCCTGTAGGATTATTGGCTGGTAGGGGTTATTTGAAGGATCGGTGGCCGAAGTGTTTGAATTGACAGCAGGCAAGTAAGCAGGATTTGACCCTAAATTAAGGGTGAACTGACCCCCTGCGGAAAGTTGGTTGGAGGAATAGGGAAATGCCGTACTTGGAACGGGATTCCCAGCGGATTGTGAGTTCCCCGGGCCATTTGCAGAAAGACCTGGGTTATTGGCTACCGTGGGGACTGGGTCTATAGCACAGCTAAGAGTTCCCGTACCTCGAAGACCAATGAACTTCGTCCTTTTAGCCGTGAGGGTGAGCGTTGTGGTTGCTTGACTTCCGAAAGCAATGTTGTGGGAAATTCCCATAACGTACCAAATTTGGTCTTTTGGAGCAATGTAGATCGGGAATCCCAAGCGAAGCTCAGGCCGCATGGGGATATTCACGGTACCCCGATGACGGCGCGCGTTCAGGCGGTCAAGAAGATCGAGCCCATGGTAGAACATGAGCTGCTGATTCGCTAGGAACTCGCTGTTGTACGTCTGAGAACGCCACCCATACTTGCGCAATAAGTGGTAGTCCGTTACGGACGTAAAGGGGGACAGCTCTTGAGGCATACCAATGTCAATAGCCCCCGCGTAGGACCCCTGCATGATGATCTGGGTTACGACCTCGGCTTCGGACTCGGAGAAATCCCAGTTGATTACGTCAATGTCTTGAATCCACGACGTGGGTTTGTTAGAGATCACATCGAGATTGTAAAAGGGTGGTTTGAAGACGATGGACCCGTCGACATCCATGAAAAACTCAAAACCGATGGCTTCTTTAGCAGAATTTGCCAATTCCAACTTCGTCTGGAATTCGCTTTGCCACATGTTTACGCCAAGGTTAGAGAGGTTGCTGCGAAATGCGACAACTCCGGGTGAGGTAGGGTCAAAAGTCATTTGCCCTTGATCCGGGCCTCCGTTAGCACGCTGAACCGCAGAAGACACAAAATGGGTAGGAGGAGCCCCTGTTTTTGTCTTTGGTTCTTTTTGGTAGGTTGCGTAGAGAGTATCCCCACGAACAGCTACTCCGTTGGTCCCATAGAGCAAGAGGCCGTTACGGATTCGAGCAAACCTCGACTGCCAGTAAAGCATTATGTCCGACAAAGCCGTAGTAAAGGTGGGTTTTTGAAAGGCTTCCTTGTACAGGGATACGAGGGACCCCGTGCCTACAACAACATCCCCGAACGCTTGATTCGCGAGAGTGAAGATGATGTCGTAGGGGTTCATCCCTGAGAAAGTATTCCCGAAGAGGCTCATTCCACCGCTAGCTGGCGCAGGCGATGTGTACGCGGGATTCACGTTCATTTTCGTAAGCTCAAAAAACTTGAGTATATCTGAGCAGTTTATAGCTACCGTGTGGGCACCTCCAGAGTACGCATCGGTGACCTCTGTAGTTAGCCCCCAAAATATCGGATAGTATTGAGGAATTCCCTCGAGAAGATAGTAACCCTTGGCGTAAATCTCGACTTCCATCATCGACGTGACCACGGGGTTTCCGTCGAAGTAGAAGTCGTCAATCGAATGTCGAGGAATGGCTAGCTGGATGCTTGCGCTACCAGGAACGCTCTCCACACTGAGATCCACCGTGATGCTCGTGATGTACTTGTTGAGATCAAAGCTACGGTTGCAATTGGGACACCCTACGAGATCCGTATCACCATTGATATACACAATGGCGTCAGGCGCTGTCACCACCGTCGGACGAAGGTTAGGTTGCCAAGAACCCTGGAACGGGCCGCGTGCCATCAAACCCCCTTACTATTGAAGCTGCCTGAAGAGACTCCAGGATTCGCTTGACCAAGCTGAGCGTACTGTTGAGAAGTCAAGCCAGGGGGAGGATTGACCTTTCCCGCTGGTTGAGCGTTCATGGATTGTAACGCCAAAGCACCTGGGGTCATCCCAATCTGATTTGGGTTAGGAAGACCCGACATCAGGTTCGTCTGTGATTGCTGGAGTCCAGAGATTTGGAGGGACAGATCATCCGTGTTGTCGAGAAGGAAAGTGGCGCGAACCGTGAAATTGAAATTATACTCAAGAGAGAAAGGAGTTGTTTCACTCTCGGTGAGATTGAAGCTGTCAAAAGACCCTAAGTACAGGATATTGTCATAGAAAATGTAGATTGAACCGAGTACGGAGAGATTGCTAGGCTGCGAAGTCACTGTGGTGGCATTGGGAGTACTCACCCCACTACTGCTAGAAGAAGGCGGCGCGAATTGGGTAGGGTTGAACCAGATACCCCCGTTGTTCTTGTACAGCAGCCAGAGCGACAGAAAGTTTTGGTACGCCAGGGAATACTGACGAGCGGTTCGAGTGAGCCCAGGACCCCCGCTTGTCATGGTAGCATCTATCGAGTAGAAAGCAGCTACCTTCCCACTTGCCTCAATCTTGTCGAGAGCATCTCCCCATTGCTCAACAATGGGTCCATTGCGGCTTCGCTCTCCATCGGAAATGATCTTCTCGGCCCCGAGCTTGAAGCTTGTGGGATTGACCAGCATCTTCAACGGAGGGGTGTTCTTCATCTGCTGGATCGCGGCCAACGTGGCGTTGATCATGTTCTGTTGCGCTTGCTGGTAAGACTGCCCTAGATTCGTCGCATTGAGATTTGTGTTGGCTGTAAGGGCAGTATTTTGACTTGCTTGACTTGCGTTGGCAGAACCTTTGGTTTTCCAAGCATTAGCCGGTTGGGAACCATCACTCATCACGGTGGATGTAAGCGGTGGAGTACCCAATCCAGCAGCAGAGAGTTGAGCTGCAATCGCCTTTACGTTAGGAAAATTTCCCTCATAGTTACTGAGGGTGTCGGTGAAGTACGGCTTGCCAGGGATACTGGTAATCTGAGTCAGAAATCCATTAAGATTACCTTGTTGAGCGAATGCAATAGCATTAGGAACACCGTTCGTAACACCCCCTGTATTCTCAATAGTTTGGAAGTAGCCATTCGCTCCTTGTACAGGACTAGGGTAGCTATTGTAGTACTCTATAGCACCCTGCGTGGAATTTACATTAACCCCCACAGTGCCTGGGTTGTAAACTCTGAAAACGGGTTGTCCCGCAGGAATCGCACTACGCTTCAATCCCGTGTCAACCCCACGCTCATCTACTGTACCTGCGGTAGGGAAATAATTTCCGATGAAACCAGGGTTGTTATTAGGCCAATTTCCCTTATTCTCTCGAATAGTCTGTCCCACGTAAATCGCAAGCTCGTCCGTGGTAGGGTCTCTACCATAACGATCCAGATAAGCCTGTGCGAAGATGTTACCTAGTTGTACAACGCTGAATTTTGTGTATTTGGGGCCTTGCATATTGGCCCCCACCGTACCGTCCGTAGGAATCTGGTATGCCGTTACTTGAGTCCTTGCTGCAACGTTAGTGGTAAGGTTAGCAGGGGGACCACTTGGAACTGGTGGTGTTTCTTGGATCACGGCCGATCGATCCAAGATACGAGCGGTTACATTGGAGGAAGGGGGAAGGACACCAACTGCGAAGATGAGCGTCTGCGTCGGATTGGTTGGACTGACATCGGAGATCGGAATAAACTGCCCGTCCAACTCATCGGACTGGTTGACGAGGCCCGAGTAGAACGTGAGTAGCTCATAAATGGCTGGCTCGTAGTAGTTGGCTGAACCTTCGATCTGCTGGTAAACATTGGAACTGTTTGGGCTCGGAAGATTCGGAGGCGGTCCAGCGCTCTGGCTTCCCGGATAGACAACGGGGCCTGGAGTTATGTAGCCTGTGGGAGCTTGTTGCGTCATTGGTTATTTTTTCAATGTGTTCAAAAGGCTAATCTCTGTAGGCGTAAGATTTTGAGGCAAAGCCGCAACGGCTGTTTGGGCAGCACTTGTAGATTGGAATGCTGTGTTGTAATCTCCGGTCTGTGCTGCCACTTGAGCTTTGTTGAGAAGAGCGGTAATTGAAGCTTGTTGAGCACTTGTAGCATAAGCAACGCCTTGACTAGCCTGCACAGAGCTGATCTGTTGATTAAGAGCTGCATTCTGGAACGTTGTGGCGATTGAGGTTGGGCTTGTCGCTTGAGTGCCTGGATTATTATAGTTCTGACTTGTCACGGTGTTCCGAGATTGGAACGCGGGAGAAAGAATCCCTCTCTGGTTCGCGTTCGATCCGAGATTAGGAATCTTCATCAGCTCTTCTTCAACCTTGAAGCTGAAAGACACCTTGAAGGCAAACGGTTGATCATCCGTCTCCTCGACATCGAAGGTTCTGAACTTCCCGTTGTACGTCCCACGGTCGTACATGAGCATAATGTTACCAGAAAGCACGACGTTTCCGTAGGGATCGTAGAGAGCGCCGTTGTTTCGAAAGAGATCGTGAAGGTCTCGGTACCGATCCCATTGGATAGTTCGTTGGCGAAGTAGAGCGCTCAATCCCGTGTAGATGTTCATAAAAGCGCCCGTGGAGCCATCGCACGTGATCTCGGTCAAATCGTCTCCCCAATGTTGCTCTACCCAACCGCCTCGTGTTTGAATTCGTTCGATTTTCTTGTTGTGCTGCTCGGAGTAGTTCTGTGGGTTTACATGCATCACAAGGGCATGAGGCATGAGCACTCGCCGGTTGCTGAACGGGCTAGTGACTTGGAACACCATAGGGATATAGGTCTGCCGTACAGCCATCCCGTGCGTATAAGCAGGCTGGGTGCTCGGTACGGAAACAACTTCCGAGTCAGGATTGGCTGACTTGATGCTCGCCATGAAAGGTTACCTATTTACCCGGGCCCGATCATGCTCATTGATCGTGTCCAAAGCCGTTGCTCGAATGATGCGAGCCAAATCTCCCTTCAGCTCAAGAACGAGCTTCCCTCCGCCACCGGCACCACCGGCTGGAATAATACGTTCCCCAGGTTTGACCGAAGTGAATGCCTCTCCGGGGGGAGGCCGCATGACAACGCCTCCTGTTGCCTGAGGTTTAGCTGTGAAAGCCTGATTTGGGGCAACATTCTTAGCTACAGCCTTCATGTAGTTCGCAGGTAGATCCCTTATGTTAACTCCGCCTTTAATTGCTTTGAGAGCGTCCTTTCTGTCACCTTCCTGATACATCCAATACTCGAAAAGAGCCCTGGTCGCGGCGTTGTAGACAGAATCCTCAATCTGTCCCCCGTACTGGTTTTTGAGATAAGGACCATTCAGGACAATACCGCCCGATTTGCTACGAATGCCTCGACGCACGTCATCCATCGTGCTTTCAATGTTCTCGCCCTGCTCCTCGGTAGACTTTTCAATATCCTTCGGAGTGACTGGCTTGGCGCTTGTTGGAGCGGCAGCTTGAGCAGCGTGGGAGATAGGTTCTTCCGATACAACCGGAGCTGGAGCAGGTTCCGCTTTCTCTGAGGCCATCTGCTGAGGGCCTGGAGCATTAGGTGCTTCTTCATCTGTCGGGCCTAATTTGTCTTCTTTAGGACCAAGTATAGTACCAACATCTGCTGTTACTTGAGTAAGCTGTGCCGCAGACATCGAATGACGCAACTCTGAGAGAATCTTTACTTGATCTTTTGTGTTGATTCCAAGCTTATCAAAAGCAAACCCAATGTCAGACCCCTCACTTACAAGATTACTAAGGTTGAAAGCCGTCTGTGCATCAATCTTAGCATCTTTAGCTGCCTTATCGACCATGAACCCATACGTACCTCGAGTCCAATTCGCACCTTGTTTAGCATTGGCCTCCATCAATTTGGTGATAACACGAAGTTTGTCTGTCAGTTCTTCCCTCATCCTCGTGTTGGCTTCAATCTGTGCTTCGGTGTTCTTCTTGTTTGCATCAATGTCGGATTGAATATCTGCCCGATCACTTTCTGTCTTTGCCTCATGTAACTTCTTTTGAAGCTCAGCATCCGTGTCATGTAGTTGCTGCTGAAGTGCTGTATCCGTTTTCTCTGTCTTGTCAATTTGTTCAACAAGGCTGGCCAACCCAGCTTCAGTTTGCTTTCCAGCACCTGCATAGACAGCTTTTTGATAATCGTCCACGGACATAGACTTGGCAGCAACTTCAGCAAGCTCCTTTGAGTTCGCTTTGATGGCCTGGACCTGAAGCTTGTTAAGCTGGTATTTTTCCGAATCTCCCCCTCCCATCCATTTGGGCAGCAACTGAAACATATGAGCCAAGTCGAGGATAGACTCCCAAACATCAGCAAGGACCTCGTAAAGCTTACCTTTGAGGAAATCGGCGATGATCCCGATTTGCGTGTTCAAACTTGTGAGTGTATCACTCTGCTTCTTAGCATAATCCATTGTCTCCTTGGACTTGTTAAGGAGATCTTGCTGCTTCTGACCCATCGCATCATAAACATCCAACGAGGGGGTTTTTTTGAGTTGATCGGCCTGAACGTCTTTGCTCTTGGATGTGTCGATGTTAAGTTTTTTGAGGATTTTAGCTTCTTCCTCTGTCAACTTTTCACCGTCTTTGAGCTTCTGAACGAGCTGACTCTTGGTGATATCCAAAGAGGTCTTGAAGTTCACAAAGTCCTCAACTTGCTGCTCGTCCATATTCTGGTCCGCCAGCGCTGCTGCTAAAGCGGTACCGTTAAGTTTGTCAAGAGACTTATGGATAGGACCTTTCTCCAAAGCTGCATCAATCTCCCTTGCCGTGGCCGCTGGACCAAACTCCCTCACAGCCGATGCTATAGTGATCGCGTCATTCGACTGAAGCTTGATGGCTTGCCGAGAGTTTTTTATCAGGGTCTCCCTCAATCCAGTATTAAGCTTCTTGTCATTTTTGGCCATCCACTTGGTCAGCTTGCTCGGCTTGCTGAGCATGTCCTTCATTTCTTTATCGGTTACATGAAGTCCCGCCGTTTTGAGATCATCCGCTAAGCGGGCCACAGAAGAATCTAGATCCTTCTTACCAATGGCTTTAGAGGTACCAATACCCGCCTCCATAACCATCTTCGTTCGATCCATGAGACTCTTGCCCTTCATGAATCCAGTGAGAGTACTAAAAAATTGAGCAGCTCTTTCTGGATTCATGGTCTTATCAAGCTTCCCCATAAGCTTGGCGGCCTCCCCGATACGAAGATTGAACAAGTTGAGGTCCGCGGTGATCCCTCGCATCTGACCGAAAAACTTGTTGCTAGCAATCCCAGCATCCGTGGCTCCGTCCAACATCTCTTGAAAACCAGACTGAACACTATCAAAGTTCATGTTCAGCTTGCTCATCATCTCTCCCTGAAGATCCGTCACCTCGCTTAAGCTAACTCCAAAGGCCCTCGAATACCCAACGGACATCTGGACCATTGTTCCCCAATCCTTGACCATTCCTTGATTCTGGGCTCTCCCAGCTTTAATGTCATCAAAGTAGGTCTTGACCTTGTCAAGCATCACTCCTTGAGCACCAAGGGCGCCTATCACTTGGGAATGTGTCTCTTTGCTGATCCCCCACCCGAGATTGTCCAGAGATGTAGCTTGAGAATATATCTCCTTCATCGTGTCATTAAGATCACTTGCAGCCGCATTTGCATTTCCAAAGTTCTTCTCAAGAAACCCAAAGGTACTTGTCGTTTCAAGGATTTTGCTGTTGAATTCTTTCGCAGCAGCATCCAAGTCGAGGAAGATTTGGACGACCGCCATAAGCACACCACTTAAGGCTTGTACGAGGGGGGCTGCCTTGGAAATGATGTCGAGAACCCCACTCATATTGCCCATCATACCCCCGCCTCCTGGCTTTACGGAGGCCCGAGTTGCAGCCCCATGAAGGCCCTTACCGGCAACCCCAATCGCCTTCATGACACCCCCAGCTAAACCCATAAGGTCCCCACTGTGGATGCTTTGGATCCCCTCCTTGAAGGCGTCTCCAAACTCTTCCTTCATCTTGTGACCGCCGTAGCCAGCGCGCTCAGTTAGCTTGTCCGTCTTACGACGATCCTCATCCTCATGCAGTCTCGCGATAGCCTCACGGACGGTTTTCTCATCTTCCGCAGCCTTTATTCCCTTATCTTGCCTAACTGCTCGCTCCCTTTCTGCCTTTGAAATCTCATCATTTGCCTCTCGAATTTTCAGGATGATCTGTTGATAGAGACTTGCTTTCTTGATAGCTTTATCGTAATCCTTCCTCAATGACTGTTGCTGCTTTTCGAGGTCCTTCGCATTATCTCCCTCCGCGTCACGCAAGTCCTCTTCAAACTTGGCAAGTCTCTTTTCGTAACCAAGGATGGTTTCCATCCTCTTCACTTCAGAGTCGGACGCTCTCTTGACACCTTTCTCATAGCGCTTAAGGTCATCGCTAACCTTCCCCACGGACGCATCAAGGAGTTGGGTAAGCTTCTTTGTCCCTGTCAGATGCTTTTGCAGCAACTGTTGAGACTTTTTACCCTCAGCGTTGAAGGAACGCGAATCAAATATGGGGGTGAACTTAAATATCGTGTGCTCGTCGGCCATCGCTATTTCCTAAACGGAGTCCCGCCTTGCTTCGAAGGACCAATAGGAATGGCCCCGGAGACATCCCTGTCAGTTTTTTCAACCGTAAAGCCAACTCCAGGCTCGGTAAGACCCCACTTATCCAAAACCTCCATCGACTTTGGATCCACAGTTGGATCAGGTCTAACTATCCGACGAGCCGCTTGCTGCGCTTCAAACTGCTTGCGACGAGTAATACGCTCTTGAACCTCCGTGATGGAAAGCCCAGTGAAGTCCGTTGTGCCCACAACGTTTCTGTGTCCAAACTCTTCCTCGTGCTGTTGAGTAAACTGCCGAATTTGCTCTTGACGACTCTGAACGTTCCTACGAATGCTATCCTCATGAGCCTGGATGACCTGATCGTGGTAGTCCCTCTCCCCACGAAGATCACTCTGAAGCTGAGAAGCTAGCTCTTCTACCGTGTGGGCTCCCACCAAGGTGGCCCCTTGAAGTTGCTTGATGGTTTCTTCTTGTTTCTCTCCAAGAAGGACCTGCCTCAGAATCTTGTCCTTGCGGGCAAACCGTTCCTCTTTTTCCTTCTGACGACGGTCGTTGTCTTGGTTGTAAATCTTCTGAAGACCCTTACCGGCCATACAAGAACCAATGAACTTCGCGTTTTCCCAATCACGCTCATTGGCCTCATGCATATCGTAGTAGTAATTGATGGCCCTCCACGCAAGCTGGGCCCAATTCATTCCAAGTCGTTCCGTGCCAGGAATCCCTGTCGACGTAGGGGAACAAAGATCAATTCCGTTGAGCTGAGCCCACCGGTAACGGGAATAAGACTCCGTCGCATAACACTCGGTAAGAAGCACGGCGTTGTTTGCTCGCCTGTTGATCTCACTCATCTGACGGATGATCCGCTGCTTGGGCTTGAGATCCATCTGATTGAAGGTATCGACAATCTTCGGGACATACCTTTCCCGATCGACAAGAACGTTCTGACCCTCAATCATGAAAACATTGTAAGCAAGAAGGGTGTCCCAATGCTTGTAGGACATCCCCTTGTCGAGCATCCCCATGACTTGAAGAAGCTCGAACTCATGATGGTTGAGACTCTTAAAGACGAAAGAAGCCTCCCCAATTACAGCGGGCACAGTAAGAAAACCTCGAAAGAGCAGGGGGATTACGTCCCGGTAAACCTCTGGGTTAACCTCAGGCTCTTTCGGGGCCTCAATATGGATCTTCTTCCCCTCAAGCTCACGTTGCAACGCCGCTTGCTCTTCCTCGTAGGAGAGCTTTGGCTTTTGTCGAAGCTGAGGGGCCGCGTTGATCATCGCTACCTTCTAACCGGCCGGAACCTGGGGTTTAAGCCAGCCGTCGGAGGCTTATCAACCGATTTCTGAAACGCTTGCATATCCACCTGATCTCGACCCTTCTGAAGAATGGGAACCTCCGAGGGGGCTGCTCTCATAAGGTGGGGCGCATTGGGAAGCGCTTGACCATGAGGAACGGTCCGCTGAAGAACAGCGGGATCTCCAGGGGGCGGAAGAGGCACTTCGAGGTCTACCGTCTCCGCTTCCAAACGAGCGATGTTCTGAGACCTCTGAATGACCTTCGTCGCGTCAACGCCCGATACCTGCGTAGGGGGCTGAGGAGACCCTTGAGAGGTCATCTGGACGGCAGCAATCGCCGGTTGCTGAACGGGAGTCTCTACGATAGGCTGTTGGTTAAGTGGGGTGCGACGCGCCATGATCTCTTCGGGAGTAGCTTGGCGCACTCGAGGTCCTGTAGGGGGTGCCCCATCGAGCTGTATTGGTGGACGAGAGACTACCTGAGGGGGAGCCTCTTGAGGGGAAGCTTGTGCCTGTGCTTCAGCCTTGGCTTTCGCTTCTTGTTCCCTAGCGAGAGCATCAACCTGTTCCGTAGCCCGTTTGATTTCATCGGCCTTGGAGATACGCATAAGACCAGCATCCTCCAAGATGGAATCCGAAATAGCTTCAGGAACCTCGTCAAGGACCTCACGAACGTTATTGATGTGCTCCCGAAGACTCTCTTCTGGCGTCATCTCGGGGAGCACGAATTTAACGCCCTCCTTCGACTTATCTTCCGCGAGCTTCAGAACATCGTTGAACTTGCGCCAAGCAACCTGAAGGATTTCCTTCGACCACTCATCAAGAAGGTATTGGCGCACATAAGCATGGCGCTCCAACTTGATCTTCTTGACTTTCGGAGTCCCCGTGGACGGATCTAAAATGGGTTCCCCGGTTTTGGGATCCTTGATCTCTTCTTCGACCTCTATAAAGTCGACATCGCGAAAGTCAATTCCGTTAACCTCTACAAGTGATCGACAGAGATGGCTCTTCTGAAAAGACCAAAGATGATCGATCCCCTCGCGCTCCTTGTTTTCCTCGTAGACCGCCGTGAATTGGTCGGGCCTAAGATTTCGGAAGACAAGGGTCATGTCCCCCAGCGTCAGAGGTTCTTCGACAACACCAACAGCTCTCGCCTTTGCAAGGGCGTCATTGATCTTCTTTGCGGAAATCGTTCCCATACCCATCCTCTTTTTTTTGAGGATGGCGACGACCTTTGCGACGGAACCGATCTATATTTGAATCTGGGTCTGCAAAACGAGAGTCAACCGAATGTATATCTGGTTTGATTCGATCTGATTTCCATCTAGGTATCCGTCGCCAACCGCACTAGGTTTTGTCAAACTGGAACAGAGTTCACGTTACTGGCCGATGCGAAACGAAGAGAGTAACCAGCGCCTGCGGCTCCGTTGGCCGAGGTAGGTGCTAAACCACTGTCGATGAACTCACCATACTGAGATATACCGTCGATGACGTCCGATATAGTGACAGCCCCATTTTCAGCAACGATGGCCGCATCCGACGTGTACTCGGTTCCGTAGGAGTTGAACCAGCATCCCTCGAAGAAGGTGAGCAGAGCAAGAGGCGTCACGATGGGGTTATCCGCCGCTGTAGGACCCGTAGTGACCGTCGCGGTAACCGCTACCCCGTTCGGGTCAAACAACGAGGCCAACTCCGAGAAGACCAGCTCTTGCTTGATATCGAACGGCCAACGGTGATGCTTGAGACTTCGCACAAGACCGTCGATGCCACCCTTATAACCGGTCACCTGGAAGAGATTTGCTGTATAGAGCAATGTCTTGTTCAGGGTCATTGTCATCGGTTCAGTGGCCTGGGGTACCAACTCGGCGACCTGGTCCCCAAAACCAACGCCACGGATCGGGTCGACAGTACGGGACTCCTCGGTTGAAAAAGTCGAGATAACGCCAATTTGCTGGAATGCCTGTCCATTAGTACAGTATCCATAAACTTTGTTCTTCTGGCTTACAGCAGCACGAGTATTTGGCGCTGTACCCATCCTGTAAATGTAGTTACTTGTAGTCACATTGGAGGGCATGTCCTACTTCTCCTTATGCGGCCTTACCAGCCATGAAAAAGACGATACTTAGACCTTCGCCGAAGCAAAGAGCCCGTGGAAATGACTGGCCTTCTTGCCAAGCTCCGTAAGGGCAGTCGTCACTTCTTCTCCCGCTTCCTTGAACTTGGGGTGCTGCACTACGATGTGAACGTTTCGTGCAACCTTGTGCAAGTCTCCCTTCGCCCGAGCAACATCGAAAGTCTTGCCCGCGAGAACAAGCTGATCGATCTTCTCTTCGGTCTGCGCAAGCGTCCCTAGAATTCGACGAGCAACTTGGGTGTGCTCCTGAACTGCGGCTTCTTTGGTTCGTGCGCTAGAGCCGTCGGGGAGCTTCTCAGGGAGCCCATAGTAGGTGTCGTTCTTCGATTGATTCCCGTAAACAGAAGGACGACTCAAAAATGACACCAGTTCCTTGAGTCTTTCGATCTGATCCTTGGCATTTTTCTCCGTCAAGGAGCCAGAAGAAGCATCCTTAGCATTCGTCTGGAGAAGCGCGATTTGCGACTCAATGCGGGCGATCTGATTGGAAATTGCATCCTTCGTGAACTTGTCGGCGTCTGCCATGACGATATCCTCGGTACTGCCTGCGGTCTTGCAGGATGGAAGGGACTCTTGATTAGGACTGGGGATAAGAAGACTAGGGGAGTCCAAGAGCGGAGATTGAACAGAAGTCCAACGAGCCCGGTGCGGCTTGAGCAAATCTGCCATACGGTCTTCATCAATGACCAACATAGACGTGCCGTCCTTGATGAACTCGTCTAAGGTATCCCGGGCCCCCTGCGATCCCCCGACTCCTACTTCCGTAACGAACTTCAAGGCCGAAATAGGACCCAGCATGAGCTTCTGACCATCCGCCAGTTGCACCCAATCGCTCAGGCCGTCCGTCCCTAGAGTAACAAGCGCTCGTTGAGGCATTCCTACAAAGCGTAGGCTCAACGAAAGAAAAACCGACAATCAGCTACACGCGAACAAGCACTTCCAAGACATAGGTCACAAGAAGAAGGCTCCCCTCAGGAGGACCGTAAAGCCAAAGGGCGTCATTCTTCCACTCAGGAGGCTCCCCCATGGCCCTCTCAATGTCATTGAGTAGTCGAGTCGCCATCTCCAAATTGAAGCCCACATAGGGCCCTCGACGCGCTCCCAAAATATCTCGACGCCCCTTATGATCTTTGCCGAAAACAACCCCCCGCGCGAACCCATTTCGGAAAAGATGAACCCAAGCTTCCCCCAAGGATCCTCCCGTTTCCGCAACAACAAACCTACGAGTCCCTGTGTCCAGGATCGTAGGAGGCTCTGGCTCTCTTCCTAATTGAGGTAGACGATCGTTCCCAATGTAATCCTGAATGAACTCGACGGATTGCTCAATATGGCTCTCGAAGTCTTTCTTGGTCAATGTCTTTGGGAAAAGACCTCGAAGAAATCGGAAGAATTGTATGAGGTCTTGATCGACATGGGCCATCCCCACGGCCCCCCGGCGATGTACGAAATCCGTAGCGTTTACAAGCCGGAACGCATTCGGAAGAAAAACAAGATCCGGGTTTCGATGAAGCGCTAAAGCCACAAGAACGTCGATATCTCGAATCGCTCTGCTTGCGAATTTCGGGGGCATAGGACGCCCATGGGCAAGGTCATCGAAAAAACAGGTGAGCGCTCCAGGGTCCGCCCATCCGAAACCTTCTCCGTGATGCTCATAAACCCAAAGCGAGGAGTCCGCGACTTGAGCCCGCGTAGCTCCCGTCTCAAACGAGACAGCTCCTTCAACAAAAACGGGAAGCCCCAAGTCAATCTCTAAATTCTGCACTCCAGAGCCCTACACCACAGGCTAACCCCGAATAGGAGGGCATGGGGGCGGTCCCATACCGGGAGGACATGTGGGGGAGCAACCGGGTTGCGGAGGCTGGGGAACGTTTGGAAAGATCCGAACCGTCCTAGCTCGAAAGCTTGCTGAGGGCATAACCAACGTAAGCTCAGGAGGCAACGAACGTTGATCGGCCTTGCAAACACGTTCGGCTATCTCTTGCCACATGAGGCGAGGTACAGGGATTTCATCAGCCTCCCATTCTTGAACCGTCGAGAGATCCACTCCCAAGAGAGTCGCCACATCGCTCTGCTGAAGAAGAATTGCAGATCGCTCGAAAGCAAAGATATCCCCCGAAATGAGTCCCCATTGAACCAACGTCGAGGCCGCTCTCAAGTTGGCTAGTCGTACCGCCGCGGGTTGGAACAAGGGCCCCCACGGTTGAAGGAGTCCAGCGATAGCCGCAACGAACTTGATCCCAGTGCTTCCAACGGAGATCACGAAGTCAAAAAGACCAACCTTCCCTATCGCCTGAGGGCTATCAGCCTCCAAGACAACAATCGGAAAATCGAAATCTTCAGCACTAGGCATCGCGGACCTTCTTGGAGAAGAGTCCACGTCGCGTCGTTGGATCTCTCAACAGCGCTGCCGTCTCATCTTCAGCAACAACACGACGACGATCGTAGGAGTAATTCATGGGGCCACCTGGGCATTCTGATAAAAGAGTTACCATGCTTATCCGGTTGCTTGACACAACTCAAACAACTTGAGGATAATTCGAAGCTGTGCCAAGCTCTTTCGATACCTTGGTAGTAAGCTTCCGGCTTGCTGGTGAAAGCGCTTTTCTGCT
>Ga0181538_10000835_pt1 | contig 36524 bp, 34 predicted proteins | sample PEATcosm2014_Bin_40_FD_119773 | JGI IMG/M metagenome (GOLD analysis project Ga0181538, IMG submission 119773) | Peatland microbial communities from MTU Mesocosm Facility, Houghton, MI, USA - PEATcosm2014_Bin23_30_metaG | ecosystem: Environmental > Terrestrial > Soil > Wetlands > Peat | place... | reverse complement strand
CGTTTGCGATTGCAAAAGTTTTACCGGAGCCGGTGACGCCAAGGAGCGTTTGGTGTTTCGCGCCGGACAAGATGCCGTCGGTGAGCTTCGCAATCGCTTGCGGCTGATCACCGGCGGGTTTGAATGGCGCGACGAGTTCGAACATTCGAGGTGAAGGTAGGAGGGCAACGGGAGAGAGTCAATGAAGCGCCTGCCGGCCATGTCGGAGCTTCTCTTTGTTTAAACGTCCCGTTACATTGTTTCCCAGTGAAACCTGATTCCTGGCGTCACGGGGTCACGCCCTACCAATGGCTGGTTCTTTTCGTCGCGTGGCTGGGCTGGGTGTTCGACTCGATGGACTCCACCATCTACGCGCTCGTCCTACAGCCTGCTTTGCGCGAATTGCTTCACTCTTCGGATGGCAGTCCCGTTGCCGCCGATGTCGTCGGTTGGTACGGCGGCATCATCTTCTCAATTTTCTTGATTGGCTGGGCCGTCGGCGGAGTCATATTTGGTGTTCTGGCGGATTACTTTGGCCGGACCCGGGCGCTCATTTGGACCATTTTGATTTACGCCGTGTTTACGGGGCTGGCGGCACTGTCGCATACCTGGTGGGAACTCGCGCTCTACCGGTTCATCACGGCGCTTGGCATCGGTGGCGAATGGGCGGCCGGTGCGGCGCTGGTGGCCGAAGTGTGGCCGGAGGACAAACGGACCAAAGCAGCGGGCCTGTTGCAATCGGCCTGGGCGGGAGGATTTTTCATGGCGGCCATCCTCAATTTGCTCCTGCGCGATTATGGCTGGCGGCCCATGTTCGTGGTCGGCATCGCGCCGGCGTTCGTCGCGCTCTTCATCTTCTTATGGGTCAAGGAACCGGAACGCTGGGTCAAGACCCGCGCCGAAGAACTGCGAGCCGGCGGGACGCGTCCGCCAAAACTAGTGGAACTGTTTGCGCCGGGGCTGGCGCGCTCCACAATGGTTGGCTCTGGCCTGGCGTTTGTGGCTGTATTCGGTTTGTGGGGCGCGACGAACTGGACGCCGACACTCGTCCGCGCCTTGCCGGACTTGCATGGGTTGGGGGCATCCGAACTGACCGGCCACGTCAGCTACGCCATCATGTTGCTGAATGTCGGGGCGCTGGCGGGGTATCTCAGTTTCGGGCCGCTGGCCGACCGCGTGGGCCGGCGATGGGTCTTTGCGCTGATGTGTGCGGGCAGCCTGGTGATGCTGCCGATCACGTTTCTGACACCGCGGACCTACGTCCACGTGCTGCTCCTTTTGCCGCTGCTGGGCTTTTTCAACAACGGCATTTTCAGCGGCTTCCCGATTTACCTGCCGGAATTGTATCCGACGCGGATTCGCGCGACCGGCGCCGGTTTTTGTTTCAATATCGGTCGGGTACTGGCTTCCGCCGGCCCGTTTGTGACCGGCTGTCTGGTCACGGTGCTGGGCAGTTTTGGCCGTGCGGCGAGCGCAGTGGCCGCGATTTATCTCGTCGGACTTCTGATTCTGCCGTTTGCGCCTGAAACCAAAGGCAAACCACTTCCGCCGTGAGCGCCGGCGAAAAAACAATCCTTTTTGGTTGAATCGGCAGTGGGATTCCTCAAGTCTTCGGTTTCGTTCAAACTATGAAAACGATCATTGCATCGGCAGTATTATTTTCGTCTTTGATTTTGTCGCACGCCGAAGTTCAGGCGCCCATTCCGCTCTGGCCAGACGGCGCGCCCGGGGCCTTGGGCAAAACCACCAATGATATCCCGACCCTCACGCCATATTTGCCCGACCTCACAAATTCCACGGGTGCGGCGTTGGTAATTTGTCCGGGCGGCAGTTACATTCATCTCGCGCCGCACGAAGGAAACGATTACGCGCTCTGGCTGAACCAGCACGGCGTGACCTGCTTCGTGCTGAAATACCGGCTGGGCTCGAGCGGTTATCATTATCCGGCGATGTTCGAAGATGTAACACGCGCGGTGCGATTGGTCCGGGCGAAGGCGGCGGATTGGAAAATTGACCCGAAGCGCGTCGGCATCATGGGTTCCTCGGCGGGCGGGCATCTGGCGTCCACGCTGATGACCCATTTCGATTCCGGCAATCCGAACCCGACCGACCCCGTGGAACGGCAAAGCTCACGGCCGGACATCGGCATTTTGTGTTATCCGGTCATCACGATGAGCGAATACACCCACCAGGGTTCCAGGGAAAATTTGCTCGGCAAACATCCATCGCCGAAGCTGGCGAAACTGCTTTCCAACGAACTGCAGGTCAAAACGAACACGCCGCCGTGTTTCCTTTGGACCACGTTCGAGGACAGGACGGTGCCGATGGAGAACACGCTGATGTTTGCCGAAGCGCTGCGAAAAAATCACGTGCCGTTCGATTTGCACATTTACCAGAAGGGCGCACATGGCATGGGGTTGAAGGACAAACCGCCCTTCGCGCATCCGCATCCGTGGGCCGCCGACTGTTTGTTCTGGCTGAAAGCGCAGAATTTTGTGGAGTGAATTGGAATTATTCTCGACAAAAATGGCGGGTGCGAAATAGCGTCTGACTATTGAGCGAAACGATACCACGATTTCCAGTACCACCACCGGCCGACCATCAGAGGCAAATTCGAATTGTGCGATTTGCCTGCGTAGTTGTCGTAATTGTCCTGGCAGTCGGCCTTTGGGCGCAGATGCCTTATCTGACCGTCGAGCATCGGAGACTTGAGTCGTGGAAAATCGTGGAATTGTGGTGTGCCGACATTCTGGCGCTGTTCTGGTTCACCCGATTTACTATTGTCCATGCCATTCAAGGCGAACCATTGGTCGCCGTGCCGCGTGACGACGGCAGGCATCGGATAAAGGTTGTTGCAATGGTTGGAGTGGGAGCGCTGCTCGTGGACCTGGCGTTTTGCCTGTACCTCATGGGTGACGAGCGCGAGCTTTATCTGAGAGGAGTGACCACGGAAGCGCAGGTGCTTGCGATTCAGGAACGAAAGCGGGGGTTGGCGACCTGGTATGAACTGGAATGCAGTTTCAAGGACAACACTGATTTGCTTCAAACGGCGCATCTGCGGGTGGAGGCAAAGAATCATGTGCTCCCGGCGACAACGCCGTCGGAAACCGTCCAAGTCCTAACGTCGCACGGTCGGAGCCAGAATGTGATTCGCATCCGTTATGACCCTCAATTTCCGCACCGCGCCTGGATTGACGGCCTGGGCTGGGACGACGGGAACAGAATATACTGGTTCTCGTTGTTGACGTTGTTTTTTCAAGCATGGGTTACGGCTTTGTTCCTTCTGCTATTGAAAAGGCATACGGCGCGCGAATTCCTGCCATGGTGGTGGGACATTTACAAGGTGTTGCCGCTGGCCAGCGGGGCGTTTTGGTTGTTTACCATGGGGCTGATTGATCGGCTGCTGGATTCATTGGGTTGAGTTTTCCTCTTGCCATTCTCCACATTTTCCGTATTATTCATCCTGCCTGAACGCCGCGTGTGCGGATGTTCATTAAGGCTGAGAAAAAGCAGTTAACATACAACCTAACCTTCAACCTCCGTTGCCGTTTGCAGCGCCGGTAGTTAGGCAATGGAGCTTCGGTTCCCGCCGTTTGGGTCCCCAGGTTCCCGCAGTTCAAATACAGTTATGCTCACAATGGAAGATGCCATGAAGCAAAGCACGATGCGCTTTGCGGCAGGCGAAATTGTCAAAGGCAAGATCATCGAACTCCGCCCCAAGGAAGTTTTGGTGGACATCGGCTACAAAAGTGAAGGCGTCATCTCCGGCATGGAATTTGAGGACATCAAAACGCTGAAGGTCGGCGACGAGATTGATGTTTTGATTGAGAAGCTCGAAGACAAGGACGGCATGGTCGTCCTGTCGCACGAGAAGGCCGAGTTCAAGAAGAACTGGGACAAGATTCTCACGATTTGCAACGAGGGCGGCCGCATCACCGGCAAGGTCAAGTCGATGGTCAAGGGCGGCCTGGTCGTCAATGTCGGAGTCGAGGCGTTTCTGCCGGCGTCGCAAATTGATGTTGTCACGCCGCGGAACCTCGCGCAATTCGTCGGCAACACCTATGAGTTCAAGGTCGTCAAAATCAATCAGGAACGGCAGAACATCGTCCTGTCGCGCCGCGAGCTCATCGAGCAGGAACGCAGCGAGCGCCGCTCACACTTGCTCGCCGAGATGGTGCCAGGCGACATCCGCAAGGGCACGGTCAAGAACATCACCGATTTCGGCGCCTTCATTGATCTCAACGGCATTGACGGCCTGCTGCACATCACCGACATGAGCTGGGGCCGCATCGGGCATCCGTCCGAATTGCTCAAGATCGGCCAGGAAATTGACGTGGTGGTGCTCGACGTGAACAAGGAAAAGGAGCGCGTCAGCCTCGGCCTCAAACAGAAGATGTCCAACCCGTGGGACAACATCGAAACGAAATATCCCGTCGGCGCGCGCGTCAAGGGCAAGATTGTCAACCTCGTGCCGTATGGCGCGTTTGTGCAACTGGAACCGGGTGTCGAAGGGCTGGTGCACGTCACCGAATTGTCGTGGACGAAGCGCGTCGCCAAACCCAGCGACATGCTCAAGCAGGGCGAGGAAATTGAGGCCGTCGTGCTGGGCATCAACCGCGAGGAACAAAAGATTTCCCTCGGCATCCGCCAGCTCGAAAGCAATCCGTGGGACACCGCCGAGCAGAAATATCCCGCCGGCACGCACGTCAAGGGCAAGGTGCGCAACCTCACCAGCTACGGCGCGTTTGTCGAACTGGAAGAAGGCATTGACGGCATGATCCACGTGTCCGACATCTCGTGGACGCGCAAGATCAATCATCCCAGCGAGGTTTTGAAGAAAGGCGACGAAGTCGAGGCCATCGTGCTCGAAGTGGACCGCCCGAACCAGCGCATCGCGCTCGGCATGAAACAGCTCGCGCAGGATCCGTGGGAGAAGATTGACCAGCTCTACAAGGTCGGCGATCTCGTCACCGGCAACGTCACCAAGCTCGCGAGCTTTGGCGCCTTTGTCGGCTTGCAACACGACATTGACGGCCTGGTGCACATCTCGCAGATCAGCGAGGAACGCGTGGACAAAATCAAAAACGTCCTCAAGGTGGGGCAGGAAGTGACCGCACGCGTCGTCAAAATCGACAAGGGCGAGCGCCGCATCGGCCTGTCCATCAAGGCCGCCAGCTACACCGACGAGCAACTCAAGGAAGAACAGAAACTCCTCGACGCTCTGAAACCCGGCGAAGACCTCGTGGCCTTGCAACACGCCTTCGACGCCGCCGACGAAGCGAAGCAGGACGGGCCCAAACCGGAATAAACCTGCGGTACCTCAAATCGCCGGTTTCAAATTTGAAATTCACTCAGGCGGGCTGGAAACGGCCCGCCTGATTTTGTTGGCAGGGCGCGCACTCCGTGCGCGCCGCAATCGGGACACGTTCCTTCAGCCGGCGGGCAGGGGACTGCCCGCCCTACCTTTATTCCTTCAGTGACTTGTGCCGGTAGTGCAGAATTTTGAATTCCGGCGTGCCGCCGGTTTCCCCGGCCAATTCAAACCGGTTTTCAAACGGCGGAAAGAACGCGTCGCCTTCCACTTCGCGCTGCACGACCGTGAGGTAAAGATCGGAGCAGCGCGGCAACGCCTGCGCATAAATCTCCGCGCCGCCGCAAATGAAAATATCATTGGGAAACTCGTCGGGATTCAATCGGTTCAACGAGTTGAAAATCAAAATTTCCGTCTCCTGTTTTTCCCCCAGCTTCGTGAAATGAAACTGGTAGGCGCGTTTGAGGTAACGCCCGCCGCGCCACTCGTGATACTGCCCGAAAATCTCCGGGTGACCCCTGATAAGCCGCTGCGGATGCCGCGTGAGCACCATGTTTGTGCGGTTGGACAGCGGCTGACCGAGGTTCTCGAACGTCTTGCGCCCCATTACGATGACATTGCCCATCGTCATTTTTTTGAACCACCTGAAGTCGTCCGGCAGATGCCATGGGATTTTACCGCCCGCGCCAATCACGCGGTTCTGCGACATTGCTGCAATGGCTTTGAAGTGTTTCACGGCTTTTGCTGCTCAGTTGCGGTCGCGTTGGTTTGTTGATTCTCTTCGGCAATTGCGCGCCGATCATGCGCCAGCTGTTCTTTAATACGGATGCCAGCCCAAAATTCCAAAACAACCAAGAGAAACGACACTCCCAAGGCAGTTGCTCCAAATACACGGTAGCGACGTGGACCAAAAATCAGGGGAACGAGGGTAATGCACGCAAGCCCGATATAAAGCGGAAGATCAGCTGGCGGAACAGAAAGGGGGCTAATGCCAAAAATTGTCAGCACAAAGCCGATCACCCAGATGGCGGATGCGATTCTGACGACAGAGAGTTTCATGTTGGAGTTCAAGCTTCAGCTTGTTCCGTGTTTATCTCTTTTCGCTTCACCAGAGCAAGCTAAAGCTTGAACTCCAACTACACCGCAATTGGCGCCTTGATGGCCGGATGCGGATCGTAACCGATCAGTTCAAAATCCTCGAATTTGAAGTCGTCAATTTTTTTCACCCCTGGATTCAATTTCATCTGCGGCAGCGACCGCGGTGCACGTGAAAGTTGCAGCTTCGCCTGCTCGACGTGGTTTTTGTAAAGGTGCAAATCGCCGAACGTGTGGACAAATTCGCCCGGCTTCAACCGGCAGACCTGCGCAACCATCAACGTGAGCAGGGCGTAGCTGGCGATGTTGAACGGCACGCCGAGAAAGATATCCGCGCTGCGCTGGTAAAGCTGGCAGCTCAACTCCCCATCGCTCACGTAAAACTGAAACAAGCAATGGCACGGCGGCAACGCCATGCTGTCAATGTCCGCGACATTCCAGGCGCTGACGATGAGCCGCCGGCTGTCGGGATTTTTTTTGATCTGGCGGATGACTTGTTCGATTTGGTCAATGCCGTTTTGCCTTCCACGCACACGCGGGCCTGACGGCGTGACGCTGGCGCCGTCACTCAATTCGCTCAAGTCGAAAAGCGGCGGTTGGCCGGCCAGCGGGTCCCGGTGCGGACGCGGAGTGTTTTTCGTCCAATGCCGCCATTGCTTTCCATAGACCGGTCCCAGATTTCCCTGTTCATCCGCCCACTCATCCCAAATGGTCACCTTGTTCTCCTGCAAGTAGCGGACGTTTGTGTCTCCGCGAAGAAACCACAGTAATTCGTAGATGATGGAGCGCAGATGCAGCTTTTTCGTTGTGAGAACGGGAAAAGTTTTTCGCAAATCAAACCTCGCCTGCGCGCCAAACACGGAAAACGTACCCGTGCCGGTGCGGTCGGCCTTGAACCTGCCGTGTTCGAGGACTTGCCGCAGCAAATCGAGGTATTGAATCATCGCGGGAAAAATTTAACCACGAAACCTGTGCCGGAAAAAGAAATTTAGCCGGGCGAAACGCTTGCAGCGGATCTGGCGGGGCGGCTGCCAATTGTGGGAATAGCCACTTCGAATGAAAATATCCGTTGTCGCCGTGTGGCAATAAAGTAACCTGTCCACAAGATTCCATGAAGTATTTCAATAGCGCTTCGGCAGCGGCCCTCGTTTTCATGTTATCGGGTTGCGAAACCGTTTGGGCGGAACCAACCAACAACACCCCAATTATGAGCAACCAACCCGATGCCGCCTGGCAAGAATTGCAGCAAGTCAGCCAGTTGCCACCTCCGCTGACCGGGCAAGAGACGGAAAAATTTGCACAGCAAGAAGCGGTGCTAGCGGTGGCGTCGGCGGACAAGGCCAAAGATTTCTACACACGCTTTCCTGACAGCACCAACGCCATCGCAGCCAGGAAACTGCAATGTAAAATGTTGGAGACCGCATTTTTTGATAGTTATGACAAAAATGTGTTTTCCAATTGGGCAGCCGCCCAGCAAATATTGCTGGCCGATCCGGAACTGACTGACACAGACAAATTCCATCTGCGTGTGGCAATAGTTCAACGAAAAGTATTCGACCGCTGGCTGGACGAGAATACCCGTGAAATTGAGCGTGAAAACGATATTCGTGGGTTGATCAAGGACTACCCCAAGCAAGACAGGCCATATAATATGTTGCTTAGCCTTGCCGCCAATTCTCCCGATGCGAAGGCGCGCTCGATTGCGAACGAAACTTTGACATTTCCTGTTTCAGATGAAATCAAAACCAGGGCCGAAGGCATTCTTCGGCGGTTGGATGCGGCAGGAAAGCCGCTTGACATCAAATTCACGGCGCTGGGCGGCAGGCAAGTGGATTTGAGTCAGATGAAAGGCAAAGTCGTGCTGGTGGATTTTTGGGCGACTTGGTGCGGGCCGTGTGTGGGCGAAATTCCTCATGTAAAGGAAGTCTATGAACAATTTCATTCAAAAGGGTTTGAAGTTGTCGGCATCAGTTTTGATTCGGATCAACAAGCGCTCCAGCGTTTTGTTGAACGCGAAAAATTACCCTGGCCCCAGTATTTCGACGGCCAAGCCTGGAAGAACAAATTTGGCATACAATATGGCATTGCCGCCATTCCAGCCATGTGGCTGGTGGACAAAAAGGGGAATTTGCGGGAGACAAATGCCCGCGATGATCTCAAGGGCAAAGTCGAGAAACTTTTAATGGAATAGACCGCCGATTTTAACGTGCTGCAGGAACTGACTTTATTTTTGCCATTCCGTTTCTGTCCAGCGTCCTTTGGACACAGATTACACTGATTAACACGGATTAAATCGGTGAAAATCCTTGAAATTCGTGTCATTGAATTTTTGGCTGTTCACTGCAAAACTGTGTGCGTCATGCGAATTCTCGCCCTCGATCACGGAACCAGGCGCGTCGGCGTCGCGGTGAGCGATGAGACCAAAACCATTGCGCAACCGCTGGAATACATCCCCGCCGAGCCGTTCGTGGATTTTCTGGTGCGGCTGAAGGAATTGCTCGTCGAAAAAGAAATTGACCTCATTCTCGTCGGTTTGCCGCGAAACATGGACGGCAGTTACGGCCCGGCGGCACAAAAGGTGGAGACGTTCATCGCCGCTTTGAAGACGGCCATCACCGTGCCCATAAAAACCTGGGATGAAAGGCTGACGTCGGCGCAGGCGAACCGGGTTTTGATTCAGGCCAAAGTCCGCCGCGACAAACGCAAAGTGAAAGTGGACAAAATGGCCGCAGCGATTTTGTTGCAGAGTTATCTGGATGGAATTTGATCTCGAACCGAGGATGAACACAGATCAACACGGATTGGACAAATCGTCTGATGGTAGGGCGCGTCACTCCTTGCGCGCCGAGGCAGGTATTTTCACGGGCGGCGGGCAGAGGACTGCCCGCCCTACCATTGCCTCCGTCTTTTATCTGCGTCCATCCGCGTCCATCCGCGGTTAAATTCTTTTGTGGACATGCAGAAATTCAAACTGACGATCGCCTACGACGGCACGGCATACGAAGGCTGGCAGGTGCAGAAAACCGGCACCGGCGTGCAGGAAATCGTCGAGAAAGCGATGGCTAGGTTGTTTCCCAGCAGACCGCGTCTTCACAGCGCCAGCCGCACGGATACCGGCGTTCATGCGCTTGGCATGGCCGCACATTTTGAAATTCCCCGCGCCGAATCCAAAATGTCCACGCACAAGCTCGCGCTGGCGCTCAATGCCTGGCTGCCGGAAGACATCCGGGTGCTTTCAGCCTCGCGCGCACCGGAAAAATTCCACGCCCGTTTCGACGCTGCAGGCAAACAGTATCGTTATTTCGTATGGAATCACGCGGCGATGAATCCGTTGCTTCGGCACAGCGCCTGGCAGGTAACACGCCCACTCGACTTGAAGGCCATGCGCGCCGCCGCGCCGCTGTTTGTCGGGCGGCACGATTTCAAATCGTTTGCCGCCAGCCGGAACTACGAGATGAAATCCACGGTGCGCAACCTCACGCGTTGCGACATCAAAAAATCCGGTAAATTGCTGACGTTCATTATCGAAGGCGACGGGTTTCTCTACAAGATGTGTCGTGGCATCGCCGGGACGCTGGTGCAAATCGGCCTTGGAAAATTTCCTGAGGACGAGATCAAGCGAATGCTGGCCAAAAAAGATCGCCGCATGGCTGGCATGACCGCCCCGGCGCAGGGACTGGTTTTGTGGAAGGTTTATTACAAAAAAAGGACGGGGTGATGGAGTGCTGGAATACTGGAGTGGACGACAATGCTCCCCAATACTCCATCACTCCAACACTCCATTTTTTGCATGAACATTGTTTTGGTTGAACCGGAAATTCCGCCGAACACTGGCAACGTAGCGCGGCTGTGCGCGGCCACGAAGGCGGCGTTGCACCTCATCGAGCCGTTCGGTTTCAAGCTCGGCGACGCGCAACTCAAGCGCGCAGGCATGGATTACTGGCAGCACGTCAAATGGCACCGGTGGCCGAGCTGGAAAGAGTTTGAGGAAAAGCTCCCGGCGAACGCGCAACTCTGGTTTATCGAATCCGGCGGACCGAAAATTTACAGCAACGCGAAATTTTCTGTGGACGATTATCTGGTTTTCGGACGCGAGACCGCCGGCTTGCCGAAGCAGTTGTTGATGCAACGCCGCGACCGCTGGCTGCGGATTCCAATGTTCAACGAAAAATCGCGTTCATTAAACCTGTCGAACTGCGTGGCACTGGTTTTATTCGAGGCCTTGCGGCAACAAGGGTTCAATAGTGAAGTTGATTGAATCGTGGATTGTTGGACCGTGAGCCGATTCAACGGTTGAACGATTCACGAATTAGCGCTTAACACCCGGGCTTGTATGATAACGGCGCAAAAAGCGCTTTGGCTTATTGGCTAGAGCAAAAAAGCCCCCAATTGTTTTCACCGGAGGTGACGCATGGGGGTGATGTTTCTCTGAGCAAGCAGCCAAAACCAGACGATTTTTTTTGCACATAATAATGCCTGCCTATTTGCGAAAAGACACACTCCCGTACCCCTAAAATTGGACCGAAACATGCTCAATTTACCCTTAAAAATGCCATTTATGGGCAATTTTTTGCGTAGCAAAGTAATGCTCCCTTTGCGGGCAAAGCAATTTTAGATGAAAACAAGGTTTCCAAATCAAAAAGTCGTTCAATTCCCGCCGCGAGGCCGGGCGGGAATGACGCTGGTTGAGGTGGTTATCGCTTTGGCCATCACAGGGCTGACCGTGGGAGGCATCGTCGCCGGCTATATCTACTGCACGACGGCCACGGTGAAGGCCGAACTGGTTCAGGCGGCGAGCGCCAGGGCGATGGAACGCATCGAGGAGGCACGCAGCGCCCAATGGAATACATCCATTTGGCCGATCGTGGACCAGTTGGTGGCCACGAATTTTCCCAACGAGGTCGTCTCACTGGATATGCCCGGATCAGGTTCCGGGGGCACGTCTGCCACAATTCAAACGACGATTTCCCAGATTTCACTCACCCCACCCATCCGAAACATCCGGGTGGATTGCATCTGGCAATTCCGCGGAGCCACGTTGATCACCAACACGATTGAAACCATTCGAGCCCCCGACCAATGAAGCTCCGTGTTCCATTTTCAGGTTCAGGTCGCATCCGATGGCCGATGCTGGACAAGGGCTTCACCTTGCCGGAAATCCTCATTGCGACGACGGTGTTTCTGCTCATGGTCGGTGGAATCATTGCTGCGAATCTGTTTGGCCTGCAGATGTTCCAAATCACTCAAACCAAGCTCAACGTCACCACGTGGTCCCGCGAAACGATCGAACAAATAGCGGGTGAAATCCATGCTTGTAATACCGTGTGGGTCGGCAATGTTACGACGAACGGTGTCTTCGAGGGGCTGTTGAATGGGGAGACGCAACAGGGCAGCGGCCTTCTCATTTATCCCACCACGAGTACCACCAACTACATCGTCTATTTTGTCAATTCGTCAGACGAGACGTTCAGGCAAATCGTGGCCGCACCAAGCGGCACCAACACCGTCATCCTGGCCGATTCGGTCACCAACGCCATGATATTTGCCGCGCAGGACCTTTCGGGAAATGTGCTGACCAACAACCTGAACAACCGGGTGATTCACCTCACCCTTGAATTCTATCAACCCGCGCGTTTCATGCTGGGCGCGGATTATTATAAAATGGAAACCTCCGTGACACGACGTGCTTTGCAATGAACATGAAGACCGCCTTCGCAACTCAAAAGCCGAACCGGGCCGGCAGCGCCCTGATGCTGACGATGATCATGAGTGCCATTGCCTTGGCCCTGCTGGCTGGGGCGATGTCGTGGTCGGCCAGCAGCACCCGATTGACGTACCGTTCCATCCAATATAACCAGTCGGTCGCGGCAGCGGAAGCGGCCACGGAAAAGGTGGTGAGCCACATTAACCAGGACTTTTTGTCTGGTGGCGAAAGTTTGGTCAGCAACAACCTGAGTTTCTATCGCCAGAACACGGTGCCCACCCCGTCGGATGCCCCGTACTGGAGCACGTGGCAATTTGATGACGGGAACGGGAATATTGGCCAGACTTACGTCCAGCGCCTGCCGGGAACCAGCTACATCGTGGCGGACTCGACTTATGCCGGTTTGCAGGGATATGCCTCGACATACACGATTGTGTCACACGCGCAGGATCTGGCCAGCCCGCAGAGCGTCGGCGTGGGGGTGCTTCAGCAATTGCAACTGGCCAGCATCCCCATTTTCCAGTTTGCCATGTATTCCTCGGGTGAAATGGAAATCAGTTGCGGCCAGCCTTTCAAAATCACCGGTCGGGTGCATTCCAACGGGGAACTCTACGTCGAACCGGACAGTGCTCTGACATTTGAATCCAGTGTCACCGCTGTGATAAGTGTCCTGTTTCAGCGTGACCCGCTCGATACCCGCGCCAAGCCGTCCGGCACCGTGGTTTATGCGCAAACCAATCAACCGGTTTTTCCCGTTTCATCCCTGACACTGCCCATTGGAACCACCAACACGCCGCAAGCCATCCGGGAAATCATCGAGCCGCCGCCCACCGGCGAAAACCCCAACTCACCCATCGGCCAGTTGCGGTATTACAATCAGTGTAACATGGTGCTGATTGCCGCGAATACGGGAATCAGCGCCACCAGCGGCCATTTCAATAACTTCGCGACCGTCATCCCAACCAATGAGTTGATGACGTTTGTCTTGACCACAAACAGTTTTAAAGACTGGCGCGAGGGCAAAACCGTCCAGCCCATTGATATCAATATCGGGAAACTTGCAGCTTGGAGCCAGACCAATACCAGTCTGCGTTACTCTGCCGTTGGGTCGAATCTGATTTTGAGTTCTGTTTACGTATTGGACAACCGCACGTTGACGGGTAACAACCTGAACGCAGTTCGGGTGTTCAACGGAACCAATTTACCGCCAAACGGACTTACCGTCGCCACCGGGCGTCCACTCTACGTTTGGGGCGATTACAACCAACTGAACGCCGCGAATCTCGGAACCACCAACACCTCCACCACCCGGCCGGCTTCGCTGGTGGGCGACGCCATCACGATTCTGTCCGACAGTTGGTCGGACGCGAACAGCACAAGCGCATTGAGTTCGCGAACGGTATCATCCACCACCGTCAACGCCGCCATTCTGACCGGCGCCGTTGATACTACGTTGGGCCACTACAGCGGCGGCATGGAAAACTTCCCGCGTTTTCTTGAAACCTGGACTTCGATCACATTCACCTATAATGGCTCAATGATCAAGATGTTCCCGAGCCTCTATGCCACCAATGTTTGGGGTATGGCAAACGTTTATAACCCGCCCGTCCGCAACTGGGCTTATGACGTCAATTTCAACAACCCGCTCAAGCTTCCGCCGAAGACGCCGAGTTTGCTGCAGGTGATTCGTGGCCAGTGGGCGACCGTGCTTCCGGGTCAGAATACGGCGCCGTGATCCCGTGGCCGGCGAAAAGCCGCCGGTCCGGCTGAATTTCATGCATGATCGGAAAAATGGGACCAAAATCGGCATTCGACGGATTGGCGGCCGGCTTGCAGTGGCAAGCGGCGGCCCGGTTGATTCCATTTGGGCTGATAAACCAGTTCAAAATGGCCGCGCAAGGCTTTGCCCGTCGAATGATTCCCGGCGTGGCACCGGCGGCGTGGAGGAAATCGTTCCTGATCCTCTTTGCGGCGGGACTTTGGTGCATTCCATGGCGCGGAGCCGCGGATACGAATACTTGCCAATTCGAGACGCCACCACTGGAGCCGGGATCCATTAAATGGCAGATAGACCAACGTAACGCCAAAGAACTCCAGGAGCACTACCGGATACGTGTGTCCATCCCCAATGCCTTTGGCACAAATATTCCAAGATCTGCCTCCGCAGATTTGATCAATGGCCCGAAAATGTTGGCGGCTCCAACATCACCTCCACCCGCCTCGTCTGGAAACGTCTTACGCATGCTTTTTTTCGCCGCCGTGTTCGTCTTTACCGGGGTTCTGATTGTCCGGAGATTTGCCCCCCGGCTTCTCGTTGACATCAACCAGCGGTTCGATCCTTGGGCGCTTGCCCCCGCCGCCGACAGAGATCTTTCGGCAAAAGTTCGCGCGGAGGAGGAAGCTTTTGGCGAGTTCCTTAAGGTGTTCCGGGTCGGTCCGACCGCATCACTGCCCATCGGTTTGCCGGAGCAGGACAATCCGCTCAACGAATTTTATGCACGGATGAGCAAGCACCTCGGCACGCTGCGAAAACTCCTTCAGGACATCGGTCACGAGCCGGGCACTCCGGCCCGGCAAAGCATGCTGAAGTATCTGTATTTCGAGATGGGCGTGCTGAAAGGCGAGGCGAGTTTTCCGGAGGTGTTGCCGGTGTGGCAGGTGGCTTCCGCCCTCGAGGGACTGCTCAAACAACTCACCGGAAAAATAAAAAACGTCACGCCTTCCACGCTGCGAACCGTCGCTGGCGGCCTGGATTTGCTGGGCGACTTGTGTGTGCCGGGATTGCAACCTGATCTCCTGACGGAAAGTCCTTTCCGGCTTTTGGTCGTGGACGACGACATAATCAGCCGCCAGGCCCTGTCCCACTCGCTGAGAAAGGCCTTCAGCCAGCCGGACCTCGCCGTGGATGGCGAAACGGCGCTGGCCCAGGCCAGCCAGCAGGCCTATGACGTCATCTTCCTCGACGTTCAGATGCCGGGCATGGACGGCTTTGAGCTTTGCACAAAAATTCGCGACACCGCTCTCAACCGCGCCACTCCGGTCGTCTTTGTCACCCACCAGGGCGACTTCGACGCGCGCTGCAAGTCAACCCTCAGCGGCGGCAACGATCTCATGGGGAAACCGTTTCTCACCTTTGAAGTTACCGTCAAGGCGCTCACGCTCGCGCTACAAGGTCGGCTCCAGGGGCGCGCCAGGAAACCTCTCCCGAAATCCGACCCGGCCCGGGACGCGGCAGATGCGTTGGTGACAGTCGCCGACGGTTCGTGTCCCGTTGTCCGATCAACCGATGCCGTGCAACCGCCGCATTCAACGCCCCCGCCGCCGGAGACGGACCAGATCATCAATGCCTTCTTGATCCGCGCGTCAAAACACCTTGGCCCGTTATGGGAACTTTGTCAGACGATTCTTCAGATCTCGAATCAGGAGACGCGGCAGACCCTGCTGGCGGATGGCTTCCTTCGCATCAATTCATTGATTGCCAAGACTGGCCCCGAAGTGGTGCATCCGGCTTATCAAATGAGTGCCGCGCTGGAAGGACTGTTCAGAAAAATGCTGCAGAATTCCAAGCATACTACTCCGTCCGCGCTAGCCACCGTGGCCACCGCGGTGGATTTGCTCCATGACTTGTGCGTGCCGGGACTGAAAGCGGACCTGGCCATGCATCCGCCGATTCACATGCTGGTGGTGGATGATGATCTCGTCGCGCGCCGGGCTCTCGTCAGCGCCCTGCAAACGGCTTTTAAAAAGCCGAAAAGCGCGGAGAACGGGGAAGCGGCGCTCGCCCTGGCGCTGGAAAAACCGTTCGACGTGATATTTCTGGACGTGGTCATGCCCGGCATGGACGGATTCGAGGTCTGCGCAAGAATTCGCGATACCGTTCCCAATCACGCCACGCCCGTGGTGTTTGTGACCGGCCATGACGACTTCGACGCGCGCGCCCAAATGAGTCGCACCGGGGGCAACGACCTGATGGGGAAACCGTTCCTTACCTCGGAGATAACCGTCAAAGCGCTTACGTTCGCCCTGCGCGGTCGTCTCCAACAACTTAAAACGCAGCCGTGCTCGTGAACGCGCCGCTGGCGACAGCCCGAGTGTTTATTTTAAGCAGCGGGCTCTTCGAGCAACTGCATTTGAGGCACAGATTGCTGAATTGCTTCTCAATTTGCGCTGCCAGACGCTTGTTGTAATGGCTTGGCTTTGGTACTGTGTTTGCGGTCGGGCGCTTGGCGCAGTGGCTAGCGCGTCTCGTTTACACCGAGTAGGTCGGGGGTTCGAATCCCTCAGCGCCCACCAGTCTTCGCTCGGAGCGTAGCGGAGAGCGAAGACTGTCGCGCCGAGGCTTTTCATCAGAAAAGCGAAGGTGGACTAATTTGGCTGCAATGCTCCGAGCTACGACTCGGCAAGCCAGCTCACTTTACCTCAACCAAAGTCCCGTCACGACGAAGTTTCATTCGTCGTCCGCGCCATTCGACAGTGTTGCCCGCGAATGCGCCGAGCCAGATCGCCACTTGCAGCAAATCCTTCAGCGACACAAGCCAAGGCGGTGAAATCGGACGGCGATCCGGCGTAAACCGGCGCTGCAGATTTTGAGCGAGACAAATTCGGATCAATAAACAGGTGGCGGCGGCAAGCGGGGGGCAGAGCGTCTCCACTGAAATGAGTGAAACCACCAGCCACAACAGTGGCCAAAACGTGGCGTTAGACAGGATGCTGAAAAAGTAGGGCAGGGGCTGGCAGACGCGGATGGTGCGCGCCCAGCGGAGTTGATGTTTCCAGACTTCGCTCCAATTCATCGGCTCGTTCCAACATTCCACAACGACCGGGCAAAGGACGATGCGATGGCCGTTTTCGGCAATGCGGTAGCCGAGTTGATAATCATCCGCCAGACAGCCGGCCAGCGCGCTGAACCCGCCGGTTTCTTCGAGCAATTTGCGTCGCGTGAGCATGACCGCGCCGAGTCCGAAGTCGAGCGGCTTCAGGCTGGCGGCCTGCAAAACCTGGCTCCAGAAATCGGCGTTGATGGCGACGGCTTCCCACTGCATGGCGATCATGGTCGGATTGGCCAGACGGTAAAAACAGTTGACCAGCCCGGTTTTCGGATCGCGCAGCGGCGCGACGATGTTGGCGAGAAAATCCGGCGGCACGCGCACGTCGGCGTCACTGACTAGAATCAAATCGTGTCTCGCGAGTTTTTCAAGCTGAACGAGCTTGGCGACTTTGGCGTTCGCGCCGGACAGCCGGTCACAAACAATGAGTTGCGCGTCGTGGCCTGGATTTTGTGCGATGAGTTCGCGGACGATTTTGCAAACCGGATCGTTTGTGTCGGCGATACCGAAGAGGATTTGCGTGCGGCCGGGGTAATTCTGGTTGAACCAGCTTTGAAGGGATTCGAGGGTGGTTTCGTCGCAGCCCTTAAGCGGTTTGAGCAGGGTGATGGCGGGCGAAAAGGAAAAGTCGGCGATGCGCCGGTGCAGGGGGAATCGCCGCGCGGCGAACCATTGCCAGAGCGCGAGTGCAAGGCTCAACAACGCAAGGGCGGCAAGAATTGCGTTGGCGAAATTCACCGGGCAGAGGACAACAAAAATCAGGCGGTGGAGCCAGATGTTTTGGCTTCGGGATGCTCATCGAGCACGAGCACGCCGTGCGGCGGGAGTTCGTAGTTGCCGGAGAAGGTGTTGCCGGTGAGGTAGTCGTGCATCGGCTTGTAAAACTGGATGCGGACGGGCGAATTTTGATGATTGAGGAGGAAATAAACCCGCGTGCCTTCCTTCTCGCGCATGCTGACTTCGATGTTTTCGGGGACTTTGAGCAGGGGTTGCAGCCCGCACATCTGGCGCAGCCAGACGACGAAGTCGTGGTAGAAGTGCTGGTGACTCATCGTGCCGATGTAAATCGCCTTGCCGAGGCCGAAGTTGTTCATGGTGATGGCGGGGCGCCCGGCATAAAAATCCTTCGCGTAAGTCGCCAGAATCTGACAGCCCTTCGGCTCGATGATATCGCACCAGAGCCGCGCGGGATGCAGATGACTTGTCTGGAACGCGCCCTTGAAGGTGAGATGATTTTCCTCGCCGGGTGGAATGGGATCAAACTCCAGGACTTCCATCCCGAACAAGTCGGTCATGTCGCCGGGATAACCAGTGTCGGGCGCGATACTGTATTGGTCCACCAGGCCGGTGTTGAACGTGCTGACGAGCGTGCCGCCGTTCTGGACGTAAAGCTTGAGGCGGTCGGCCTCGCCGGCGGACAGCAAATGCAGCGACGGGGCGATGACCAGTTTGTATTGTGACAAATCCTCCGTCGGGCGCGCGAAATCCACGGGAATGTTCCGGTCGTGCAACGCGTTGTAAATGAGCTGGATGTGCTCGCGCAAGTTGAAGAATTTGTTTGGCTGCATCGGCAGTTGCAACGCCCACTCGTTGTCGTGGGTGTAAAGGATGCAGGTCTGGGGCACAACCTTCGTGTCCTTGATCGCGGGCGCGAGCAACTTGAGTTCCTCACCAATCTGGCTGATTTCCTGGTAAACGCGCGTGTTGCCTTCAATGTGATGCGGCAGCACGGCGCCGAAAAATTTCTCATAGCCGACGCGCGACTGCCGCCAGTGATAATAAAGCACCCCGCAGGCGCCACGCGAAATCAACTGATACGTAAACAGCCGGATGACCCCGGGGCGCACGAGCGAATTCACGTCCTGCCAGTTGACCTGGCCAGCTTTTTGTTCAATCACCCAAAAGCCGCAATCGCCGTCGGGCGTTTTGATATTCGCTTTTTTAAGCGAGCGGAGGATGTCAATGTCGCAGGCCAGTTCGGCGGATTTGGCTTTGATGGCGGCATTGGTTTCGACGGACACAAAGTCCACCACATCCGCCATGTCGAAATGATCGAATTTGCGCTGGAGCGCGCGGAGGTTCACGGTGACGGGATGGTCGGGGCAAAGTTCGTGCAGCACATCGGCCTGCATGCGGATGAAGGCGATGATGGCGTCGCTGCAGAAGCGGTTCCAATCAAGCAGGAGCGCCGGATTGTGTTTGCCGGGCGCATACAGGGGCATCGGCACCTGGTCGAAGGAAGAAACGACCTGTCCCCAATAGCGCAGACCCAGCCGGTCGTTAAGGCGCTCGACGGTTTCGTATTTCAACTTGAGCCAGCTCTGCCATTCCAGCCGTGAATCCTCGTTGAACGACCACTCGGTTTGATGGCCGCCGATGCCACTGTCAATCTGCCACGCGAGAAGTTGAGGATGATCACCCAGGGCGTGGGCCATGTTTTCGACCAGGCGCTTGGCGGCGTTCCAAAAAGTGTCATTGTTGAAGCAGACCGCGCGGCGCGTGCCTTCGTGCTTGACCAGCCCGTGCTCGTCCAGCGGCAGGATATCGGGATATTTGCGCGCCAGCCAGATGGGGGGGGCGGCGGTCGGTGTGCCCAGCACCACCTTGATGTCGTGGTCCGCCATGATGTCCATCACGCGGCGCAGCCACTTAAAATCGTATTTGCCTTCCTTCGGTTCGCAGAGGCCCCAGGAAAATTCCCCGATGCGGACGACATTGAAGCCGGCCTTGACCATCAATTCGGCGTCACGCTCCCAAGCGCCCTCGGGATCGTCGGCCGTGCCGCCGTAAGGGAAGACCCACTGCTCAGGATAATAATCAACGCCAAAAAACATAACCCAACATGGTTCAACTCGTGAGCTTCGTGCGCAGTATAAAAGCGGGCCGCAGCACTGGCAACCCCAAAATTGCGGTGCGGTGCGGACCCTCAAAGCCCGTCAATTCGACGGTTTCCTGAGAAAAGTGGCTTTGAACCGGTTAATCAAGCCGTCGCCTCTCCGCCTCGCGCGCTAAATTTTGCGCTTTATTCTCCCGCCTGAATTCTGAATTCTTAGTTTCATGGCGCTCCTGAACGACAATTTTTTGAAGCTGAAAGCCGGCTACCTCTTTCCTGAAATCGGCCGGCGGGTAAAAGTTTTCTGTGAGGCGAATCCCGAAGCCGCCCGGCGCCTCATCCGTTGCGGCATCGGCGACGTGACCGAGCCGCTGCCGCCCGCTGCCATTGCTGCGATGCACAAGGCAGTGGACGAACTGGCCGTGCGCGAAACGTTCCGGGGCTACGGCCCGGAACAGGGCTACGAATGGCTGCGCGCCGCGATTGCGAAAAACGATTTTCGCGACCGCGGCTGCGACGTGGCGGACGATGAAATTTTTGTCAGCGACGGGGCCAAATGCGACACCGGCAACATCCTCGACATCCTCGGCGCGAAAAACAAAATCGCCGTCAGCGACCCCGTTTATCCGGTCTATGTGGATACCAATGTCATGGCGGGCCACACGGGCGAGGCGAACGAAGCCGGCACCTATGCGAAGCTCGTTTATCTGCCGTGCAAGCCGTCCAACGGTTTCATTCCCGAACCGCCGAAACGGCACGTGGACGTGATTTACGTTTGCTCGCCGAACAACCCGACCGGTGCGGCCGCCAATCGTCCGCAACTCGAAGCGTGGGTGAAATACGCGCTCGAACACAAGGCCATCATTTTATTTGACGCGGCTTACGAGGCTTACATCAGCGACGCCAACCTGCCGCATTCGATTTACGAAATCCCCGGTGCGCGCGAGTGCGCCATCGAATTCCGCAGTTGGTCGAAAAACGGCGGGTTCACCGGCGTGCGCTGCGCGTTCACCGTTGTTCCCAAGCCCTTGCGGGCGGCCACCAAAACCGGTGAGATGCAATCACTCCACCCATTGTGGCTGCGGCGCACGACGACGAAATTCAACGGTGTGGGTTACATTGTGCAACGCGGCGCCAAGGCGCTTTATTCGCTGGAAGGCAAGGCGCAGGTGCGCGCGCTCATCGAGCATTATCTCGGCAACGCGAAAGTTTTGCGCGAAGGTGCGAAACAGGCCGGGCTGAAAGTTTTCGGCGGCGTGAACGCGCCTTACCTCTGGGCCAAAGCGCCGAAAGGCGTCACCAGCTGGCAGGCGTTCGACAAAATTCTTGGCGAGGCTAATGTGGTCATCACGCCCGGCAGCGGTTTCGGCTCAAGAGGCGAAGGCTATTTCCGCATCAGCGCTTTCAACAGCCGTGCCAACGCCGAGGAAGTCGCCCGCCGCTTGCAGGCATTGAAGTGGTGACAAAGCCCGGTTCTCAGAAAGTGGTTTAAAACCAGCAGTGGACGACATCAGAGTCGTTATTTTCGATTTACGATATACGATTTACGCGGTGTGCCGGGATTGTAGTCGGCACTCGTAAATCGTAAATCGCATATCGTAAATTCAGTCGGAGCTTCGTCACCTCGGCTCCTGCAAGACGGAGGAGCTTTCAAAAAGCTTGCTTCGCCCGCAAGCCAGTGTATTATCAGGCTGAGGCCGGTTGTCATGGAAACCAACAATGGCACACCTCGGAAGAAGCACGTCCTGATCGTGGACGACGATATTCCACTCGCTTGGTCCCTCAAAGAAACCCTCGAATCCAAAGGCTATGAGGCAACGATTGTGCCGGACGGCGCGCTGGCGTTGAAGTTTGTCCTCCGACACCACCTGGATGCCGTGGTCTGCGATCTTCAGATGTCTCAGGTTGAAGGCGACCTGTGGTATGCCACGGTCGAACGCTCGAATCCGTCGCTGGCCAGGCGGTTTATTTTTATCACCGGACTGGACGACCACTCACATTTCCAAAAATTCATTGACCTGGTCAAGTTGCCGGTGTTGAGCAAGTCAGTGACCCTGGATACGCTGCTGGGTGAGGTAATGTGCGCAGCGGAACGGAAATGACGCGGGACGGAATTGAAGTGGTGAAATTTCATCATTGCGGCAAGCATTCGTTTTGGTATCTTCGCTGCTCGTTTTTCACCAAAATTTTAACCGAAAGAATTTATGTCACAGCATCGCAGTCTGCGCGCGGCGTCCACCCTCGGCGGCAAGCGCAATGTCCTCAAGCGCTTCGAGCGCGTCGAATTGCTCAAGAAACGCGGCCAGCGGAAGGACGGCGACCGCATCACCGGCCTCCGCAAAACCAAGCCCGCAGTGTAGAACGTGACGAGTGGCACGTGACACGTGACACAGGTATTTTGTCACAGTCCCGGGTCACCCGTCCCAGGTTCCATGCTACCGGCCATTCGTTTGCAGAAGTTCCTGGCGGACGCGGGCGTGGCTTCGCGCCGCGCGAGCGAACAGATCATTCTGGACGGGCGCGTGTGCATCAACGGCCGGCCGGTTCGCCTGCTCGGCACCAGGGTTGATCCGGCGTGCGATAAAGTGACGGTGGACGGCCGGCCGGTTCGCGAGCGGCGCAAGCTGTGGGTGGCATTGCATAAGCCGGTCAGGTGTGTTTGTTCGCGCGAGGATGAGTGGGGCCGCCCGACGATTTACGATTTATTGCCCAGGGAATGGCAAAACCTTTATTCCGTGGGCCGTCTGGATTTCAACACGGAGGGGTTGATTTTTCTGACCAATGATGGACAATTCGCGTTGCACTTGACGCATCCGCGTTACGGCGTCCGCAAAAAATACGTGGCGACCGTCGCCGGCAGCGTGGACGCGGCGATGCTCGCGGGGTTCAGGCGCGGTGTATGGGACGCGGGCGAGAAGCTCAAGGCGGAGGCGGCCCGGTTGATTTCGGCCAGCCGCGCCAAAAGCGTGGTGGAACTGGAATTGGGCGAGGGCAAAAACCGCGAAGTGCGGCGGCTGTTTGAATCACAGGGTTTGACGGTAAAACGATTGCAGCGGACGCAGATTGGCAAAATCAAATTGGGCGAACTGAAACCGGGCCGCTGGCGGACATTGACAGAGACAGAAATAAGAACTTTAATTGGCTGAATTATGAAAAAGCAGATTTGGTTGGTTTTCGTGGCAACCGTTTCAACAAGCTTGTTTGCGCAGACGAACGCACCCGAGTTAACACCACCCCCCGCAACTCCGCCGCCGGCGGTGACCGCACCTGCGACGGTGGTGACAAACGCGCCCGCCAAAAAGAAAGCCGTCCCGCATAAGAAGCGCAAGCTCGCCGCGGCCAAGGAAGCCTTGGACACCGAAACGCCCGTCGCGCTCGTGCCCGGCCCGGCGGAAGTCGGCGTCAACAACATTAATGTTCGCGGTCAGGCCAGTTTTAAAGGGGAGATCATCTCCCATCTATTTAAAGGCGACGCCGTGACGGTACTGGAACAGATCAATTTGCGCAAACACAAGGCGGATGAACCGGCGCAGTGGGCCAAAATCGCCTTCCCGACAAATGCGCATGTCTGGGTTTCTGCCAAATACATTGACGCGGTGAACAAAACGGTTTTGCCGAAGAAATTGAGTTTGCGCGCCGGGCCGGGCGAAAATTACAGCGTTGTCGGCTTGATTGAGCGCGGGACACCGGTCAGTGAAATTTTAAACAAAGGCAACTGGGTGGAAATCGAATCGCCAACGAATGCCTACGCCTTTGTGGCTGCGATGTACCTGAAACAGGAAACACTGGCGGCTGCGCCGGCCAATGCCACTCCACCGATGGAGACCGGACCGGCACCCGCGCCCGCGCCCGCGCCCGCGCCGGCGGAAACCATGCCGGCGTCAGCTCCAACGCCGGTCGCCGAAGCGCAACCCGTCGTCACCGAACCGGCCAACCCGCCGGTTGCGCCTGAAACCAACGCTGTTCCGGCACCCGCGGTGGAAACGAACACGCCGGCCGCGCCGGTTGAACAAGCGCCGCCGCCACCGCGCGTCGTGACGCATGAAGGATTCGTTCGCCATGTCCCAAGCGTCATTGAGCCGACGGCTTATGAATTGTATGACCCGAATACATACATAGCCATTGATTACCTTTACACGACGACGACGAACCTCGACTTGAGCCGTTACAATGGCCTGCACATCATCGTGACCGGCGAGGAGGGTCTTGCTGCGCGGTGGAACCAGACGCCCGTCCTCACGATTAAAAAGATTCTCGTGGTTTCCACCGAGACAAATGCCGTCCCAAGATTCCAATCCGTCACCCCGCGCACTGGGCACCATAATTGACGGGCGCGCAATCGCCTCGCAAATCCAGCGTGAACTGGCTGGCCGCATCGCTGCGTTGAAGTCGCGCGGCATTCAGGCCGGTCTGGCGTTTGTGCGTGTCGGGGAAGACCCGGCGTCCAGGGTTTATGTCGGGCGCAAGGAAAAGGCGTGCGCCGAGCTGGGCATTTTTTCGGAAACGCACGTTTTGCCGGAAAAGACCACCGAGGATGAACTGCTTGCGTTGCTGAAAAAGCTGAACGCCGATTCGCATCTGCATGGGATTTTGGTGCAAGCGCCATTGCCGAAACAAATTCGCGAGTCGGTGATTTATTCCGCCGTTTTGCCTCAGAAAGACGTGGACGGTTTTCATCCGGCGAATGTCGGCAAATTGATGCTCGGTGACGCGACGGGTTTTCAGCCCTGCACGCCGGCGGGCATTCGCGAATTGCTTGTGCGTGCCAATGTCAAGACCGGCGGCGCGGAAGTGGTGATTTTGGGCCGCGGCAACATCGTCGGCAAACCGATGGCCGCGATGCTTTGCCAAAAAGCCAAAGGCGCAAATGCGACCGTCACGATTTGTCATTCGGCCACGCGCGACATCCCGGCGCACTGCCGGCGCGCGGACATTTTGATTGCCGCGATGGGCGTCGCCGGGTTTGTGAAGGCGGACATGGTCAAGCCCGGCGCAACGGTGATTGACGTGGGCGTCAACCGGGTGAGCGATCCGGAGGCCAAAGGCGGTTCGCGACTGGTCGGCGACGTGGATTTTGCGCGCGTTCAGCCGGTGGCGGGAAAAATCACGCCGAATCCCGGCGGCGTCGGACCGATGACGATTGCGATGCTGATGCAAAACACCGTGCGCGCGGCGGAAATGTCTGCTGCGCAGGAGCCGACGTGAGGAGGCTCTGTTTAACGGATGCACAAATAAAAAACCAAAAATTGGAGTTCGTCACCTCGACTCCTGCGAAGAAAAACAGATTATGGAAGCCACTCGAATTTTACCCGATTTGCAATCCTCGCTATTGTGCGAGGAGGTCCGCCAGGAAGCCAACGGAAATCTGATTCTCATCGGCGTCATCAGCCTTATCCGCGTGCCGCAACTGCCCATCGTCGCCGCGCGGCTCTGCGTTTTTAATCGCTGGACAGCGGGCATCGGCCGGTTCACGGAATGCATCCGGCTCATCGCGCCCGACCAGACTACCGTGGTCCGCAAGGGCGAGATGAAATTTGAACTGCGCGACGCGGCGTTGCACACCACCAGCGTGATGGTTTTCGGCCAGATTGAATTCAAAACCGCCGGAACCTATTTTATCGAAGTGCTCGTGGACGACGTGATGAAACTGCGTTACCCCATTCCAGTGGTTCACGCCCCGCCACCGGAGCAATCACAAAAGTCTCCGCCGCCCCCTGAAAATGCGCCCGGCGCCTGAGTCCGGCGCAAACTTCCGCGACAAACGGCAGGGATTTGTTAAAATGCGGCGGAACGAAAGTTCCGCACCATGACGGCTTCGAAATCATCGCCAACTGCCTGGGAACCGTTCACCCCGCGGGGGGTGGCGGCTTTTGCCCATGCGCGACTTGGCCACCTGCTGGTGGTGCAATTTGTCGTCGCGGTGCTGGCCGCCATCGCGGTGGATTGTTTTTTGGACTTGGGCTGCTTCCCCACCATCACGGCTGCCATCAAACAACTGCCGGACCAGGGTGATATCCGCGCCAGCCAATTGAAGTGGCATGGTGAATCGCCGGCGCTTCTGGCCGAAGGCGGTTTTCTTGCATTTGATGTCGATCTGGAACACACCGGCCAAATTCACTCGCCGGCGCAAGTGCAAATCGAATTCGGGAGGAAAACTGTCCGCGTTTTTTCCCTGCTTGGCTATCGCGAATGGAATTATCCGTCCGGCTGGATCGTGCCCTTCAACCGGACCGATCTGGAACCGCTTTGGGACGCCTGGAGACCCGACATCCTGGCCATTGCAACCGGCGCGATCATTGTCGGGCTGATGCTTTCGTGGGCGGTTTTAGCGACCGTTTATTTTTTTCCGGTCTGGCTGATTTGCTTTTTTGCCGACCGCGATTTGAACTTCCGGCAATGCTGGCGGCTGGCGGGCGCAGCGCTCTTGCCCGGCGCATTATTGCTGGCGGCGGCGATTGCAGTTTACGGCTTGGGCGCGCTGGATTTGATCCAGATGAGTTTCGCCTTCGGTGCGCATTTGGTCCTCGGCTGGATTTATTTGTTCATTAGTCCGTTGTTTCTGCAACGGGTGTCGCCGTCGGAAAAGCGGAACCCATTTTTGACCAAATCTTAATCGTAATCTTTATCCTAATCGTAATCCTGCTCTCGGTGGTTGAGGGCGACGATTAAGATTAGGATAAAGATTACGATTAGAATGAAGACCGACTTCGTTGACACCCGCGTCAATGGCCCGTAGCCTGCGTGCATCATGTCGCGACTGCCGTTTGAACTGATGCTGGCCCTGCGTTATTTGCGGCCCAAACGGACGTTTGTTTCCATCATCACCCTCATTTCCGTCGTCGGCGTCGCGCTCGGCGTCGCCGTGCTCATCATCGTCATCAGCGTCATGAGCGGGTTCGACCATGACCTGCGCGAGAAAATTCTCGGCTTCAACGCGCACCTGAAAGTTTTCGCGCGCGGCCGGACGCTGGAAAATTACGAGCTCGTGATGAACCTCGTCACGTCCAACAAAAACGTTCGTGGCGTCGCGCCGTTCGTGCTCGGCCCGGTGCTGCTCGAAACGGAGCCGACGAATGGCGAGCAGTCGGCCTTCGCCACGCCGTATTTGCGCGGCGTTGATCCCGGCCACGAAGCCGACGTAAGCGTGCTGCCGCAAAGCATTCACGACGGTAACTTCGATTTGAGCGGACGCGGTCTGGTGATCGGCAGCGAATTTGCCCAAACCTACAACCTGTTCGTCGGCGACCGCGTTTCGATTTATTCACCGGCGGAGTTGAGGAAAATGAAGGAACAGCGCGGCACGGCGAATGAAGAAGCCATACTGCCGGACGAATACACCGTGACGGGCATTTTTGACGTGGGCTATTTTGATTATGATTCTTCGGTGGTGGTGGCCTCGCTCGAAAACGCCCAGGACCTTTATGCCCTGGGCGACAGCGTCCACGGGCTGATGGTGATGTTGCAGGACCCCTATCAAGCGCCTGAAGTGCAACGTGAATTGGAAGCCAAGCTCGGCCCGGGCTACAACGTCACGACCTGGACGGAGGAAAATGCCACGATTCTCGGCGCGCTCCTGGTCGAGAAAAACGTCATGTTTTACATCCTTTTTTTCATCGTGATTGTCGCGGCGCTTTGCATCTTGAGCGCGCAAATCACGTTTGTGGTCCAGAAGACCCGCGAAATCGGGATGCTCAAGGCGCTCGGCGCGACGAATTTCCAAATCTCCGGCATCTTTTTGAGCCAAAGCGCCATCATCGGCGTGTTGGGCGTGCTGGCCGGCTATGGTCTGGGCATTCTGGCGCTGGCGTATCGCAATGAATTCCTGCATTTCATGAACCACCTGACGGGGCGTGACCTGCTGCCTGTCTCGCTTTACTTTTTCAATCAACTGCCGGCGGTAATCAACCTGAATGACATTGCCATCATTTGCGGGGGCTCTTTTGTGATTTGCGTTCTTGGCGGGGTGCTGCCCGCGTTGCGTGCCGGCCGCTTGAAACCCGTGGAGGCGCTGCGCTATGAATAGGACTGGAAGAAACATCGAACATTCAACATTCAACATCGAACGCCAAATGATCCGGCTGACGATTCTTGATTGGAAGTTGAGCGTTGAATGTTGGGCGTTGAATGTTTTTGATAACAGAAAGGGAGGCCGGGCATGAGTGACCCGCTGCTTTCCGCCCGCGCCCTCGCCAAGACATACGCCATGGGCAAACGCACGCTCGAAGTGTTGCGCGGGGTGAACCTCGACCTGGCGCGCGGCGAATTCCTCGCCTTGCGCGGCGCGTCCGGCGCGGGCAAAAGCACCTTGCTCCATTTGATCGGCGGCCTGGACACGCCGAACGCGGGCGAAATCCATTTCGCCGGACAAAATCTTGCCACGTTCTCCGAACGTGAACTGACCGAATTCCGCAACCACCGCGTCGGTTTTGTTTTCCAGGCATATCATCTGCTGCCGGAACTCACCGCGCTCGAAAACGTCTGTCTTCCGGCACGGGTCGCCCGCGTGCCCGCCGCGCGCGCCACGGCGCGCGGCCGCGAGTTGCTCGCCCAGGTCGGCCTGGCGGAGCGCATGGAACACAAGCCGTTTGAACTTTCCGGTGGCGAACAACAGCGCGTCGCCGTCGCGCGCGCGCTCGTCAACGAACCGGACATGCTGCTGGCCGACGAACCGACCGGCAATCTCGATTCGCACACCGGCGGCGAAATTCTTGAATTGCTGAAAAGCCTGCGCGCCGAAAAACAAACCACACTGGTCATTGCCACGCACGACGCCCACGTGGCCGCCAATGCCCCCCGGGTGATTGAACTGGTGGACGGGCAGATTCAACAAACGGATTAATGGAGTGTTGGAGTGATGGAATAATGAAACGGCCTGCAACAACAATGCTCCACCTGTTCATCACTCCATCGCCCCAATTCTTCCCATGAGCCAGGACTACTGGGAAGCGTGCTATCAATCCGGCGATATGCATTGGGACAAGGGCGCGCCATCTCCAGGGTTGGTTGATTTTCTGGCGGCGCATCCCGTCCTGCCGCGTGGCACCGTCTGTGTCCCCGGTTGCGGCACCGGCCATGACGTGCGCGAGTTTGCCAGAGCGGGTTTTGCCGCGTCGGGTTTTGATATCGCGCCCAGTGCGGTCCAACTCGCCTTCGAGAAGACCAAAACCACCGGACTCAATGCCGGGTTCCAGCGCGCCGATTTCCTGCAGGATGAGCCCCCGCAATTGTTTGATTGGATTTTTGAACATACGCTCTTCTGCGCAATCAAACCCGATGAACGAAATGATTATGTCCGCGCGGTGCTGCGCTGGCTCCGTCCGGAGGGACAATATCTGGCGGTCAATTACATGATCGTCGAGGATGGCGCTGGCCCGCCGTTTCCCGCGACACGCGACGAATTGTGGCGGCGATTCTCGCCGCATTTTGAGTTGGTGGCGGAGTGGATACCGCGTTCCTATCCCAACCGGGTTGGGCGGGAACGGATGTTCTGGTGGCGGCGGAAAGCCGGTTGAAAAGCGCTGTCCGCACAGTTAGCTTCTGTATGTATGCTTGACGATCGTGATTATATGCGCGAGCCGGTTTACCGTGACCGGCCGCGGATGCCGCCCCTGTCATTCACCGTTGCTTTGCTGATTGTCAATGCGGTGGTTTTCTTCATTCAACTGGCGTCATCCAATTCATTGTCCGCCGCCGCCACGGCCGACGCCTATTTTGCGTTGAGCCTGGCGGGGCTGAAACACGGTTTCATCTGGCAACTGTTGACGTTTCAATTCATGCACGCCGGGTGGATGCACCTGATTTTCAATTCGCTGGCCATTTATTTCTTCGGGCAGCCGGTGGAAAACGCGCTGGGTCGCCGCCATTTTTTGACACTTTATTTGTCGAGCGGAATCATCGGCGGGCTGGTGCAAATGCTGTTCGCGGTACTGATGCCACATTATTTCGATGCCCCGGTGGTGGGCGCCTCCGCGGGCGCCTCCGGCCTGGTCGCGGCTTTTGCCATCCTGCACTGGGAGGAGCGGTTCCATCTGCTGATTTACTTCATTCCCGTTTCCATGACGGGAAAAACCCTGCTCGCGGTCAGCCTCGTGCTGGCGTTCGTCGGCATTATGGTTCCCAACAGCAGCATCGCCAATGCTGCCCATCTCGGCGGCATCCTGACGGGCGGATTTTACGTGCGCCTTTTCTTTCAAAGTCATTGGTGGCAGGAAAAATTGCACAAGCGCAGGACAGCACCGCGTGAATTTGTGAACGTGCGCGCGGCCAAATCCGGATCGTGGCACTCATCCGCCGGCGAACCGGACGAAGAAGAGTCCACCGACCACTTCGTAAAGAGCGAAGTGGACCCTATCCTCGACAAAATTTCCGCGCACGGCATCCAAAGCCTGACGGCGCGCGAGCGCGAAATTCTTGAAAAAGCCCGCGCGCGAATGACGAAGCGTTAAGCTGTAGCGGCGGTCTATGACTTTCGCATTTCCCGTTTCCGGCGATCATAGATCGCCGCTACAAACTCTCGACTCTTTGGCGCGCTGGAGCGGAGCGAATGCGGCTCGACTCCCGGTTTTCTACGTTTTACGCTGGCCTCATGATAATGCGCTACTCCCGTCCCGAAATGCGGGCCATCTGGACCGACGAAAACCGGCTCCGCCTCTGGCTGCAAATCGAACTGCTCGCTGGCGAGGCTCTCGCCCGGCAGGGCATCGTGCCGCGCGCCGATTTCGCCAAAATAAATCGCGGCGCGGAGAAGTGGTTTGCTGATTTGCCTGGTTTGGTTGCCCGCCAGAAGGAACTGGAAAAGACCCTCAATCACGACGTCATCGGCTTCACTACTGCCGTTGCCGAAAAAATCCACGACCGCGCCAGCCGTTGGTTCCACTTTGGCCTCACCAGCAGCGACATCATTGACACCGCGTTCGCCGTGCAGATGATGCAGTCTGCCGACATCCTCATTGGCGGCGTTAAGACCCTGCGAAAATCCATCGCCAGGCAGGCGCGCAAATATAAGTTCACACCCTGCGTCGGCCGTAGTCACGGCATCCACGCCGAACCGACGACCTTCGGCCTCAAGCTGGCGCTGATGTATGACGAATTTGACCGCGCGCTCGAACGCCTTGAACGCGTTCGCGAGACCGTCGCCGTAGGGAAACTCAGCGGCGCCGTCGGCACCAGTGCACATCTCTCGCCGCGTGTCGAAACGTACGTCTGCAAAAAATTGGGTCTCCGTCCTGCCCCCATCGCCACGCAGGTTATTCAGCGCGACATCCACGCCGAATTCATGACCGTGCTGGCGCTGGTCGGCGCGAGCATCGAACGCTGGTCGGTTGAATTCCGCCACCTGCAACGCACGGAAGTCCTCGAAGCCGAGGAACCTTTCACCAAAGGCCAGAAAGGCAGCAGCGCCATGCCGCACAAGCGCAACCCCATTACGTGGGAACGTCTCACCGGCCTTGCCCGCGTGCTCCGCGGCAACGCCGTCGCCGCGCTGGAAAACGTCGCCCTCTGGCACGAACGCGACATCAGCCACAGCAGCGTCGAGCGCATCATCTTCCCCGATTCCTGCACCTTGCTCGATTACATGATCGGCCTGGTTACCCGGCTTATGGATGGTCTGAACGTCTATCCGGAGAACATGAAGAAAAACCTCGGGCTCTCGCTCGGCATGTGGAATTCGCAGACGGTTTTGCTGGCGCTCATCAAAAAGGGCCTGACGCGCGAACAGGCTTACAAGCTCGTTCAGGACGCGGCCATGAAGACGTGGGAAGTCAAACACGCCGGCCGCGACGATGCCGACTTTGTAGAGCAACTCGGGTCCGACCCCGCCGTGGCGAAACATTTCAAACCGGGTGAACTGGAAAAACTTTGCTCGTTGGATTTTCACTTCAAGGAAGTGAACAACCGGTTTAAGAAATTGGGGCTTTGATTACCGAAGATCAGTTGAAATCCCGAATCATCCCTGCAACCGAGGCCGATTTGCCGGTCATTTCTGAACTGGCGGGCGTCATCTGGCGCGCGTGTTATCCGGGCATCATTTCCAACGCACAGATTGATTACATGTTGACGCGGATGTATTCGCTCGACGTGCTGCGCGACGAGATTCGTTCACAGGGAATCCACTACAAATGTCTGCTGATGGATGGCAAACTGGTCGGCTTTGCGTCTTACGGCCCGACATCCGAACCGGGTGTGATAAAGCTGCACAAGCTTTACGTGTTACCGGAATTGCACGGTCGCGGGCTGGGCAGCCGTTTGTTGCAGCACGTTGAGCGCGAAGTCCGCGCTGGAAAGGGGCGCCGATTAATTCTCTCCGTGAACAAGCGCAATGCCAAAGCCATTGCGGCATATCAAAGGAATAGTTTTGTTATTGCCGATTCCGTGGTCACGGACATTGGCGACGGGTTCGTCATGGACGATTACATCATGGCGAAGGATTTGTCGGTTTGAGCCATGTCCTGGCAATAATCGGAACATTCTCAGTTGTATGGTGGGCGCCTCGCCGAGGCGACTGCGGACGGCTCGGCGAGCCGTCCCTACCTCCATACCTGTTGACTTTGAGAAATGGCGTGAGATCGAAACCGGCGAGGAGTAGACAGTTTGATCGGAATGGATGCCTGACTACTTTTCGGCTCGCAACAACCCCGCAATCAAACCATCCGTCGTGTGTTCCTTGGCTTCGAGCGTCGGCGTCAATCCGAGCATGCGGATGGCTTTGCTCGTTTCCGGGCCGATGGACGCGATTTTCAGCTGCAGAAATTTCTTCGCCAGCTTTGGCAAATCAAATCGCGCATGGAAATGTTCCACCGTCGAGCTGCTCGTGAACGTCACCCAATCCGCGCCCTGCTCCAGCAAATCCGCGCCCGCGCCCGCCGGATCTTCCGTTTCGGCAACGGTGCGATAAACGGCGATGTCGTCCACGATCGCGCCGAGCGCTTCCAATGCCCGTGGCAAATCAGGGTTCGCCGCCTCGGCGCGCAGCAGGCAGATTTTCAAATTCTCGATGCTTTCAAATTTCGCAAACTCCCCGGCGATTTTTTGTCCGAGCGCTTCTTTGGGCGTCAAATCCACTTGCAGGTGCAACTCATGCAATTTCGCTGCCGTGGCCGGGCCGACCGCCGCGATGCGCGCACCGCCAAGGTCGCGCATGTCCCGGAACCGCTTGAAGAAAAAATCAAAAAACGCCGTCACACCGTTCGCGCTCGTGAACACCAGCCAGTCGTAGGAATTCAATTCCAGCAACGCGTCCACAATGGCGCTCCGGTCGGCTGGCCCGGTGATTTTGATCGTCGGCACTTCCAGGACGTCCGCGCCAAGTTCGGCCAGCCTTTTGGGGAGGGACGGTGTGCCGCCGTCCCTCAAATTTTGGGACGCCGACACGGCGCCCTTCCCAAGTGGACGCGTGACGACAATGCGTTGTCCGAACAATGGCCGTTGCTCGAACCAGTTCAATTTCCCGCGCAGCTTCACGACGTCGCCGATAATGGTGAGCACCGGCGGCGAGATTTTTTCTTTCGCGGCGAGCGCGGCAACTGTCGCCAGTGTGCCGGCTACCGATTTTTGTCTTCCCATCGTGCCCCAGCGGACCATCGCCGCCGGCGTGTCCGGCGACATGCCGTGTGCGATAAGCGACTTGGTCCAATCATCCAGACGGTCGGTGCCCATGAGCACAACCTTCGTGCCGGGGATTTTGGCGATTTGCTCGTAACGCAAATCCGTTTTTGCGTCCGCGGGATATTCGTGCCCGGTAAAGACGGTGAAGCTGGAGCAATATTCACGGTGGGTGAGGGGAATGCCCGCGTAATTCGGCGCGGCGATAACGGATGAAACACCGGGCACGACTTCAAATGGAATCTTTGCCGCCGCGAGCGCCTCGGCCTCCTCGCCGCCGCGACCGAAGATGTAAGGGTCGCCGCCCTTGAGCCGCACGACGCATTTGCCTTCGCGCGCCTTGGCAATCACCAGCGCCGTGATTTCCTCCTGCGGCATGGACATATTTTTGCCGCGCGCGATGAGTTCAGCGGACGGCGGCGCCAGGCGAAGCAAATCGGGATTCACGAGCGCGTCGTAGAGGACCACGTCGGCGCGCCGGAGCAGTTCCGCGCCGCGCAATGTGAGCAAGCCCACGTCGCCCGGCCCGGCCCCGACGAGATAGGCCGTGCCTTTGGATTTCACGCGCACAGTTTATGCGAGCGGCGCAGTTGGGCAATGAAAGAGGATGGCTAACATTCCGACGCAGCCAGTTGGAGTTCACGCTTCAGCGTGTCCACCTGCAACGAAAGCAAGCTAAAGCTCGAACTCCAACAGGCAAATGGTCCGGCTTTTAACCCGCCACCGGCTTGCCCTCGGCTTTGAGTTTGCTTTCGGGCCAGAACGGTTTGCGGAAGGCGTCGGTGAAATCGTAGCCGTTTTGAAAATCGTCGCGGCTGTCCCGGTCGGTCTTGGCGAGCAGGCCGATTTCGACCATGTTGAAGACGATTTCGCCGAAGTCGCGGCAGTTGCGCACACCCCATTCCTCGAGCACCGTCATCACCATCGGGCCGAATTGCTGCAGCGCGAACTGCCGGATGCCGTCCAGCAGTTCCTGTCCGCTGACATGGCGGATTTGGCCGTGAGATTCCTTGCCGATGTGTTTCTGGGTGAAATCGAGCGCCTCGCGAACGAACGTGTAGGCTTCGCGAGTGTAGCGCGGGTCCTTCGCAAGCACCATTTCCACCACTTCATCAAAATTGATTTCCTGCATGTTTAAGGTTTGGCCGGTTGAGTCGTTGTTGTCGCCGGATGCGCGGCGCGATACGTTTTTACCGCCCAACCGGTCAGCAACAAACCCAGAACGATACAGAGAACCAGTTGTTCCTGCTTCGTCAGCCCTTTCACGCCGATAATGTAGCGTGAAACTGGCCCTCCGGCAACAATGGCGTGAATTGTTGGAGTTCAGGCTTCAGCCTGCTTCGTTCGAACAAGCTAAAGCTTGAACTCCAACGCTCATTTCCGATTTGCGAGCCGGGTTGAAATCGGGGAAGATTCGTAAATCGTAAATCCAATATCGTAAATTATTGTGGCAGCCATTGGCCGGTTTCAAAAGGGTGACGAGATTTTCCACGCCCGGGTCGTGGACGGCGAATTATTCCGTCTGCACGGCGACGTCTTCGGCTCGCCCTCCTTCGACCGCAAGCCGACTCCGCGCAAGGGCGTGAAGACGCTGGTACCGGTGGTGCCGTCCAAAATCATCGCTGTTGGCCAGAATTACGCCGATCATGCGCGCGAAACCGGCAAACCGCTGCCAAAGGAGCCGTTGTTCTGGTTCAAAGCCACCACCTCGCTGATCCCCGACGGCGGAAAAATTGAAATCCCGTTTCGCGAGCATCGCACGGATTACGAAGCCGAACTGGCCATTGTCATCGGGCGCAAAATCCGGAACGTCACAGCCACGCAGGCGCCGCGCTACATTTTCGGCTACACCGCCGCCGAGGACATCAGCGATCGCACCATCCAAAATTCCGAAAGCCAGTGGGCGCGGGCGAAGTCATTCGACACCTTCACGCCGCTCGGTCCGCTGGTGGAAACGAAAATTGATCCGAACGGATTGAACATACAGCTTTTTCAGAATGGCCAGTTGCGTCAGAACTCGAATACGAGCCAGCTCATTTTCAAACCCGCCGAACTGGTGAGTTTCATTTCCACGAATCTGACGCTGCTGCCCGGCGACGTGATTCTGACCGGTACGCCCAGCGGTATCGGGCCGATTCAAAGCGGCGATAAACTCGAGGTTCGGATTCAGGGACTGGCGCCGCTGGTAAACACAGTGAAGTAATTCGTAGCGGCGTCTCGGCAGAGCGCCGCAAAATAAAAAAACTTCGTTCCTTCGTTTCTTTGTTGTTAAATTCCCCGCCACATGAAGTGGACGCAAACATTGATTCCGACCCTCCGCGAACCTCCCGCCGAAGCGGAAATCCTGTCACACAAACTGCTGTTGCGCGCCGGGCTGATCCGTAAGCTGGCCGGCGGCGTTTACACTTTCCTGCCGCTAGGCCTGCGCGCGTTGCGCAAGGTCGAGCAAATCGTCCGCGAGGAAATGGACCGCGCCGGTGCGCTCGAAATGTACATGTCCACCCTCCAGCCGCCGGAAATCTGGCAGCAAAGCGGCCGGTACGAAACCGCCCGCGACGTCCTTTTCAAGACCAAGGACAAGGGCGGACGCGAATGGATCCTCAGCCCCACCGCCGAGGAGGTCATCACGTCGGTCGCCGCCGCAGAAATCAATTCCTACCGCCAGTTGCCCAAAATTTTTTACCAGATCGGCATCAAGTTCCGCGACGAAATCCGTCCCCGCTTCGGCCTGATGCGCGCCCGTGAATTCATTATGAAGGACGCCTACAGCTTCGACGTGAACGACGAGGCATCGCAGGTCTGCTACCAGAAAATGTATGACGCCTACACGCGCATCTTTGAGCGGTGTGGATTGAAAACGTTTCCCGTGGAGGCCGACACCGGCGTCATCGGCGGCAAATTTTCGCACGAATTCATGGTTCCAGCCGAAACCGGCGAGAACGAAGTGGTTTATTGCGAAGGTTGCGGTTACGCGGCGAACATCGAGAAAGCCACCAGCGGTATTCCCAAAACTGCCGCGCGTGAAATCGGGGCCGCCATAGAGAAGTTTGCCACGCCCGGCGTCGTGACGATTGAAGCCTTGAGCAAGGAACCTTACAGTGTTCCTGCCAATCGCCAGATCAAGACGCTGGTTTACATTGCCGACAGCAAGCCGGTCATTGTTTTGATTCGCGG
>Ga0181538_10000833_pt1 | contig 36642 bp, 29 predicted proteins | sample PEATcosm2014_Bin_40_FD_119773 | JGI IMG/M metagenome (GOLD analysis project Ga0181538, IMG submission 119773) | Peatland microbial communities from MTU Mesocosm Facility, Houghton, MI, USA - PEATcosm2014_Bin23_30_metaG | ecosystem: Environmental > Terrestrial > Soil > Wetlands > Peat | place... | reverse complement strand
TTCGTGATTCGTGATTCGTGATTCGTGGTTCGTGATTCGTGGTTCGTGACTCGTGGTTCGCGATTTGTAGCTGGGAAAATTGAAGAACTGAAAGATTGAAGAAGTGAAAAGCCCAGCCGGTCCGGTTGGGCTTTTTGCTGCCCGTCCATGCGAGCAGGTCTCCGCGGACGGCAGACCGTGCCGCCGTGTATGACAGCGCCCGCCACGGGAACCACGGGCCTCTGCATATACCGGCCACGAGCTACCAGCCACGCACTCCCCACGACTCACGAATCATGATTCACGAACCATGGGCTCTTTCACCACATTCGTCGCGTGCAACCACTCGCGCAATTTGCGCTGTGCCGGCTTCTCAATGAAGTAGAGCGCCACCAGCGACAGTGCGATCAGCAGAACGTAGCTTAGCCATGGGTCGAAGCGGCTCAGGCCCAGCGTCCCCAGCACATGCGAGCCGTGAATCATGTTCCACAGGTTGAAGTGCAACAGGTAGAGACAGTAGCTGGCTTCGCCCACAAACACCAGCGGCCGCACGCCCAGCGCGCGCGCCAGCGGATTCTCTCCCGCCAGCCCCAGAACGATGAATGCAAACAGCGGCATCAGCAGGCCGTCGTGGATGATGGCGTAAGGAACCAGCGGCCCCAGGCTCAGGATTCCATAAAGTCCGCCAAAGCCGATCAGGCCGAGACCCAGGCGCACCCGGCTCGCGCGCGGAATCATCGCGTCCAGGTTGGCCAGCATCACGCCAAAGATAAAACTGAAAATGTGCGCGTACGGCGTGTATTTCAGCGCCCACAGCCACGGCCCGTAACTCCAGCGGTCGGGATGAACGATGCCGTCGGGGTTGAAGGCAATGTACAGTGCGCCCGGCACCAGTCCCAGCACCCACACACCCGCCAGTTTCGCGATGTACGGCCCCACGCGCACGGGCTTCTTCCAGCGCGCCAGCCAGGGGAAAATTACGTAGTAGAAGGCTTCGGCCGACATGGTCCACGCCGGCGTGTTCAAGAACGTGGACACCGCCGGAACCCACCCTTGCAGCAGCAGCGGAGTCAGCACCACTCCTGTCCAGAACATGGCATGCGTGTGGGTCCGGTACTCCGACCCGAGGGTCCCGACGCTCAGCAACAAGCTCAGAAAGTAAATGGGATAGATGCGGGTAAAGCGCGCCTCCCAGAAGCGTTTGCGATCCAGTTCCCCGTTGCGCGCCCGCTCGTTGTAGTTGTAGCCGAGCACAAATCCCGAGAGCAGGATGAAATAGCTCACGGATATGAACCCCGCGTTGACTACCGGCGCCAGCAACAGGGGAACGTGAACCGAGTGCGCCAAAAAGGGCGCGGGAAAGTAGAAGTTGAAATTGAACCACTGGGGATTGGAGAAGTGGAAGAGAACGATGTTGATGGCCGCGGAGCAGCGCAAGCCTGTTAGAGCTTTCAGCGGCGCTGGCTTGCGAGTTTCCACGAACAGTTAGACGCTCCGAAAGGCAGGGAACAAGGGACCGAGGGACCGAGGGAACAAGAAACCAGTGCGCAGGGGCTGCAGAACGAGCTTTGTAAATCTTGCGCTGACATTATGACAAGCTGGCAGCGGGGTTTGCGTCTTCTCGGTCCCTTGTTCCCTTGGTCCCTTGGTCCCTGCTTCTACGCCGTCACCAGCGAACCCACCTTTTCGCCCAGCACCACGCGGCGCATGTTGCCCGGACGGTTCATGTTGAAGATGATCATGGGCAGGTTGTTGTCTTTGCACAGGCTCACCGCCGTCAGGTCCATCACCTTCAGCCCCTGGCGCAAAATGTCCATGTAGGTGATCTCGTCGTATTTCACAGCGTCTTTCACCAGCACCGGATCGGCGTTATATACGCCCTCCACCTTGGTGCCCTTCAGCAGCACATCGGCCTTGATCTCCATGGCGCGCAGGCTGGCCGCCGTGTCCGTAGAGAAAAACGGATTCCCGATGCCCGCCGCGAAGATCACCACGCGGCCTTTTTCCAGGTGCCGCACCGCCCTCCGACGGATATAGGGCTCGGCAATCTGGTTCATGAACACCGCGCTCATCACCCGGCACTGCACCTCGCGCTGCTCCAGAGCGTCCTGCAGCGCCAGTGCGTTGATCACGGTGGAGAGCATGCCCATGTTGTCCGCGCTCACGCGGTCCATCTCCTTGGCCTGCTCCTCTACGCCGCGGAAGAAGTTCCCGCCGCCCACCACCAGGCCGATTTCCACGCCCAGCGCATGAATCTCCGCGAGCTCGCCGGTAATCTCGGCCACTTTTTCGGCATCCAGGCCAAAGCCCCGCTCGCCCGCAAGAGCCTCACCCGATAGCTTTAATACGATCCGTTTGTACATTCCGTTTCGAGTATCGCACACGCGCCGCAAATCACGCCCCCCGGGCGCGACTCGTCCGCGCCGTTTTTGGCGCTTGCAGCGCTCTATCCGGGCTTTCCCAATTCCGGGCTCCCTCGTCGCCGGTGTCAAATCAGGAACCTGCCGCCGCTTTTCTCTCCCTGCCCGTATCCTGTTGAACGCAATTCTCCTTAGACTGAGCTCATTCCAGGCGGCCCTCGCTCGCCGTCGCTTGACAGGATTTTATGGTCGTCAAAACGCATTGCAAAGGCCGTGAGTTGACCGGCGTCGAGGTGGGCACGGGAAATGTGCGCCGCTATTTTCCCAGAGATGCCAACGTCATCGAACTGCACCTCGACCATCTGCTCATTCAGCTCGGACTCAACCCCGATTTCTGGCAGGGCAAGACGCAGATTTGCGATCCCCGCCTGCGCGCGTGGCTGGAGTCGAAGAACTTTCACGGACGGCCGGGCGACTCGCCCATTCCTCTGGCGCTGATTCCGTCCGGCAAAAACTGTTTCCGCCTGCAACCCGTCGGCACCCTTGCGCGGCCAAGGACCAAGCCCACCCTCAATCCCATCAACCCCGCCTGACGAAGGGAACAGGGAACAGTGTGAGTGCGAGTGTGCACTGATCGCCGACCCATCACACTGACACCCGCACCCACACTCACACTGCCCACTGTCTTGCTACACTCTGATTGGAATGAATCTCATCCAGCTTGAACAAGAGATTGTGCGGCATTTTGCCGGTGGAGCAGCCGCCAGTGGCGACCCGGCGGCGATGAAGGCCTTTCTGGAGCTGCGCGCGTGTCTTGAGCGCGGCGAAGTGCGCTCCGCCGAGCCTGACGCCGCAGCGCCCACGGGCTGGCGCGTCAACGCCTGGGTCAAGCAGGGCATCCTACTCGGCTTTCGCCTCGGCGCGCTGGAAGGTTCGAACGCCGGCGCTCTTTCGTTTGTCGATAAGCACACCTTCCCGCCGCGCCTTTTCTCCGCGGCTGACGGTGTGCGTGTGGTCCCCGGCGGCTCTTCCGTGCGTGCCGGAGCTTACGTGGCGCGCGGCGTGGTCTGCATGCCGCCCATGTACGTCAACACCGGCGCCTACGTCGACGAAGGCACCATGGTCGATTCGCACGCCCTGGTCGGCTCCTGCGCCCAGATCGGCAAACGCGTGCACTTGAGTGCCGCAGCGCAAATCGGCGGCGTGCTCGAGCCGGTCAACGCCAGCCCCGTCATCATTGAAGACGATGTGCTGGTGGGCGGCAACTGCGGCGTTTACGAGGGGACTCTCGTGCGCAGGGGCGCGGTGCTCGCGGCCGGCACCATCCTCACGCGCGGAACGCCTCTCTTCGATCTCGTCAATGGCGACGTGCTGCGCGCCGGCCCCGAAACCCCGCTCATCGTTCCCGAGAATGCCGTCGTCGTCCCCGGCGCCCGTGCCGTTGGCAAGGGCAAAGGCCATCCCCAAAGCGAAGCCTGGGGCCTCAGCCTCTACGCGCCCGCCATCGTCAAATACCGCGACGACAAAACCGACCTCAGCACCACCCTCGAAGATCTGTTGCGCTGAGGCTGACTCGTTGACTCGCTCTGCGCTTCACTCATTCACCCCTTCACTTCTTCACTCGCTCCGACCCTAGCTCTGTTAACTCCGCTGCCCCGCAATGCTATCCTTCTCCTGCACCAATCCTCGACACATGAAACTTCCTCTCCGCGTCGCTTCCTTTCTGCCCGTCATTCTGCTTGCCTCCTTCTCTCACGCCCAATTCGCACACTTCGTCGATCCCTTTCTCGGCGCATCGGGAGGCGGCAACGTCTTTCCCGGACCCGTGGTGCCCTTCGGCGAGATCAAGCCCGGCCCCGACATGGCAGCGCCAGCCGGCCACGATCCTAACGCTGGCTGGAATGCGACTGACAACATTCGCGGCTTTAGCCAGACCCACGTCAGCGGCACCGGCGGCGGCGCAAAATACGGAAACATTCTCGTCATGCCCACCACCGGCGCGCTTGCACCGCTCGACGCCTCTTCGCCGCGCGCCGATGAACGCGCCTCCGCCGGCCTCTACTCGGTCACGCTCGCTCGTTACAACATCGGCGTCGACATCACGGCCGCGCGCCGCAGTGCCATCTACCGCTTTCATTACCCCAAAGGCGTACCCGCCAATTTGCTCTTCGACGTCAGCCACTGCCTCATCTCCGGCGCCAGGCAGGGCGAAGATCAACTGCTCACTGCCTCGGACGTAAAAATTCTCTCTCCCACAGAAATCGCCGGGTCCACCAGCGTCACCCGGGGATGGAATAAGCAGCCCACTTCCTACACCGTCTATTTCTACGCGCGCTTGAGTGCGCCGGCCACATCCTGGGGCACATGGCTCAACGACAAGCTCACCCCGGGGAGCAAAACCGCGCACGCTGAATCCGGCTCCAACTCCGGCGCGTGGCTCACCTTCGCCGACCCGGGCAATCATCCGGTGCTCATGAAGATCGGCGTTTCCTTCGTCAGCATCGCCCAGGCGCGGCAGAATCTCGCCGCTGAAATTCCCGGCTTCGACTTCGACGCCGTGCACGCCGCGGCCCTCGCCCAATGGGACAAAGCGCTCGGCAAAGTCGAACTGAAGGGCGAAGCATCCGAGCAGGCGCAGATCTTTTACACCGCGCTCTACCACACCATGCTCATGCCCACCGACCGCACCGGTGAGAACCCGCTCTGGAAATCGAGCGAGCCGTATTACGACGACTACTACGCCATCTGGGACATCTTCCGCACTTCCAGCCCCCTGCTGCTGCTCATCGCGCCCGGGCGCGAGACGGAAATCGTGCGTGCGCTCGTCGATCTTTACCGGCACGAAGGCTGGCTGCCCGATGCGCGCAGCGGCAACTACAACGGGCGCACCCAGGGCGGCAGCAACGCCGAATTCATCCTCACGGACGCCTTCGTCAAAGGCCTGAAGGGCGTCGATTGGAAGACCGCCCTGGCCGCGGAGATGCACGATGCCGAGGTTTCGCCCGCCGATCACTTCAAGGAGGGCCGCGGCGGCCTGGACGACTGGCATCATCTCGGCTACGTGTCGATTGAGGGGTCGGATCGTCCCGCGTCCGCCGACATGGAGTACGCTGCCGACGACTTTGAGATCGCTCTGCTCGCCCACGGGCTAGGCGACACGGCAGACTACCAAAAATACCTCGAGCGCTCGGCCAACTGGAAGAAGCTTTGGGACCCGGACTTCAGCGAAGGCGGTTTCACCGGCTTCATTCGCCCACGCCATCGCGACGGAACCTGGCTCACGCCGTTTACGGCCATGATGAGCTGCAGTTGGAACGGGGATACATTCTACGAAGGCAACTCCTGGACCTACTCCACCTTCGTTCCCCAGGATGTCGCGGGAATGATTGAGAAATCCGGCGGCCAGGAGACCTTCGTGCGCCGTCTCGACGCGTTTTTCGACGTTCCCGGCCGCTACGATGTGGGCAACGAGCCCGGATTTCTCGCGCCTTACCTCTACATCTGGGCCGGCCGTCCCGACAAGACCGACGCGCGCGTGCGCCAGATCATCGCCGCCAGCTATCACGCCGGTCCAGACGGCCTGCCCGGCAACGACGATTCCGGCGCCATGTCTTCCTGGTACGCCTTCGGGCAGATGGGCATCTTTCCCAATGCCGGCCAGGATGTGTACCTCATCGGCAGCCCCGCCTATGCCCAGACCACGCTGCATCTCGCCGGGGACAAGGATTTCGTGATTGAAGCCAGAAATCTTTCCGCGGAGAACATCTACGTAACCTCGGCGACGCTGAACGGCCGGGTCCTTGACCGGGCCTGGCTCCGTCACCGCGAGATCGCCGCCGGGGGCCGGCTGGTGCTCACCATGGCCAGCGCGCCCAGCCGCTGGGCCCAGCACAATCCGCCGCCCTCCACGCCCGCTCCCTAGGATCTGTGATTGCCGTATCCCAAAACTCCGTGCCCCATCCATGCGACTATCTTCTGTCGCATGGGTGGGCCCACCATCGCCGGGCGTAGCATCCCATGTTCTGCTCAAAAAACGTCAACGAAACCCCTCATTCGCGCGTCTAATCGGTTGAATCCGTAGGTTCCGCGAATTTCTATGAAAACCAAGTCAGCGCTTTACCTTGTTTTCTCTCTGGCGGCCGTTTCTATCTTTGCGCTTTACTTTCTGCGCTCATCCCGCGCGGCGCAGCAGTCCTCCGCTTCCCCCTCAACCCAACAGCCCATCGCCACCCTCAAGGTGCAGGCGCGCGAGGTTCTGCTCCCCGTGGTGGTCGAAGACAAGCACGGCGCCCTGGTCACAAATCTCACGGCCAAAGACTTCACCCTCACCGAAGACGGCCGCCCGCAGGTGATCAAGAGCTTTACCTCTCAGAGCAACCTTCCTTTTCGCCTCGGCCTGCTGGTCGACACCAGCCGCAGCGTCAACTCGGCCATGGACAGCGAGCGCAAGGCTGCCGGTAAGTTCATTGACCTCATGCTCCCTGCTGACCCGAAAGCCGGCATCCAGGGCGACGAAGCTTTCCTCATTCACTTTGACCGCGAAGTCGAGCTGCTTGAAGACTTCACCAACTCGCGTGACAAGCTGCATCACGAGCTCGACGGCGTGGGGTCAACCTCGCAGGAGCGTAGCAACCAGGGCCCTGAAACCAGTGGCGGCGACAGCAACGGAAATGGCGGCTATGGGCAGCATGGCGGCGGGCGCAGCGGAGGAGGAACCCAGCTTTACGACGCCATCTACCTCGCCTCCGACGAACTCATGAAGCCCAAGTCGGGCCGCAAGGCGCTGATCGTCTTCTCTGACGGCGCGGACCGTGGCAGCAAGGAGACACTCAACGACGCCATCGATGCCGCCGACCGCGCCAACGTGCAGGTCTTCACCATTTACTTCAAGGGCGAGGAAGAGCGGTCCAACAGCGGCTATCCCGGCAACGGCGGACATCATGGCGGCATGGGCGGAGGAGGCTATCCCGGCGGTGGCGGAGGCTACCCCGGCGGCGGCGGACACCGCGGCGGCGGAAACCCCCGCAGCGAAGCCGGAGTCGACGGCAAGAAAATCATGCAGCAGATCGCCTCGCGCACCGGCGGCCAGTTCTTCGAAGCCAAGAAGAAGGACAATCTGGACGAGATTTACAACCAGATCGCCTCATCCCTGCGCCAGCAATATCTGCTCACCTACACGCCCGATAAGGTCGATACCGACGGCGAGTTCCACAAAATCGTCCTCACCACCAGCAAGAGCGACCTCAACGTGATCACGCGCGAAGGCTACTACGCCCCTACCCCGGACAAGGCGAGCGGTCAATGATCCAGAGATCGACCTAGTGACTGAAAAGGCCCACGGTTTCCCGTGGGCCTTCTTCATGCAAGGAGTTGTTTCCGCTTAACGGTGACCGTGCTCCTCCTGCCGTGGCGGCGCCTGGTGAGATTCGTGCTGCTGCGGCGCTGGCTGGTGCGTTGTCTGCCCGCCCGCTGGATGCGCTGGAGCATTGCCCGTATTCGAGTGCGAGGCGTTGTATGTCCTCGGCGCAGGCGCATTACTCGTATTCGAGTGCGAACTGTTATAGGTCTTCGCCGGAGGCGTGTTTCCGTTCTGGCCGTGGGACGCCGTCACATTACCCGAATTCGACTTCGAGGAGTTGTAGTTGACGGCCCGGTTCGTATTGGTGTTTCCGCCCGCCGGCCGTGCCATGGCCGCGTTCTGCGGATGCCCGCCGTTATGGCTGGCGTAGTTGTTGGTGTTGCCCCTGGCCGCGCCTTCATGCTGCGTCTGCATCGCGGTCGGGGCCACGTGCTGCTCGCGCGAGTAGGCGTTCTCCTGCGGCGTCGGCCGGTGATTAATGCCGCCCGGGCCGCCGCTGTACGCCACGTGGTTATTGTTGATGACGGTCGTGTTGTGAACGATCGTCGTGTCCCTGTAGGTGTTGTGAACACCGGGACCCACGTTCATGACTGCGGTGTTATAGCGGAAGACTCCGCCTGCCCACACGCCACCCGCAAATCCGATTCCCATGTAGCCGAATCCATAGTTCACGCCGCCGTAGTAGCCCACGTGCGGTCCCCAGTAGCCGGGATGCCATACGTACAGGCCGCTTCCAAAGCCCCAGTAGCCGGGCGTCCAGAGGAAACCTACCTGCGGCGCAGGCACCCACGTGCCAGGCACCCAGTAATAGCCGTCAGGACCGTAAGCCCAGTAGCCCGGCGTCCACATCATGCCCGGCTCCGGGCAGGGCGGCTGCACATACACCGGCAGCACCGGTGGGGCAAAACCCACGCTGATGAAAACTCCCGCAAACGAAGATGCGGGGATCACACAAACTAACAGCGCCAGCAACATCACGCGCATGAACTTCGCGCGCATCGCCTGGAAAATTCGCATGAAAAACCTCCTCTTTTCTGCTTTCTGATTTCCATTTTTCTGGCCAACTGGGCCTGCCGTTCGACGGCGCAATCAGTTTATGTCAATTGGAACCCCTCCCAAGCAGAGAAGTTGCCCGGGAGGGGCGGGTTTTCCACAATTCGCATTGAATCGAATAGATTTAGCGTTCGCCCCGGCCTCGTCGCCTGTTCATTGCGACAGAGCGCAGGAACCGCGCCGGCCTGCCCGCTCGGTGGCTCACGCCTCGCGTCTAACTCCGCTAATACCTGTAGCTAAGCCCCAAGCCCACCACGTGCCGCGCCTGCAGGTTTACCGGCGTGGTAACAACCGGAGGCCCATACGCGGGATTGGTGGGATTGAAGTAGGGGTTTGCAACATAGATGGATCCGATGTTCCCTGCCACCTGCCCCACGCCGATATCGAAGGCAAAGTGCGGCTTGTCCTTCTGCGTCACGCGAATGGCGTAGTCCAGCGTTGTAGGTATATGGGCGCTCATCAGCGGGTACGACGCAGGGCTGCAAGCGAGCAAGGCCTCGCACTGATAGAGCGCCGCGTTCAGCAGCGTGTTCAGATTCACTGAAGTCTTGGGCTCCTGCGTGAAACCCGCCGAGGGTACTGCTACAATTCCATGGCCGATGGGCAGCGGAATGCCTAGACCACCGAAGAACCGCCCACCAAACCGTGTGCTCTTGCCGCCGAGACCGAAGATCGTGCCATTGGTGGCCTTCCAGCCCAGGTTCAGCAGGAACGGCACTGGAGGTTGCGCCCAGGTCTTTGTGACAGCCACATACACGTCGCCATTGGTGTACGATTTGTCCGTTCCCGTCAGCGTCTTGTTGGCCGCGCCCGACACAAAGTGGTCGTTGGTGCGGACGATTCCGCCGATCGCAATACCCGGCATCCACGCGCCGAACTGCCCGTCCCTGAAAGCCACGACCTTGCCGTGGAATACGTTCATGCCGGAGTAATTCCACAGGTTACTGAGACCGAGCGGTGTAGCCGTTGCGGTGGGCTGGTCTCCAAACTGATGAACGCTGCGGGTGTAGCCGGCCTCTGCCCGGCTGGCAAAGCTCTCGGTGATGTTGAAAGTTTCAACATTGCCGATGACCGACGCAGCATCGATGAAATGGAAGCCGATGGCCGGATGCGAGAAAAATTGCCCCTTATCGGCGTAGACCACATACGCGGTCGGCGTCAGAAATCCGCCCGTCTGGCCTTCCAGCGTCAGGTATTGGGCGTTGAGCCGGCTAGCCGGCAAAGCGCCCAGCATTAGGACGCAAAGGATGAGCTTGAGCGTGACTGGCAAACGCATGTTTCACTCCGGCAGGATACAAGTCCCTGAGGGCCCGAACCTTGAATGTTTTCGGGAATTCACTCTCTTGTAACACAACTCGAACGCGATTGTCTCCTGCCCAAAGTCAATTGTCTTCCGCCGCTCCATATAGGGAAGAAATCGTAGCGCCAGGAACCACGCCCGACAGTCGCGAAGTCCCGAGTCCCTTAGTCCCTGTTCCCTCTTCCCTGTTCCCTGCTTTATGCTCATTCCATGCCGCGCGGTGTTTTCATTACGCTCGAGGGCCTCGACGGGTCGGGCAAAACCACGCAGATCAAGCGTTTGGCGGGATGGCTCACGCGCCGCGGCCAGGAACCCGTGCTGCTGCGCCAGCCCGGCGGCACCGCAACCGGCGACCGCATCCGCGAAATCCTGCTCACTTCCGGTTCCGTCGCCGTGGCGCCCATGGCTGAGATGGCCCTCATGTTTGCCGACCGCGCCCAGGCCATCGCTGAGGTCATTCAGCCAGCTCTCGACGCGGGCCGCATCGTGGTCTGCGACCGCTTCACCGATTCCACTGAGGCCTATCAGGGCGGCGGCCGCGAGCTTGGCTCCAAGGTCGTTCTCGATATGCATCGGCTGATCTGCGGCGGACTTCAGCCCGACCTCACCCTCCTGCTCCTGCCCGGCTTTGCAGCTTCGCTCAACCGCGCGCGCCGCCGCAACGATCGCGTTGAGGCCGAAACCGGCTGCAGCGAAAACCGCTTCGAGTCGGAGAAGGACGCCTTCTTCCGCCGCGTCTGGGAAAAGTATCGCGAAATCGCCGCCCGCGAGCCCGACCGCGTCGTTCTCATCGAGGGCGATCTGTCGATCGACGAGGTCCACGAGCAGATCCTCGAAGCCGTCTCCGAGCGCATCGTCACCTCCCCGAAAAATGCGTAAATGCAAAAACAACCAGATCTTTGCCGGTCCGTGCAGAGCCTTGTCGACTTCAAATCCCTCCGAATCAACGAAACTGCGAATGCAAAAATTGGGATTTTCAAGCAAGAGCTTGCCGATTTTCTGGTACGGTGACTTGGCCTCGAGTAAAGCAGCCGATGAACGATGTTTACGAACGTAAATGATCATCCCGAACACGCATGCTAGTGAAGCGATTAGGATGAAGCAATGAAGGGTAACGCCGTAGAAGCCAAGGAATTCGATAAGGTTCTCCGAAGGATGCTGACGACCAAGCCTCTTTCCGTAGCCGAGATCAGCGCGCGGATACGGGCGCGGCGGAAGGCCAGGCAGAAGGACAAGCAGGTTAGCCGTTCGAAGAGAGGCTAGAAGGCGACCAGGTTCTTATAAGGTAACGGTGCCCGGTTGAGCATACTGTCCAAGGCCAGGTCGAAGATCGACGACTGCACGCGGCGACGATTGTATCTCCAGCAGAACTCTCTCATGTAGCGATCCAGATGCCAGGGACTCAGCTTGTGATAGTTGCCGACGATGGCTCGCTTGAACAGAGAAAATGCGTTCTCCACGGTCTGTGTCGTCGTCCAGTCTCTTTCTTTCAGTTCCTTGCCATGATTGCCTTGCGACAGCTTCTGTTCAGGGATAAGGCGCCTGTAAGTAGGATTGCCATCAGTAACGACTTCTTTGGTGTCGTCTGCGAGTTTGGCGTCCAGCACCGGTTTAATAGACTCGAAGCGACGGTTAGACAGGGACTGGAGATGGATTCTGCCGTCGCGTTCGGCCAGCCCAATCACCATGGTTTTGGCGTCTTTGGCCAGCTTTGAGCCTCGGTGGCGAAGTTGGCCACCGATATAGGCTTCGTCGATCTCCACCGTTGTCCCTTTGTCTCCGAGTTGCAGGTCTCTGGCATCCCGCATGCCCTCGCGAATGCGGTGGGCCACATACCAGGCGGTCTTATAGGTCACGTCGATATGGCGCTGAAGCTGGTTGGCCGATATGCCTTTCTTGGCGTCGCACATGAGCGAGATGGCGGCAAACCATTTGCTCAGAGGTAAATGGGAATCGTGAAACAGGGTGCCGGCCAGAGGGCTGAACTGAAGCCTGCAGGCGGCGCACTGAAACAGCCGGCGCGGTCCACCGGTCTTGTTCTTCGCTTCGATCGACCAGCACTGATGATGATTGCAGGCCACGCACCGTACCCCATTCGGCCAACGTGTCCGGATCAGATGTTCAAGGGCATGTTTCTCAGTGGGAAACTTACGCGCAAGCGAATACAGATTGATCGCTGACCTCATGCTACATATCTTGCGCCCAAAAGTACCATGCGTCAAGGGGATAATCATTCGAACGTATAACTTCCGGATCGGCGACAACACACCCAGAATCTGTCAATAGGGGATGCCTGTTTGCGATGGCCGAGGGCCAATGTGGCGCCCGGGTCATCACGACAGTCGCCTTCGGCCACTGGCGCTCCTTAATCGCTGGCTGAGGATTAACCAAGTCCCACTCGACGAACCAGGTCACGGAATCGGGGATCGCTGCGGATTGGGTCGAAGTAGGGGTGTGTCTTTACGAACTGCAGGATGTTCGACTTTTCCTGAACGGCTTGTTCGAGCGCGGCAAAAGCCTGTTCGGTTTCTCCCAGACCCAGGTAGGCATTTACGAATGCTCCGGAGGGAACGTAACCAGCACTCTGGCGCTGTTTCAAATCCGCAAGAAGCTTCAGCGCGTCTGAGCGGCGGCCTGCGAGAGCGTAGGCGCGGATCAGCACACCTGCAACCGCGGGACTGCCCTTGGAGAGCGCGAAGGCTTTTTGCAGGACAACCACTGCTTCGCCGGGTTGATGATTGGCGTCGAGCGCAAATCCAAGCGCCAACATGTCAGTGGCATTATCCGGCTGTAATGCGAGCGCGCTTCGAGCCTCACGAATGGCGTCTTCATAGCGGTGGGCCTGAAACAAAATCCACGAGACGCTTCCGCCCGTTATCACCGTGGGATCCAGTTCCCGGGCCTTCCGAATCCAGGTGACAGCCTCGTCGGTGCGCCCCTCGCACGAAAGCCAAAGCGCGTACCCGGCATATGTACTCGCATCGTTGGGGGCCAGTTCGAGCGCGCGCTTGTACTCGGCCTCAGCCCCCGCCCAATCCCATTCTTGCTGCAGCACGTTCGCGAGCGCGCTGTGGGCCTGAGCAAGATCCGGATCCAGCGCGAGCGCTTTCTGCGCAGCGGCGATGACTTTCGGACGTGTTTCTGCCGGAGGAGTGCCGGCAAAAACAGTACCAAGTGCGGTGTAGGCTTGTGCGAGTCCGAGGTACGCCAGGGCAAACGTGGAATCCTGCCGGATAGCAGCGTTGAAATCGTCGATGCTTTCTTCAATACCGGCTTTGCTTTTCCCCTGCTCTAAAACGAATCTCCCTTTCAGATAATTCTCGTAGACTTCGGGCGCAGTAGGCCGCACGGCGGCAAGCCGTCGATGTTCCTCTCCACTGACGGTCACTTCAACTTTTTCTGCGATCGCTTGCGCAATTTCGCTCTCCAAGGCGAGCGCATTGCTCAGCTCTCGATCGTAGGTTTCTGACCAGAAATGCTCGTCCGTGGCGCCGCGGATAAGCTGGGCGGTGACTCGAATGTGCGTACCGTCGCGGATCACGGAGCCCTCCACAACAGCATCCACGCCAAGCATTCTCGCGATCTCGGGAACTGAAAGCTGCGGGTTTTTGAAGCGCATCACCGAGGTGTAAGAGATGACCCGCAGATCGTGGATGCCGGCGAGTCGATCAATCAGGGCTTCAGTGAAGCCGTCGGCGAGATAGTCCTGCGAAGGATCCCCAGAAAGATTGCGGAGAGGAAGGACAGCGAGGGAACGGATGGGGGCTGCGGGTTGGCTTGCCGGCCGATGGCGGAAGGCTATGTAGGCAGCAGCGAGCACGACTATTGAAGCAGCCATTGCCGTAAGCATCCAAAGCCGGGACCTCGGCGTAGTGTTGGCCGGCGCAATTGTTTCCGAAATGGGTGCTTCCATCTCGGACTTGTCAGGCGGCTCATCGGCTCGTGGCCCCCGGGTTTGGCGCCATGCGTCCAATTCTTCCGGCACCGCATAGACGGAACCCCGCTTTTCGTGTAGGTGCCGGTGGACAGGCATGCCTTCACGCTTCTCCCAGCGCTGGACAGTCGTCACGTCACGGTTGAGGTAAGCCGCGATCTCCTTCCAGGATTCGAGGCGCCTTCCAGTGAGGTTTTTCGAGAGCGTGGTATCGACGGACCCTTCAGCCATCGCTTTCTCCTGACGAATCAAGGATTTCGCGAACGGGGTGGGCCTATTTTACCCCGACTGGTTCGGCACGGCAAAAGACGGCATTTTGCCGCAAATTACTCCTCCGCCCAATGCCGTTTGACTCCGCGGGAAAAGATGCGTGACTGTGAATTCGCAAGTTCAAGCGTGAAATCCTCCCGAACGCAATACCAAGGCTTGGAAGCGAAGAGCAGAAAGAGCATCCGATGATTTTGGTCAGCCTTCGGCGGGAAGCGCAAATTCCAAAATGGAGGTTTCACATGAAAGGAGCCGGGGTAATCGCAGCGACAGGCCTGCTTTCATTTCTCACTCTGGTTGCCGGTCCGAGCACTGCCGCTCAGGAACCTGCACCACTGCAATTCAGCGGTCTGATCAACGACTATTCACCTTCGACCGTCAGTGGTGGCCCATGGGAAATGCATGGCCAGTGGACTCTGAGCATCAACGCATGGTCGGGAAAGGCAGATTTTTCTGCGGATATGACGATGTCGGGGTACGGCAAGAACGAAATGGGTGATCCGGATGCGACACAAGGCGGGCAGAGCGCGCACACCCACCACATCCGGCTGACCGGTACCGTGACCTGGAACACGACGGGATGCCCCACGTATTCCCCGAGCACCTACGGCGGTTTTCAGTTGAATGGCACCGTCAGCCTACTGACCGCAAATGGAAGTAACGCGAAGTTTGAGACGAGCCCGCCGTCGTCGACGATGCAGGTGTGCGTGAGCGGCGGCGAGGGGAACGGCTCGGTGCCGTTCTCAAACATTACCCTGACTTTCGGCAGCGGCAGCCCGGCAGTCAGTCATTTCGGTGGGCAGCCGATCCACGGAGTGGTTCGCGGGTGGAATCAGCAGTGGGATACGCTGCGCCGGTTCGATTCTGCGCAGCAAGGCTTGAAGTAGCAGCGCACGTTCACGCTGCCATTCAAACAGCCGATCGATTCCTGAGGTGAAGAATACCGGCCTCCGGGAGGCAAAAATGATTCGACTCCTGACGGGAATTCTGTTGTCGGCGGTTGCGGGTGTGGCGGCTTTCGGCCAGTCGCAGCAGGCCCTCGCGCCCCAGCCGCAAGCATCCTCGCCCCAGCCGCCAACCTGGCTGCAAGATAAGGCAGAGGTCCTGCGAGTGATCGATTTGGATGAGGCTGAAGTCCGGAAGGGCGAGGCCTCACTCGCCGATCGAATGCCCCTTGCGGCCACTTACTCGGAGCTTGGTGTTCTCTACGTGGATGCCGGCATGGGTCTGAAGGCCGAGGATGCGTTCCGTCGGGCCATCGCACTCCTCAAGCACGGGCCGCAGGACCAGCTGGCAAATGAGCTGGAGCAATTGGCGGTGCTGCAATCAGGAATGGGGGAATATCGGGAGGCGAAAAAAAACGAAATACAGGCTCTCGCGATTCGACAAACTCTCGCAGATCCCGTGGACATTGCACTAAGCGAGAGCGCGATTGCCGGTATATATGACGACGAGCGGAAATTCGCCAAGGCGCGGGACTACGCGGAAAAGGCATACGATGTACTAGCCGACCGTTCCGATGTGGGCGTGCAGGATCGCATTGAAGTTTGGCACACGCTGGGTTTCGCGCTGACCGGCTTGCACGATTGCGACCGCGGGATCGGTGTTCTGAAGGATGCGCTCGAAATGGCGAGGAGCAGCCCGGGATGGGGCGACGCCAGTCTGGGTTACTCAGAATACATGCTGGGATTCGGATATTGGCGTTGCAGAGATCGTGACAATGCGGACGTGTGGTTGCAGCGCGGCACGACGGAGTTGAAAGCCGAATTCGGTCGGAGCCATGCCACGTACGTGGGCGCCATGAAGCAGTACGCTCTCTTCTTGCGACAGAACGGCCAATTTCAGGAAGCAGCCTCGGCGGAAGCTGTTGTCCATCAGGCGGAGAGTGTTGTGGATGCGAGTACCCTCGCGGGCAGAACCGAGCGATCAAACACTCCTTCGCCGTAGGAAATTCGCCAGACGAGTATCTTCGGAGACCAGGAAACCTGGACCGGGCCAGGCATTCTGGGTGTATGACCGCCAATGCGGAAGTGACCCCATTTTCGAGTAATGTCCGGGTTGCCGCCACCACGGAACCCTGCACTTCTTTGCGCCTTCAGTCGCATGAACAAAGAACTCACTTAGGCGGCTCTGTTCGACTGCGGCGGTGTGCGATACCGGCGCCTTGAACCATCTTGTACCGTCAACGCATAAACCGGAAATGCTCTCGTCGCACGCTTCTTATCACGAGCGAGCGCCGTGAGTCACTCTATGGCCGGACTTGCACTGTCAGCTGCGAAGAGTTCACGACGGTGCTGGAACCGGTTCCTGCGCTGGCCGTCACCACGAGGATCGACACCTCATCGGCTTGCGTGTTGAGTGTGCTGACGGAGCATCCGGAAGGCATCACGACAATCGAGCTCAGTGCGAGCAAGAGGACCAACCAGCGCATCGTCTTTCGCTTCACAACCGGTAGGAACAGAAGCAGCGACAAACTAATGCCGAGCGCACCTTTCAGCCGCCAACTCGCGCCGGATGTGCGCCGGAACAGTTGGTTGGCGCTAATGGTCAATATCGAGACTCCCGATGGCGAAAGCGATGAGGGCGAAAAAACACAAGAGTAGCCCTGGGGCACACCAGCCGCGCAGGAGAGGCTAATGGTTTCAGAAGAACCCGCGGGAGCGGAGATAACGACGTGGATGGTAGCAGGCGAAGAAGGCGAGAGGAGGACGGTGTTTGCATCCAGGTTGAGGGAGAACCCTGAACCCGCGCTTTGCCACGATCGATCAAGTGCCGGGGAAACGCTGGGAGCGTATGTCGCGTCGCCGCCAAAACTGGCCCAGAATACGTGTTGCCCGCTCAACGACGCTGCTGTGGAAAGAAGCGTGGCACTGCCCGATTGGTCAGCCGGCGCAGTACCCAACACGGTTCCATCCATCAGGAACGTGACCGTGCCCTGAGGAGTTGCCGCGCCTGAGGAAACCAGCGCTGCAAGTTGAATGCCCTGTCCCGTCGAAGAGGGCACTGCGGAAACTGAAGTGAATGTCGGGATGAGGCGTGCAGATGCCAACTGAACACCGATCTTCTGCTGCAGCGAAGTGCTGCTGCCCCAAATGGCGTTGGCATTGTACGTAGCGGTCAACGTATGCTGTCCGGTGCCGAGAGACGCTGTGCTGAAGGTGGCTTGGCCGCCATCGAGAGGCATGGTGCCGAGTTGCGTTGTGCCGTCGAAAAACGTGACGCCGCCATCGGGCGTTCCGGAGGTGGAGGTCACGCTTGCGGTGAGTGTAAGGACGGTTCCGTTGGTCGGAGTGGCCGAAGATGAGGAGAGCGTTGTCACCGTCGGGACGTCTGCCACCGTGACGACTACAGGCGCTGAGCTACTGGCCTTAAGGACTTCCGGAGGATAGCCGTTCTGATAGTCGTCACCGTCGTATTGGGCAACAATGCTGTGCGTTCCTGGAGCAAGCAGTGAGGTGTCGAAGTAGACCACTCCCGACGAGTTCAGTTGGACGGCTGCCAGTGTCTGGTTTCCATCGAGGAAGGTCACATAGCTGATGGGAATGATTCCGGCCGTGGTTACGGTTGCCTGCATGTGAACGGTCTGGCTGGTGTACACACTGGTCGGAGCAACGGTAAGGGCAGTGCTGGTGGCGTAGACGGGTACATTGACGGTGTGGAAGCCCAGGAACGAAGTGGAACGGTAGTTCTGGTCCCCGTCAAATGCCGCGCTGATCGTATGAACGCCCGGACTGAGACTCCCGGAATTGCTGTAAACCGCAACGCCCGCATTGAGTGGCTCATCTGCAGTAAATGTTCCGTCCACGGAAAAAGTGACGACTCCGGTTGGGGTCACGCCGCCTGTCGACGGCGATGTGAGCGTGAGCGTTGCCTGGAAAGGCTGCAGATCCGCGGTCGGCTCGGGCGAGAGCACAAGGCTTCCGTTCGGTATCTGTCCGCCGGGTAGCGGGATGGATGGCTGATTCAATAGGACCGCGACCGTGCTTCCCGTGCTGTTTTCACCGTTGGTGACGACGATGTCGGGGTAGCCATCGTGATTGAGATCGGCGACGCTGACCGTGCCCACCACGCCGCCGGCCACATAGTGCTGCTCAGGGGCGTAGTTGCGATTGCCGAGGTTCAGGATCACAGCTATGCCTGCGGAGTCGTTCAGGACGAAATCCGGCTTGCCATCCTTGTTCACATCTGCGACCGTCATCGCATCGTAGCCGTGCGAGATGGGAATCAGAACCGGACTTTGAAAAGTCCCATCGCCATTGCCATACAGGATTACCAGGTCCTGGGGGCCGCTGCCTCCGAAAAGAATCAGGTCGGCTTTGCCGTCACCGTCTACGTCCGCGATCGCTGCCGAACCGTATGCGGTGGACGTGGCGCCCACCGACGACGGCAGGTCAAGCGTCTGTTTGTAGGTGAAAGTTCCGTCTCCGTTGCCCAGCCAAATCTGCGAGCCGATGACCACGTCCGGCTTGCCGTCTCCGTTCAGATCGCCGATGGCAGTGACGCCGGATGCGTAGTTTGGCAAACGCAACATGGTGTTTGCCTGCGTAAATGTTCCGCCGGCCTGGCCCAGTAGCACGACGATGTCTGTCCCGGTGAGCGATACCATGTCGGCCCGGCCGTCGCCATTGAAGTCGGCGATCTCCGTTGAGGCGGAGCTTTCTTCGAGCGGCGCCTGAAATGTGCCATTGCCGTTTCCGAATGAGACTTCGGCAGTGCCCGTGGTTACGGGCCCACCGGAAGAAGGCCCTGACAGGTCGTACACATGCGTGCCGGTAAAGTCGGCGGCGGCGATACTCGATGCCGGCTTGTTTGTGCCGTAGCTGATGTTCTGATCGGTTTCAAGCTGAAACGTCCCGTCGCCTTTGCCGAGGAGGACACGGGGATACTCGGCCGGAACAGTGACCGCGATATCGGGATTGCCATCGCCATTGAAGTCTGCAATAGCTGCGGCGCCGACCGTATTGCCCAGATCGTAAAACGGCGCGCTCGAAAATGTGCCGTCGCCATTGCCTAGCAATTCGACTATGCCGCCTTCCGCTCCCATGGCGATGTCGCGATGCCCACTTGCAGTCAAATTGCCGAAAACGATGTTGCCGCTGTTGTTGATTGGTCCAGAAAGATATGAGACGAGCGGCCCGTAGGTGAGATTGCCTTTTCCCGGCAGGAAGCCGATGCCCACCTGGTCGGTCACGATCAAATCCGGAATACCGTCGCCGTTGTAGTCGGCCGCATCGATCAGCATTCCCACCGTGGCCGGCAGAGGGCTGACGATGGGCGTGGCCGCCGCGAAGGTTCCATCCGGATTTCCGTGAAGAAAGACAATTTGCGGGTAGTCCTGGGTACTGGTCTCGGCATACGCTTCGGCGACAATATCGAGATGCCCATCACCATCCAGATCTGTGAGCAGCATATTGAGTGGACCCGGACCCAGGTTGTAGGTCACTCCGCTGGTGAACGTGCCGTTGCCATTGCCCAGGTAAACGGTCGCGTTTCCCCCCAGCGGGCCAAGGGCCACCAGATCAAGACGGCCATCGCCGTTCAGATCGGCCAGAAATGCTTCCCCGGGATAGGAGCCGTTGTAGATTTTGCCGGAATACTGGAACTGGCCGGTCTTGTTGCCCAGAAGGATGTAGAGCGAAGTGTTCTCTGCGTCGGGAATCACCAAGTCGACGGCGCCATCGCCGTTAATATCACCGATCCCCATCTTCGCCTCGGTGCTAATGTAGCCACCTTGCCCCGACGACACGCTGAAAGTGGAGATCACGGGTGCGCCGAAGGTGCCGTCGCCGTTGCCAAACAGCGTGGCGACCGTGCCTTGAGTAGTTGAAGCGCCGCCGCCGCCGAGAATGAGGTCGGGCTTTCCGTCGCCGTTCACGTCCGCGATGTTGATCCGGCCGCCTAGCGGGAAAGGAAGACCAATATCCTGCGCATCGTTATAGGTGCCGTCGCCTTTGCCGAGGAGGATGTGCAGCGTCGTGCCGGTGCCGTTCAGGTCCGCCGTGTCGTACGCAAGATCGGGGATACCATCCCCATTGAAATCGGCCGTGGCGATCGATACGGGATCAAATGCGGTGGGAACCATGGGGGGATTGCGGAAACTCTGAGCCGCAGCCGCGCTTGCAAAGAGCGACAGGCTGAAACAGCACCGGAAACAAAGCTTGCGCAACAAAGCAAACCCCTCCGGAAGGCAATCCTTGTGAAGTGCCGCCAGAATACCACAACTCCTGCTGCAATCGACTGAATGGTTTTGAGGCTGGAGGACAGTATCCTTGCGTCAAGTGATGGATCGCATAAGTTGACTCTTTTGGCCGAAGTGCGGATACTGCTCGCAGCGATCGTTACAACAGAGTTTAGAATGCAGAGCCGGATGCCTTTGGCCATACCATGACCTTAGTCAATCCCCAAGTTCGCCGGTTTGTCAGCCAAACTGTGGGCGGGATCACCGCTGTTGCGCTGGGTCTCTGTTTTTGGGGATGTGGCGGAGGCAGTAACGCAGGTGGTGGTGGAGGCGGCGGGGGCGGCGGAGGCGGCGGAACCCAGACACCAGACTTCACCTTGTCGCTCTCGCCCTCGAGCGTGACGGTGACCAGCAGTGGAACTGCGACCGTGACGGCCTCAGTAACCGCTGTCGACGGCTTTGCTTCAACAGTTTCGCTCTCCTTCAGCGGCTTGCCGTCCGGCGTAACCATCTCTCCGGCAAGCCCACAGGTGACGCCGGGCACTCCGCTGCAAATCACCATTGCTGCGGCTGCATCGGTTTCCGCGTGCTCCTCCACACTCACAGTGACCGGAACGTCGGGCTCGCTAAGCCACGGCGCAACGCTCGGCCTGACGGTGAGCGTAGCGCCTGTAAATCCCTCGCTTACGCGCACGCACTATGTGCGCACCGACATGGTCACGGAATATCCATTCTGGCTCAATGCAAGCTGGACCGTATTTGATTCCAACACCAAGCGATTTTTCGTGAGCGATCCGACGGGCAATCAGATCGTTGTGATGGACGCGACGAAGCAGGTGAAGATCGCTTCGATTCCAGTTCCCGGAGCGTTCGGACTCGACGAAACATCGGACGGCAGCGTGCTCTATGCGGGGACGCAGGTGGGCGATGTATACGCCATCGATCCCGTGGCATTGACGGTAAAGCAGCGCTATCTCGCGGCTGAGATCGGCCCGTTCGGCTACACCGCATACACGGTGCGCGTTCTAGCGAATGGAGAGTTGGTCCTGCTGGGCGGCCAGGGCGGCATCCAGAACGTGGATGGATATGGCGGCTTTGCCGTCTGGAATCCCGGCGATAACTCGATCGCGATGTACGGATCAGGCAACGCAAGCCAGAATCTCACAACGTTCCCAGCTTGTGTCGAACACATCGGCGCATTTACGTTGACCGGCGACCGCTCCCTGGTCGTTATCGGCAGCATCGACAGCGATGGAACGCTGTGCACGATCGATCCGACAAGCGGCGCGGAGAATTATGTTGGTTCACGGCCGTTTCTCTACATGGTTACACCCACGCCCGACGGCAAATCGCTACTTGTGCCGTTCTATGAGGGGAGCAGTGGAGTCATTCTGGTCTATGACGCGAAGACCCTGACCAACACTTCGAGTTTTCCGGTGCTAGGAGACACATCTTCGGCCGCATCGATGCTTGTCAGCGCGGACTCGACCACGCTCTACATTTATGGAGGCGGAATCGTCTATGCCTACAACATCGCCAGCGGCAAACTGGTGGGCTGGACGCCCTATCTGACCGTTGAGCCAATCTCGAGCGGCGGCGCAGTCGGCTCCATTTACGGCCCGCAGATGCAGGCGATCGACGGGACCGGATTGATTGCCGGCCCCATGGAAGAAGGCGTGGGATTCATCGACATCTCCGCGTTGAAGACAGGGCCGGTGGGCACGGATTTTCTGAATGCCTACCTGACGCCCGCGACAGGTCCGGTCACGGGCGGCACGGAAGTTCAATGGTCAGCATCCAGCACCGGCACCGTCGCGGGAGCGTACTTCGGCGTCACTCCAGCGACGAACGTCAGCGTGGACTCCCACGGGCTGCTGAGCGCAACCGCGCCTGCGGGACCGGCAGGGCCCGTGGACGTTTTCACGCTGATGAAGGATGGCGGCGAACAAATTGTGCCGGAGGGCTACAGCTACGGGCCAACCATTCTAGAAGCCACGCCGAATGCTGCAACGAGCGAGGGCGGCGGAACGGGAATTCTGTACGGATATGGGTTTGGAAGTACGGCATACAACGCTCCTATTCCAACAGGACTGACCATCACCGTGGGCGGCACGCCCGCGACCATCACGGGATACACCGGCAATGCCTACGGACTGGCCAGTCCGCCTTTTCTGCTTGAGGCAGTGGCTTACACGATTCCGCCCGGAGTAGCCGGCACATCGGCAGACATTGAGATCACAACTTCATCGGGTTCGACTACGTTATCGGGAGGCATGCAGTATCTGCCCGCTGCGCAAAGGTACCCGCTGTTTGACGCGGCGCTGGCGCAGGGCATCTACGATGCCAAGCGCAATGTGTATTACTTTACCGACGCGTCGCAGATCAGGGTTTTTTCGCGCGCCGAGGGCGATTGGCTCAGCTCGATTCCGGTTCCCACCGCGCCTTCAGGTCAAAGCCATCGCCTGTGGGGCCTCGCGCTTTCTCCCGACGGAACTAAGCTGGCGGTTTCCGACAGCGGCGACCAGATGGTTTATCTCATCGATCCTGACTCGCCGGAGTCTGCGCAGGGCTGGGCCATGCCTGCACAATGTTCTGCGGGGTACTGTCACTCCACCGGGAACAACGTCGTAAATTCTCCTTCCGGAGTTGCGGTGAGCAACGCAGGAATGATTTACATCGCCTTGTCCGTTTATGGCGGCAGTGGCTACGATGGTTTCGTCAAGCTCAACACGGGCACGGGCGTTTTTACCGACTACGGCATTCAAGCCTTTGGTGTCACCTTGTATCACGTCGCCATCAGCAACGATAACGCGCGCGTGTACTTTAACAATGACGGGCAGCCATTCAGCGTTGACACGGCGAGCGACTCGGTTTCCTACGCGGGAATCTCCCCAGGATGCTGCTATGGGGATTACGATCTCAACCTGTCAAGCAACCAGACCAGCCTGGAGGCGACCAGCTATCTTTACGACGCGAATCTGAATGCGGCTTCGTACCTCACGGTCAACGATCGCGAGGCCATGAACATAGATTATGTTTACGGTGTCAAGCTGAGTCCCGACGGAAGCCTGCTTTTTCAGCCGTCCACGAGCGGTGTGGATGTCTACGACGGCAGGATTGGAACCTTGCGCTCGCGTATCGCGCTGCCCTATGCCTTGTCGCAAAACTACGACGCGCTTGTGAGCGATGGCACGGACAATGTTCTGATTGCGATCACCGGCGCTGCCGGCAATGGAATTGCGGTACTTGACCTGACAAGCCTGAGCGAGCCGGCTCCATTGTCCTACGTCAGCGAGGCAGCCCCGCTGCGGGACGTGTTGCGCGACAGGGCTGACCAAAAACCTGCGGCAATTCCCCCGCAAATTCGCGATGGATTGACGAGCAGATTCAGCATTCCGCTTTCAAGGATCCCCCATGCCACGAATTCAATTCTGCCGCAAACGCGGAGGTAAACCGTGCCTGTATAGCACCGGTGCCATCAACCGTCTTAGAGCGGAACGAATGAAACCAGCGAATCAACACCTGCGGCGAAGTGTTGTCAAACGGAATCGCCGCCTTCCGCGGCCGGGCAATCGACTGGGTTTTCAGCGGGTATTGACATGGTCGTATCATCGGTCACTCGGACTCAACTTGAGTGGAACACTTTGGGGACGGGTCGGCGACAATGCAGGCACTGCATCGTTCCTGGGCCCTTGCGCGTTTTCGAGGCCTGATCGTCTGCGCTCCGCTCAACGCGATCAGTTCGGCGTGGGCGGGTCGATGTGGTCGATGACGACGACGGGGAGCGATTCTTTCTTCGCGATGAATTTGAAGCCGGCATGCTGCGCGGCCTGGATGAGCGCGACGCCTACGTCGTCGGAGGTGACGGGGCCCTGTGTGAGTCCCTCGATGCGGAGGGTGATGTTGTAGATGCCGGTGAGGCCGGTTTCGTCAACGAGCTGCTTGTCCTGGAAGGTGTTCATCATGAACGCGAGCATCTGCGGGATCGTCGTGCCGGAGAACTGAAGCACGAAGTCGTCGCCGTCCCGCCGGCCCGACATGCCGCCATTGCCGCTGAAGTTGGGGTCGGCGGGAACGGGGCGCGGGGCTTTGGGGTCGAGTGTGAGGGCGAGTACAGGGTAAAGTTGCGTATCGGTGTGCGCCACCAGGTGGAAGCGCTCGACGAGCAGCTTGCGGACCATGACGCGGCTCTGCGCTTCGCTGGGCAAGCCGGGAGTGTCGGGCTCAGCAACGATGTCGTATTTTCTGTCATTGAGCCCGGGCGGGGCGCCGATGACCTGCCGGCCGCGAACGTTCCACGCGATCTTGATGAGCTCAATGGCGGAGGTGCCGGTCGCGCTGAACCGGCGGACGTGCAGGTCGAAGAGCGCATGGGCCTCTTCGGGAGTGGCGGGCTTGATGGTCGCAACCTCGTAGGCGGGATCGGCGTTGGCGGCCATGGGCGGAATCGGCGCGGGGCCCTGGCGCGTCCAGAGAGTATCGGCGGTGGCAAGCTCCAGGGTGAGCGGGATCGATTGATTGCCCGCGGTCCAGGTTCCGTCGATGGATTTGCCGTTGGCACTGAGCTTGCCGTGGAAGCTGAAGGTGTCGCCCAGCGCGAACGTGACGTTCGAAGCGGAGAAGGTGACGGAGGTGAGCTGCGTGGCGCCGCCGCGGTCAATGAACATGAATCCGCCGTGGAAGGAGCCGTCAGGCGCCTTCTGGACGGTAAAGACAACGCGGGGACTGCCGGTACCGGGCGTCGAGCCCTGCCCGGTGGCGAGAATGGGCAACTTGCCCTGCCACGTGCCGGCGATGGATTGAGCAGGTAGGGACGCGGTGGCGGCGAGAAGAAGAGCGGCGGAGATGAGAAGGGCTCGTTTCATGGGAGCTCAACGATGGCCTAGTTGGACGTGGGCGGGTCAATGTGGTCGATGATGACGACGGGCTGTGGCACTTTCTTTGAGACGAATTTGAAGCCGGCATGTTCCGCCGCCGCGATGTAGTCGGTGCCGACCTCTTCCTCAGCGCCTCCATCTCCGGTGCCCTGAAGCGCAGCGGGAGGCAGGCGCAGCGTGATGTCGTAGGTGCCTGTGAGGCCGGTCTCGTCGACGATCTGCTTGTCGCGGTACCTGTCCATAAGGTCTTTGAGGAAGTCCTGCATGGTGACGCCGGAGAGATGGAGCTGGATCTCGCCGCCCTCCTGCCGGAAGACCATTCCGCCGTGGATGTTGAAATCAGGGTTGCTTGGGATGGGGCGCGGGCCTTTGGGATCGAGCGTCATCACGAGCGCAGGAAAGTCCTGCGTTCCAGTGTGGCAGACCAGGTGGAATCGCTCGGCAAGAAGCTTGCGGATCATGATCCGGGTCTGGTCGTCGGTGGGCACTCCGGGAGTGTCGGGTTTGGCCGTGATGTCGAACTTGCTCCCTTCCACCCAGGACGGTGCGTTCATGATCTGGCGGCCGCGGATCTTGTAGACCATCTTGATGAGCTCTGCGGCGTTGGTGCCAGTGGCGTGGAACTCCGGAGTATGCATGTTCCAGATGGGGTGTTGCTCCTCGGGCAGGGCAGGCTTGATGACTGCGACCTCGTAGGAGGGATCCGCGTCGGATGCCATAGGCGGCGGGCCTGCCGGCTTCCAAAGGCTGTCTGGAGTGGCAAGCGTGAGGGTCAGGGGCAAAGTTCGGTCGCCCTGGGACCAGGTACCGATGATGGACTGGCCATCGACGCCGAGCTTGCCGTGGTAGGCCATGCTGGTCATCGACTGCGTTACGGCCAGGTCCGGAGCCGAGAAGGTGATCGAAGAGAAGACGAGCCCGGCGTTGCCGTCGACAAACCGGAGGCCGCCGTGGAGCGAACCGTCAGGGTTTTTCGCGATGGAGAAGGCGACGCGGACCGAGTTGCCGTTGGGCAGCGCGAGTGCGCCCTGCCAGGTGCCCACGATGCTCGAGGTGCTCGATTGGGCGTGGAGCGCGACGGTCGCGGCCTGGAAAAATGCGATGAAGACAAATGAAATGAAGGCAAATGCGGCGCAGCCGAGTAGAGCTCGTTTCATGGGACCTCAAGCGCTGATACATTATGCTACTGCCAGTCGGACGCGCCGGAGGAGAATTCTGCTCGGCTGCTCAGCACGGATTGGCATTCCCTGGTTTTGACAATTGGCCAACCACCAACGTACTCGCCAATCCACTCATTAAGAATCAGATTAGGCGCTGAAGACAGCGAATCGTAATCATAATCAACACCTGCCTTCAGCATATATGTCGCGGCGAATTGGCCTGGCGTTTGCACTGAGAAGCGTTATGCACAGGAGAATTATGCGCAAGATCCAGGCCGCTCAAATCAGCTTGGCCTTAAAACCCGTCATCATTTCCTCGAGTGTTGAGAACTGTGCGACGGGCAGCAGATCAAATGTCGTGGAAATAGCAACCATGGTCTTTTGGCCGGCTTTCTCCACGAGATGCTGCGGGCTGTCCATGAGCAGGCGCGTGACCTCCATCCGGACGGCGAAAGAAGAGACCTGGCGTCTTAAGACTCCTATCAATACTTCCCTGCTCCATTGGAAGAGCAGATCGTCAGGATGCAAGCCCTTAACGAGGAACTGAGCGGCGCTCATCAGGTATTCTGCCGCGACCTCCTCGCCACATCGTTCTTCCACTGTGTGCACCATGGTGAGCTTGATCATGAGCACGTAGCATTGGCGATCGGTTCCGAAGCGAGTCTGGAGGCAGGCCCGGGCCTAGGCCGGTCCAGTTCAACTGGAATCTCCATTGCAAAAGGAAATTGCCGGGGGGCTATTCGCCTGTTAGCGCAATTGGCAAGACCAACGAGGAATCTCGAGGGAAAACGCCAGGCGATTCCGTGCCGTGCTGGACGCGCCTACTGCTGGAGGGCCTTGGATGTGCGGGAGCTTCTGGTCACAGAGCCGATGACCGAGGAAGAAGAAGAGGATCGGCAAGTCAACAGCATGTGACGGGCGAGCCCCCGGCGACGATTGCCACGCTAGCTGTTTTCGGACGCGGAACCGGCAGCAATCCCGTGCTGCAGCTTTCTCGACAGGATGATGCTCGATATGCAGAAACCAATGAACAAGTAATAGCCTGGCAGGACCTTCGATGCATCCGTCGGAATTAGCACCCGCTGCACTTCGGGCATGGTGCGCAGGCCGTCGAGCGCGCTGCCGATGACACCGTTGAAGGCCACAAAGGACATGAAGATTGCGAGCACCATGACGTCGGCCATGGACCACTTGGAAAGCTCGAAGGCCAGTATTTTGACGACGCGGTTGGTGCGCAACAGCGAGGGCCGGAAGAGACTGGCCGCGAGCGCCAGCAGCTTGAACGTGGGGAAGACCACGCTGAACAGGATCACCAGCACGCCAACCAGCGTCATCTCTGGCCGGCCCATGTGGATCAGCGTCTGAAATACCTCGAGCACGGTCTTGCTGCGGTAGTAGAGCGACTGGTTCTGAAACTCGATGGGCGTGCCGAGCAGGGTTGCGTCAATCTTATTGACGCGTACTTCCACCTCCAGCATGGGGCTGAGCACGCCGCCGACCAGCATGGCCAGGCAGAACAACATCAGCACCACAATGGCGCCTCGCGAAAGCGTCCGCGTGCCGGCCATCAACAGGATGAATCCCAGCGCCGCAGATGCGAGCACCGTGAGATAGTCGCGATTCAGCTGCGTATCCGCTGCGGCAATCTTCTGGCCAAGGGTCTGCTCGCAAACCGCGCCGCTCGAGCACCCATAGCGCTGCAGGATGGCGTTATACGCGGTCATGTCGGTGTTGCCGAACGTGTTCGCGACCGCATTGGCCAGCACGCCGCGAATGGAATCTTTGAAGGTCTTTTGCGTTCCCGAATTGACGAGTTGCGCCATCACCACGTCGGTATATTCAGGCACCTGCGGACGCAGCGATGCGATCATCTTGCCCACGAACATGCCCTGGATCCCGGCGGGTTTGCCCGCATCCATTTTGTCCAGCAGCGTGTTCAACGCCCGTTGCACCATGGGCCGGAGACTCTTGCTCTGTCCCTTGAAATCGAGCTGGTCAACTTGCGCGTTGAGGATGGGGCCGATGATGGAGCGCCACTTGTCGGCGCTCAGGATGCCGTACTGCACGTTTTCGATCTCAGCCAAATCGGCGCGCATGGCACGGCGCGCCTCCAGGCCATCGACGGTCTTCCAACTGAACCAGATAGCCGGCAGGAGCAAAATCGCGGCCACAGCTAACCGGAAATAATCGAACCAATGCGAATGCTTGCCCGGTGACGGATTCGTTGCTGTATCTACGTTTTCCGCGACAGCGCTATCGGACATAAACACCTATTCCTGCATTTGCCGGTTTCTAAGGGCTTGCTCCGCGTCGCGGACATCCACACCGGCAAGCGGGATTTAGCGATCCCGGCGCATGCCAATGCCACCGGAATCTGGCGGTCAAAGGTGCGTATTCCCGACGCGTATTTGATGAATATACGGCATCAGGCCGAACACGTTCAGCAGCCAAATGACCACGAAGATCACCACAATGCTATTCAGTATGGATTTAATCGTGCCTTGCATGGGGATCAGATTGACCAACCACAAAAGAACCCCCACTACGAGTAAAGTCAGCAAGACTTGGATAAGAGGCATTTCGCACCCCGTTGGTTTTCACTCCAACGAAAATAGATGCGGGTCGCGCTCGTCGAGGGTGTATGCAAAGCGAATATTTAGATGAAACAGATTCCGATCGGTGAAGAATTCAATCGCAAATAGTCGAAACTGAGCAATATTGCACAGAAATGGCGGCGCAAAGGCGGCATAGTTCTACCACCCGCTTGAGCACTCTGTGAGAAGACCTCCCGGTCTTTCCCTCTTCTCACTCCAGGCACTTTCCAATTCTCTTGATTTTGGACCCAACTCCCCGCAGCGAGGTCGAGTTAGAGAATGCAGACTCTGTCAAGAAACTCAGATGCCCAAGGGCGCCAATGGGGCGTCATCCTCGCTGGGGGGGACGGCAGGCGATTGCTGCCCCTGACACGAGCGCTGACCGGCGATGACCGGCCCAAGCAGTTTTGCGCGATTGTCGGAGAGCAAACCCTTCTGGAACAAACGCGCCGCAGGGTCGAAAAAACCATCGACCCCGAGCGAACTCTTCTGGTGATGACCGAAGTTCACAAAGAGTTCTATCGAGATCAGGTTGCGGGGGTGCCCGGGCCATGCCTGCTGATTCAGCCGCAGAACCGGGGCACGGCTGCCGCCATTCTCTATAGCCTGATCCGCATCTGCACACTCGACGCCAAGGCGCGGGTCGCCTTCTTCCCATCCGACCATCATTTCCTTGACGACGAAGCCTTCGCGAACCAAATCAGTTTGGCGTTCTCGTTAACTGAGTCCAATCCGGAGACGGTCATTCTATTGGGGATGGAGCCAGAAACGCCGGAGACCTCTTATGGATGGATTCAGCCGGGAACTCGCTTCGTAAACCCCTTCACCGACTCCACCTCGCATGTGAAGCGCTTCTGGGAGAAACCTTCCGGGGCCCTGGCACGCGACTTGATGTGCAGCGGCTGCCTTTGGAACAGCTTTGTCATGGTGGGTCGAGTGGGCAGCTTCCTTAACCTGATTCGGCGCACGCAACCCGAGCTTTTCGAAGCCTTCAGATCGATCGGTAGTTCCTTCTCGACACCGGCCGAACGAGAAGCCTTATCAAACCTGTACGCCGGCATACCCTCTTGCGGTTTTTCGGATGTTGTACTTTCCGCGTGTGCGGATGGCCTGGCTGTGTTGCGCTGCTCAGGCCTCGGATGGAGCGACCTGGGAGAACCTGTACGCGTCCTTTCTGTTCTCAAGCGAAAATCGCCCCACTCCCAAAACGATTTGAAGCCATCGAGGGGAGGGTCGGTGGCGAGCAGCGCATCAGCCAGTTAGTCGGTGCACGAATTTCAAGCCCTGGTTCGACTGGGCCGCTCTGCAGTTGCGAAAGGAAAAGGATGAGGAATTTCTCGCTGATTCAAGGCGCGGCAACAAGAAGATTTCAGATCGGGCAGAGCGACGGAGGCTCACCAGAAAACGGCGCCCGGAATGTGAAATACGGCAGTCTCCACGAATTCCCTTCGCGGTTCGCATTAGAGAAAGGGTGGTCCGGGGAGGGATGGGCGGCCACTCACATGCTTTACCGAAAGGGAGAATTCTGCAGAGACATGTCGGACAAAGCATTGTTCGACTTGGTTTCAATTTCGCAGCGCTTCTTCTGCCCGGGTACAGTCCTCATATTAGAAGAGGGCCAGAAACCGGCCAACGTTTTGTTGTTGCTTGAGGGGAGAGCAAAGCTTTCTCTTAACTCAATCGACGGGCGGCGCCTGATTATCGGATTAGCCTCGCCGGGCGAGATCCTTGGGCTTACTTCTGTAATTTCAGGTCTTCCCTGCGAAATAACTGCAGAAGCGCAATTCCCGTGCATGATTTCATCTCTCCCGCGACAAAGCTTTCTCGACTTCCTGTTGCGTTCTCCAGTTGCGTGCCGGAATGTGACGCGCCAACTGAGTCTCGATTACAAGCGTACTTTAGGGCAATTGCGTACGCTCGGCCTCACGTTGTCCGCTCCGGCAAAACTCGCCAGGTTATTGCTGGACTGGTGCGCGGAGAGTTCGCGGACATTACGCGGTACGCAAATCCGGTGCTCATTTACACATGAAGAAATTGGGGAGCTTATCGGCAGCTCTCGCGAAACGATTTCCCGCTGTATGAATGACTTCAAGCGCCGGGGACTCGTAGCGCAACGGGGAACGGTCTGGCTGGTTCCGGATTGCGCCGCGCTTGCTCACTATGCAGGCATAAGCCTGACGCCGGACCCAGGTGAGCCGGCTGCGTGAACAGTGGTTAGTGGTTAGTAGTTATAGTTAATGGTTGGTAGTTAGTGGTTAGCTGTGCCCTTTCAAATCCTGAGTTATGAAATGACTTATAGCGTCCAGCGGGTCGAGGCGCTGCTTAGCCTATCATTGCATCCAGAATCTGTTGGATATGCAACGCCGCGCAATCGATATGCGGAAAATTCGTATTGGCTTCGTTAAATAACAGCGTAAGGTCGGTTCCGGCCATCAGGATGGCATCCACTTTATTTCTTCGCCGCAATGTACGGGCAAGGCGGGTCAAACCGAGCCACTGCTCTTCGGTGCCTTTTCCCTGCTGCGCCAACTCGGTATAAGTTTGGTGGATGAACCGCACCTCGTCGGGCAGGGGATGGCAGAACTCCACATCGTTGACCCGGCCAAAGAGTTGGGATTCGATCGCGAAGCGCGTGCCGAATACAGCCACGCGCGCGATTTTCCGCGACGCGATCTCCTTCTGAAGCGGCGCGAAGATACTCACGATGGGCAGCGGCGACAAGGCGGAAAGCTCTCTTTCACAGAAGTGCGGCGTGATCGCTGGGATGGCAATCAATTCCGCACCCGCGGCTTTCAATCGAGCGGCGAAGGCTGCCAGATATCCGGCCAGTCCGACGCGATCGCCAACCCGTACAAATTCGAACACAACTTCCGTTTCGGCATGGGCGATCACAAGATCGAGCGCCATGCCCCGCGCCGCGTGCGCTTTGGCCAGGCTGCGATAGTAGTAGGTCGTGGCTCCAACTCCGAGCCCGCCCACCAGGCCAAGACAACGTCCTTTCGCGCGCATTTCATGGCCCCTTTCGAGTTCGCTCAGGGCAAGCTCAAAAGCCGTGCCTTTTCAAAAGCGGATTTATGCAACCAGTTCTGAGATCGAATCAGAGAGCGACGGTTACGGCTTTGGTCTCCAGGTAATTGTTGAGGACTTCTTCGCCCATCTCGCGGCCCCAACCCGATTGCTTGTATCCGCCAAAAGGCAGAGAGGCGTCGAAGACATTGTGGCAGTTGACCCAAACGGTGCCTGCACGGAGGCCGCGAGCCACCTTGTGGGCAAGGCTCACGTTCTGGGTCCACACACTGGCGGCCAGGCCGTAGATGGTGTCGTTGGCACGCTTCACGATGGCTTCGATTTCCTTGTCGGAAAACGGAACCGCGCACACCACGGGGCCGAAAATCTCTTCCTGCACGACCTTCATACGCGGGTTGGTGTTGGTGAGCACGGTGGGGCGGACAAACCAGCCGCGGTCGACACCGGAGACGGGACCACCGGCTGCGACCTTCGCGCCCTCAGCAATTCCCGATTCGATGTAACCGACGACGCGGTGATACTGCTCGTCCGAGACCAGTGGGCCCATCTGGCATGAAGGATCCATTCCCGGCGCCAGCTTGATTCCGTTCGCCACCTGGCTCACGCCGTCCACAACTTCGTCGAAGACCTTTTCGTGAATATAGAGGCGGGAACCGGCACAGCAGCACTGTCCGTGGTTGAAAAAGATGGCGCTGGCTGTGCCCTGAATTGCGCTGTCGATTTTCGCATCGGGGAAGACCACAACGGGCGATTTTCCACCCAGTTCTAGCGACACCTTCTTCAGGTTTCCCGTCGCGGCTTTCACAATGAGCTTGCCCACTTCGGTGGATCCGGTAAAGGCCACCTTATCGACCAGTTCGTGAGCGGCCAGCGGCGCGCCGGCTCCTTCGCCGTAGCCGGTAATCACGTTGACCACGCCGGGCGGCAGACCCGCTTCATCCAGAACTTGCGCCAACCGCAGCCCGGAGAGCGGCGTCTGCTCGGCCAGCTTGAGCACAATCGTGCAGCCGCAAGCCAGCGCGGGCGCCAGCTTCCACGCCGCCATCAGCAGCGGGAAGTTCCACGGGATGATCTGCGCTACCACTCCGATGGGTTCGCGCAGCGTGTAGGAATGGAAGTCGTATCCGAACGAGAGAGGCAAAGTCTTGCCCGAGATCTTGGTCGCCCAACCGCTCATGTAGCGGAACATGTCCACGGTCAACGGCACGTCGGCCACGCGCGCCACCGAGAAGGGCTTACCGTTATCGAGCGATTCCAGCTCGGCGAATTCATCGTTATGTTGTTCGATGAGATCGGCGATCTTCCACAGCAAGCGGCCACGTTCCGAAGGCGACATGCGCGGCCAGGGACCATCGTCAAAGGCGCGGCGCGCTGCCATTACCGCGCGGTCGACGTCCGCGGCTTCGGCCTCTGGAACGTGGGTGACGACTTCGCCATTTGCGGGATTGTAAACCGGAAATTTCTTGCCGGACGCCGCGGCGACGAAGCGGCCGTCAATGAGCATCCTGTGATCGCCGCTCACAAAGTCGGCGGTACGACTACTGAGACGTGGGTCAAGCGACAGAGTGGCCATGGAAAGAACCTCCTGTGCTGCCGGGCGTAGTTGCTTTGAGGCCGGGGAAGGAGAGAGGGGAACAAATCCGACCACGCCGGGAGTCTGCACACAGGAACACTAGCACCGTGGCTTGTGGATTGACTAGAGCGGTTTCGGAAATACTATGTCCGGTCAAAGCGACACTGAGGGTCGTCGCTCCTTGGGGTCGCGTCGACTTGGCTGGCTCGAATGCGGAGTCACCATTTCCGAAACCGCTGTAGTAGGCGACAAGAAATTGGAAGTCAGCTTCTTCGCAACCAATACCAGCCGGGCAATGCAGTTGCGCGAGGCGCGCGGCTGGGGGACAATACCAGCAACCCTCAGAAAGCAGGACCCGTGATGCAGAATTTCTCGTTCAGACTGCAGGGATTTTTCTTTGCCATCGTCGGCGCGCTCTGCGTGGCCACGCTCTGTCTGGTCTCGGCCGCCGGCCGGGCGCAGGCTCCGTCCACCACCGGTTCCGTCCGCTCACAGCAGGACCAGGCCGCGGACGATGCCCTGCTGAACAAGGCCAGAGCCCTCTATTACTCGAGCGCGAAGGCGGGACTGGCCGGCTTCGATTGCACGGTCCATCCGGATTGGATGGCAACGTTTGTGTCGGCGAATCCGGGCACCACCATCAGCAACAATGACCCGCGGCTTGTGCTGCTGAACCGGGTTGCCATGGTGCTCCATGCGAACCTCAAAAACGGTTCCACTACGCTGGATTGGGCTGCGCCGACCGGCGCCCTCACCGCGGATCAGACCACACTGCTCGACCAGATGCATTCTGGAATCCAGCAGTCACTGGGGGGCTTTATCCAGTTCTGGACACCGTTCGTGGATGGCTCCGTGATCCCCGATAACTCGAGCGGGTTGGCGGTGACGCATACCGCCTCCGGAATCACATTCCACGCCGCCGCCGCCGCCGACGGCACCTCGGTGACCGAGGTCTTCTCCAACGATCTTCTGCTGGAACACTACGACGTGGTCATGAGCGGCACGTCGATCAAGTTCGACCCGTCGTACAAGGCCACGCCGCAGGGGCTGCTGGTGGAGCACTTCGTGGCCGACATTCAAAAGGCCGACGATCCATCGGCCCCGGTGCAGAAGATGATTGTGGCCGTCCAGTACCAGACCGTCGAAGGATTCCCCATCCCCTCGCAGCTCAACATGGAAGTGGTGGGCAGTGGCGTCATGAACATGACGCTCAGTCAATGCACCGTGCAGCGGTGAACGCGGTTGCACCAGGCGGGGCTGCGGCGAAATCAGGGACGCGGTCAGCGATGGCGGCGTCCCACCCTTGCGACAGAATTTCAAGAGGCAGGTTCTTCGACTCGGTCGCCGCAGCGATCTCGCTCAGAATGACAGCAAGGATGGGGCACGGAGTTCCAGTGCCCATAAAAAAGCTCCCGGCGACGGGAGCTTTTTTGCTGCACTCAAGATCGGTTATTGGCCAGGGGGCGTTACGGGTTCCAGGTTCGAGGCCTGTTCGTAAGTCACGCGCAGGTACTTGTGCGGATTCACGGGCACGTTGTGCAAGCGCACCTCGTAGTGCAGGTGGGGCCCGGTGGCCCTGCCCGACTGGCCCACGTAACCAATGACCTGGCCGCGCGTTACATGCTGTCCGGGAACCACCGCAATCGCAGAGAGATGTCCATACAGCGTCAGCACTTCGTGACCGTGGTTCAGTACTACCGCGCGTCCGTATCCCGCGCCCATTTCTTCGCCGGTCACTTCGCCATCGCCTGCCGCGCGCACCGGAGTTCCATAGGGCGCGTCAATGTCTACGCCGGAGTGGAACGCGCCTTCGCCGTTGATGGGATCCTCACGCTCGCCGAAGCTTGACGCCACGCGCCCTTCAACCGGCCACATGGATGGCGCGTCGGCCAGCTCCGTCCAGTCGCCGGTAAAGTTCGACGACAGTCCGCTCTCCAGGGCGCGCGAAATCTGCCCGGAAAGAGCTTCGTCGCGCAGCCTGTAAAACGTGTCGATGGAGTTGGCGACCTGCTGCTGGCTCATGTCGTCAGATTGCGACATGCTGGCTGGAGCCTTGGCACTGGCCGGGGCCGCGGGCTTAGCGGGGTTGAGCCGGTTCTCGCGCAATCCGTAGAGCGCCGTCACCTCGTTGGCCAGAGCGCCCAGTGACGCCACCTGTATGCTGCGATTGTGCGCGATCTCTTCCATGCGCTGGTAATTCAGGCGCAGGGTTTCGCGTTCCGCGCGAACCTGGTTGTAACTTTCGGTTTTGAGCAGCATGCGCGTGTAGGACCCGGCCAGGCCCACAATCGTGAAGGCGCCGATGATCGCGGCCACCAGGAATCCATAGGCATACTTCAGCGGAAGCGGAATCTTCCGTAGCTGACCGTCCTCATCCCTGGCGACAAAAACTATGTAATAGCGTTTGCGTAACATTGTGCCTGCGATCCCCGGCGACCCTCGGGCCGCAATGAATTCCAACACGATCCAACACGGGGGGAAAAGTATCGCGTACGGACATCAACGCCCATACCGAAGCCGTACAGCCCCACAGGGCAAATGCGAGAACTTTGGATAAGACTAGCAGACCCTTCCAGCAGGGTCAATCGAAAGCATCGGCATTCCATGCCTTAAGGTTTAATATGCAATCGGACCTCGCCGACCGCCCGCTTGCTGGTAACTCCTTTCGCATCAGTGGGACACCCTTGGGACGGGTGTCGAGCCGCTGGCATCGGCAGGTGCAGGATGATCCCTCGGAGCGCTGCCGCTCCGCCGTACGGGCCCCTCCGGAGCCCCAATACCCTATCCTGAAGAACATGCAATCCGGTCGCAAGCAGCCCCATGCCGGCAAGGCGGGCGAGTTGGCCCTCGGCGAACTGGCCGTCTTGAAGCAGATCCGCGCACGGGCAACGCAACTCTGCCCCGGCGCGGCCCACAGCGGGTTGCGTCTAGGCATCGGCGACGACTGCGCCTTGCTTCGGGTCGGGCCCGGCGAGGAGCTT
>Ga0181538_10000832_pt1 | contig 36658 bp, 30 predicted proteins | sample PEATcosm2014_Bin_40_FD_119773 | JGI IMG/M metagenome (GOLD analysis project Ga0181538, IMG submission 119773) | Peatland microbial communities from MTU Mesocosm Facility, Houghton, MI, USA - PEATcosm2014_Bin23_30_metaG | ecosystem: Environmental > Terrestrial > Soil > Wetlands > Peat | place... | reverse complement strand
GTTGGCGTAGGCGCGAATCTTATCGTGGTATCTGCCGCCAAGCAGGTTGTAGACCGGCTGGCCGAGGGCCTTCCCGATGATGTCCCAGCACGCAATCTCGATGGCCGAGACGGCGCACATCAGAATCTGACCTCCGTCGGCATAGATGTCCCGCACGAAGCGCCGCAGCAACATCTCAATCTGAAACACCTCGAGCCCCAGAACCTGATCCTTCAACTCGTGGATGGCTGTCTCGATTGTGCGCGATAGATGCCCCAGAGTGCCTTCTCCAATCCCGTGTATTCCCTCATCTGTCTCCACCTGCACAAACAGCCAGTTCTTCCAAGGATTCCCGACCAGGTAGGTTTTGATGTCCTTGATTTTCATGATTGGCTCTCCAATCTACAGATGACGGGTGCATTTTTTGGAGTTTATCCTGTTTTGCAGGAAGGCGCATACACAAAAAAGCGGTGCGCGACGCGCCTGGGAGTGCGGCGGCTTGCCGTCCCCTGGTTGGGCGGATCCCACGCCATCTGGGTTAGGGCAAGCCCTACCCCTACGCGGTTTCAAAGTAGCGAAAAACCTGGTCTACGAAGCGCTGAGGTGAGGTACAGTGGGCAGTATGCGAGAACGCTAATTGCTTCTTCACGGAGGCTGACATGAGCGAATTTGCCGGAAAAGTCATCGTCATCACCGGCGGCGGGTCCGGCATCGGACGCGGCACTGCTTTACTTTTTGCGCGCGAGCAATCGCGTGTGGCAGTGCTGGATTGGAACGACTCGAACTCACAGGAGATTTTGGATCAGATCCAAGCGGCGGGGGGCGAGGGCCTGTTCATCAAGGCCGACGTTAGTAACTCAGCGGAAGTCCAACGGGCAATGAAAACGATCGTGGATCGCTGGGGAAGAATCGACGTCTTGTTCGCCAACGCCGCCGTTCAGATCAACAAGCCCCTGGCAGAAACCACCGACGAAGACTGGGACCAGACGATTGATGTGAATCTGAAGGGCGCGTTCCTTTGCTCGAAAAATGTCATTCCGGTGATGCGGGAACAAAAGCAGGGCTGCATTGTGATCTGTTCTTCGGGGCATGCTTTCGAGACCTATCCGAACTACACGGCGTACGCCGCCTCCAAGGGAGGCTTGGTGGCCTTCATGCGCGCCGCCGCATTGGATTGCGCCCCTTACGGAATCCGCGTGAACTGCATCATTCCCGGCGCCACCGATTCGCCGCTCTTGCGTTATCATTTGCGCCAATGTCCCGAGGATGAGCAGCGCATCCTTGCCAGCATCCCCCTGCGCCGATTTGCCACCCCTGAGGACATCGCCAAAGGCGTCCGGTTTTTGGCTTCCAGCGATGCTTCCTATATTACCGGGACGTGGCTGGCAGTCGACGGAGGCCTGCTGGCACACGGATAGTATGTTGTAGGGGGACGGCCTGCCGTCTCCTTCTGGCCGCCGCGGCCCTCTTGCCGGCGCCGCGCGCCGCCCATGTCGATCCGCTCCTGGCGCTTCGCTCGGAGTAGAATCCCGCCCGCACCCTGGGCGTTGCCCTTCCCTGCTTTTTCCTTGACGCCGGCGCGCGATAATGATAGCCTATCACAGTCGGCTTGCGCAGGTTCACGCATGGGTAGGCTATGCCCGGACCGTCCGCCATGAGTCATTGCGCAACTGCATGAGTATGGACAAATTGCATCTCAAGCCCTTCGCCGACGGCGAAGAGTCATCTGGAAACTCGGGGAACAAAGCGAGAATGTCTATGAAAACAAAGGATCGGCACATAAATCAACCACCCCTAACCCCTCCTTATCCAAGGAGGAGAATCGCGAACTCCGCTCCTCACATGAGGAGGGGATGGGGGTGGTGGGGGTCGCCCAATCGGCGCGATTTGTGTCTCGCCGCGAAACCGAGTTTGTGACATCGAAAACTGGGAACAAAGCGAGAATGTCTATGAAAACAAAGGATCGGCACATAAATCAACCACCCCTAAGCCCTCCTTATCCAAGGAGGGGACTCGCGAACTCCCCTCCTCACATGAGGAGGGGATGGGGGTGGTGGGGCTCGCCCAATCGGCGCGATTCATGTCTCGCCGCGAAACCGAGTTTGTGACATCGAAAACTGGGAACAAAGCGAGAATGTCTATGAAAACAAAGGATCACCAGTGGTAGCGGTGACCTTTAGGTCAGCAGAGCCGGCGGAAGCAGTCAGTCAAGCCGACATGAAGGTCGGGAGTACGCCCGAACAGAGACAGGAGATGCCATGATTCTCTATTCCCTATTTACCCCTGCTTCGGTAAAATCTCGAAGGGAGTGCCGGGCGCAAGCCTACGCTCCCACCAAGTTCGCGGAAGGCAGCGTGAAATACAAATGAAGATTGTTATTGCGGCAGACCATGTGGGCTTTGCTTTGAAGCAGCAGGTCCTCGAATATCTGAAAAGCCAGGGCCAGGAAGTGGAAGACTGCGGCCCGTCGAACACGGAGATTGTCGACTACCCCGACTTTGCGGAGAAGGTTGCCACGCGGGTGGCCGCGAAGCAGGCCGACTGCGGCGTGCTGGTGTGCGGAACGGGCATCGGGATGATGCTGGCCGCCAACAAGGTGCCGGGCGTTCGCGCCGTGGCGGCCAACGACACGCTTTCCGCGCGCATGGCGCGCGAGCACAACGACGCCAATGTCCTGACCATGGGGGCCCGTATGATCGACGCCGCCATTATGCGTCAGATCGTCGACGCGTGGCTCTCCACATCGTTCGCCGGAGGCCGCCACCGGCCCCGCCTGCAGAAAATCGAAGCTCTTGAGCAACGCTATCATTCGGAGAGGCAACCATGAACCATACTCTTCCTTTGCGCGAAGTTGACCCTGAAATCGCCCAAGCCATCGACCACGAAGTCGATCGCCAGGCGCGAACTCTCGAACTGATCGCCTCGGAGAATTTTGTCAGCGAGGCGGTCCTCGAAGCTCTCGGCTCCGTCATGACTAACAAGTACGCCGAGGGCTTGCCGGGACATCGCTATTACGGCGGGTGCGAGTTTGTGGACGTGGCTGAAACACTGGCCATCGAGCGCGCCAAGCAACTTTTCGGAGCCGAGCACGCCAACGTGCAAGCGCACTCCGGCAGCCAAGCCAACCAGGCCGTTTATATGACCGTGCTCAAGCCCGGCGACACGATGCTCGGCATGAGCCTGGCGCACGGCGGACACCTCACCCACGGCCATCCGCTTAACTTCTCCGGCAAGATGTACAAGATTGTGTCTTACGGCGTGCGCAAAGACACCGAAACGATTGACTACGACGAAGTCGAACGCTTGGCGCAGGAACACAAACCGCGGCTGATCGTGGCGGGGGCCAGCGCCTATCCGCGCGTGCTCGACTTCGCCCGCCTGGGCGACATCGCCAAACAGAGCGGCGCGCTATTGATGGTGGACATGGCGCACATCGCCGGTCTCATCGCGGCGGGAATTCATCCCAGTCCTTTTCCGCACGCCGATTTCGTCACCACCACCACCCACAAAACCCTGCGCGGCCCGCGCGGCGGCACTGTGTTCTCGAGGGCGCAGTATGCCAAGGATTTGGATAAGATCGTTTTCCCCGGCATTCAGGGCGGACCGCTGATGCACGTGATTGCCGCCAAAGCCGTCTGCTTTAAGGAAGCTCTTCAACCCTCTTTCCGCGAATATCAGCAGCAGATCGTGCGAAACGCTCGCGCCATGGCCGAGGCCCTGGCGCGCAAAGGCTTCCGCATCGTTTCCGGCGGCACGGACACCCACTTGATGCTGGTCGATGTCTTCTCACAAAACGTAACCGGCAAGCTGGCCGAAAAGGCCCTCGGCAACGCCGGAATCACCGTCAACAAAAACGCCATTCCGTTCGACACCAACCCGCCCGCGGTCGCCAGCGGAATCCGCATCGGCACTCCCGCCGTCACCACTCGGGGCCTGAAGGAACCCGAGATGGAAATCATCGCGGAGTGGATCTCCCAGGTGCTCCACCACATCGAAGATGAGTCGGTCCAGCGGCGTATCAGCACCCAGGTCGAAGCCCTGACGGAGAAGTTCCCGCTTTATGAAAAGCGCCGGCACGCGATGGCGGCGAGAGTATAGTTGGAGATGATATGAGACAAGTTATTATCTATCCAGGGGAGGACGGCTATTGGGTCGTCGAGTGCCCCAGCCTCCCAGGTTGCATCAGCCAGGGGAAGACGCGCGAACAAGCAATAGAGAATATCAAGGAAGCTATCGAGGGTTATGTGGCCTCTTTAGAGGCGGACGGCCTCCCGGCGCCTGTCCCGCCCTGAAAGGGCACCATGTAGTAGCCGGGGGCAACGCCCCCGGAACGGCAACGCGGAAACCTATCGACCCTGAAGGGGTCGCTAAGGTTCTCGCTCCCCCGCCCTGAACAGCGTCCAAGGCCCGGCCTTCATATCACGTAGCAGCGGCGCCTGCCAGGCGAATTCGGGATGGGCCTCGAGAAAAGGCGCAACCAGAAAGTCCTGGCCGCACGGGTGGCCGACGTGGGCGTAGAAGCTCATGGCCTTCGCCATCGTGCCGTCCATGACCTTCCCCTGCACTGCGCCGCCAGGACAGAAAGGGGCCCACTCCCAAACCTCAACGCCGCGCGGCGAAGCATCCACGTGCCCGCACATCGCTCGTTCGTTGGCATCCGCTTTCTTCTCGTAAGAGTCGTAGTGATCGGCCATGAACTTCTCCGCCATGCTCACGTCGATCTTGCCCTTCGCCTCTTTCATTAACTGCTCCCAGCGGGCCCGTCGGGCGTTTGGAGAGGTGTCGAGTTTAGTGGGATCGAAGCTCGTGTCTTTAGCAATCACTTCCGGATCCCGGGCGAAATTCGATCCCACGAAGTAGCCGTTCTTGGTGCGCCAGACCCGGTACGCCTCGAGGCCCAACTCGAACTGGGCGATCTCACCTGTCTTGTTGTCGCCAAGCAGCCAATCGTTGGCGTAGCCGCCGTTATTGCCGTCCAGCATGATGCTCGTGTAATCGTCAATCGAGGCCGCGTATTGCAGCGCCTTGCGGGAGCGCATGAACTCGGGCTTGCCATTCGGCTTCCAGCCGGCGAATTGCGTAATCGTCGTCTCCGTCACCATAATGCCGCTCGAATTCACGCCGAAATCGTCGTCACTGGTGATGACGCCGGGAAAACCGTCCATCAGAATTCGATAGCCTTGCTGCGGCACGATATCAAAGACAACGCGCCAACGCTCGCCATCCAGATAGCTTGTCCAGTTGTTGTGGGCGATGACGATCTTGTGGTTGCGCGTGTAACCGCCGGTCGCGACGAAAGCGCTGCAATTCCCCGGACTCACCAGGTGTGGAGCATTGGCCACCTTGTGCTGCAAGTTGTACCAGGGCACGTAATAGTCCGGCAGCTCTTCGAAGGCGTTCAGGGCCACCACGTCATCGATATCCATTGAGACCCCGTGCGCCTTCAGGCCCTCCACGATCCCCGCAAGTTCCTCCTGGTATTCCTGGTCGATGTGGGGCCAAAGCATGTCGTGCGCGGCGCGGCGGAAGAAATCCCAATCCTTCCGGGTATCATGCGTGTCCAGCAGCTTGATCGCTTCAAAGGCATCCGCGATATCAGGGGCGAGTAAGTAGCCGTGCTGAAAGCCGATGTCGCGCGGCGTCCCTTCCAAGTGAACGTAAATCCACCCGCCCTTTTCAAATCGATAGCCCGGCTTCAGACGAGGGTCGGGGGATTGGTCGGCTGCCTGCACGACATTTCGATGGACGCGCCATCGCGTGCCCCATCCTGGATAAGGCAGGTCGAGGGAACACACCAGTAAAAGCGACAAGCCAAGAAGCAACACCCTTCGGCAAGCACTTGCTTGTAAATACATCGTCACCTCGCTCAGCCCCCCCCTCAATCCCCTCCTCACTGAGGAGGGGACTAAGGGGTGGTGCGCTAAGTTCTTCGATTATCCATTATCGCCCGCGCGGCGGTGTAGCCGCTCTGGACGGCGCCTTCGATAGTGGCCGGCAATCCGGTCGCAGTCCAATCGCCTGCGAGAAAGAGGCCACGAATCGGCGTCCGCGCGGCGGGGCGCAATGCCTCAGCTTCCCAGGTAGGCGAGAATGTGGCGAAGCGCTCCTTGATCACGAGCGAATGCAGCAAGCGAGCCCCGCGCGCCCCCGGGAAGAAGTCTCCAAGCTCGCGACGCGCCGTGGCCAGCAACTCCTCTTTGCTTGTGGCAATGTGGCGGTGAGCCCCGCTCAATACAAGCGAAACATAACCGTCACCACGGCCGGAGATTTTACCCTTGTTGAACAGCCACTGAATAGTCGCGCCGCGCAGGCCGGCAAAATCAAGGTCTGTAATGGGACGGTCGAACCAGAGGTTAATAGAGATGATCGGCGCGGGCCGCAAGCGACCGAGCGAGGCGAAGGATGGCTCCCCGTGCAGCAACTCGCCGGGCAACAGTGCCGCAAGCTGGAACGAGGGCACTGCGCTCACAACGCTCTCCGCATCTATCCGCTCGCCGGTGGACATGAGCGCGCCCCGGCACTGCCCTTCGGAAACCAGCAAGCCGGCCACGCCCTGTCCACACTCGACGCTCCCGCCCTTGGCGCGAATGAAGTCTGCCGCGGCATCGACATAGACTTCGCTCAAGCCCACGCGGGCAATCCCCAGGCGGGAGTCCTCGGGAGAAGTAAAGAGCGCCAACCGCAGCACACGCTCGAACAACGCCGCGTTGGCGATGTCGGGATCCTCGTTGAGCGCGGCGATACAGAGCAAATCCCAAAAATTGCGCTGTAAACTCGGGGATTGGCCAAGCTGAGTCAGCCACTCGCGCACGCTCAGCCGCTTCGGGCCGTGATGGGCCTCATCGTTCTGCCGGAGCGCTATTCCCAAGCGCAACACTTCCAGTTTCTCACGAAGCGTGAAGCTCCCGGAGCGAAGCACACCGAGCAGCGCATGCCAGGGCGAAGGAAGGTCAGGGCAGTGGAGGCGCGAGAGGCGTCCATTTCGGTCCAGGAACTGAACCGTCAAACACTCCTGAAAGCGGATACGATCCAGAGTTCCGATCGTTGAAAGAAAGTGAATCGTCGCGTGATAGCAACCCATGAAGATGTGCTGGCCGTTGTCCACCACCGAGCCTGTTGTGGGATCAAGGAACGAGCGCGCCCGACCACCCAGATAGGGCCTCTGCTCGAGCACGCGCACACGCCAGCCGCTTTCCGCCAATGCGACGCCCGCCGCAAGGCCCGCAAAACCGCCGCCGATAACAAGGACGTCCACAGGAGTCAGAAGTCAGGAGTCAGAAGTCAGGAGTCAGAATTCAAGCCCTGACAGTCTGATTCTACCTGATTTCGTCGTTAGAGTTGCTCGGCGAAGCTCTTGGCGTTACCCAGTTGTGAACTAAGACGCGAACTGAACGATTCTGACTCCTGACTCCTGGATCCTGACTCCTGCCCTTAGAACGTGAACTTGATCGCCAACTGGATTCCCCGCGGGCCGCCTCCGCCGATGAAGGGATTACCCTCTCCCACATCGCCGGTCGCGGTGGTAGGGAGGAATCCTTCGCACGCGCCGGTGTTGGGATTGATCCCAATGGAATCGCACGCGGCAAAGAAGGTGGGCAAGAACGGATTGGTGAAATTCGGGTGATTCACGATGTTGAAGAAATCGGCGCGAAACTGCATCTTCAGGCGTTCGTTGATCGCGGTGTCTTTGTAAAGAGCCAGGTCCCACTGCCTGAATCCAGGGCCAAACAGGAAATCGCGAGCTTCGGTGCCGTCGTGCTGCGTGCCCGGGACGCAAGCACCGTTCGAGAAGGTGCAAGGCACCTTGAAGGCAGAAAGGTTAACCACGGCATCGGGAGTGCTGGTTCCCGCGTAAGGATTGCCGATCACGTCGGGCCGCGGAAAGTATTCGCCGGTGCCATCGTAGTTGCCGCTGAAATTGAAGTTCAACTGGAACGGTTGGCCCGTCTGCAGGGTCAAGACGCTGTCGACTGCCCACCCGCTGCCGAGTTTGGACCAAGCTCCACCGCGCTGTGGCGATGGGAAGCGGTAATTGGCCATCCAGGTAAAACGATGGCGGACGTCGAAGTTGGAGTTGCCGCGTTCGAGGTCGGGTCGGTAGCTGTCATTTGGTTGGGCGGCATTGGGCTCAAAATCCGTGCCGTCACTGGCATTGTCAATCGAATGCGAATAGTTGTAATTCAGCGTGGACTCGAACCCATGCAGGTTGCGTATGCGAAGCTGCGTCTGAAGCGAGTTGTAAACAGAGTTGGACGATGTTTCCAGGTAGTTGATGTAGCCGTATTGCGGGTAGGGAAGATCAGCCGTCACGCGCGACAGGGTTTGGTTAATATCGCGGAAACGGAACAAGTGGTGACCTTCGGAACCTACGTAGCCCACTTGGAAGACAATACTCTTGCCGGCCTGCTGCTGAAGATTCAAATTGTAGTTCAGCATGCGAGGCGTGCGGAGGTGCTGGTCAACCGCGAACAGGTTTGACGAGGCGCCAAAGCCGCCGAAAACGGGCTGCCCAGAGACGATCGGAGATGTAGACGACGCTACGCCCGAGAGAATCGGTTTGGGTCCGATATCGTTGTAAGCAGCGCCCGGAGTCGCGGCGTCGTAGGGCACCTGGCCCAGAAAGAAGTCCTGCGAGAACAGGTCGTAGAAAAGGCCGACGCCGGAGCGAATTACTGTCGTGCCTTTCCCCGTGAGGTCGTACGCCACGCTGGCGCGCGGCGCGAAATTTCGATAGTCGGGTTTATAGAGGCTCGACAGTCCGTTGGTACCCACCTGGTTCAGCGCGCCGCTCGCCGGGTCAAAGTTCGAAAAGAGGTTGTTCTTCTCCGCGATCACTCCGAAGTAGTCCCACCGCAAACCATAGTCGAAGGTGAGCTGGCGATTGAAGCGAAAGCTGTCCTGGACGTAGAAGGCGTGCGAATCTTCGTAGGTATTGCGGTTGGTGTCGCCCTCCAGGATGCTGCCGCCTCCGCTGGGGATACCTTCGAGGAAATCGGTCAAGCTCGCGAATGAGAGGCTGCCGCGGAACCCCTCGTCGAAGAACTGGCTCACCGTAGTGCGGCGGAACTCGTACCCGATCTTCACGGCGTGCTTGTTGAATTTCCACGAGAAGTTATCAATGAGCTGCCAATTGACGTCCGTGCGGCCTCGCGGGTCCGAACTGGTTGCCCCGATGGACGTGAAGCCGGCGACGCTGATTTTCGGCAGCCCATAGTCCTGCTTGCCGGCGCCGGTATCTAATCCGACGGAAGCGGGATTGAAACTGTTGTCTTCGGGAACGAAGGTCTCGTAGAAGCGGTTATAGCCGAAACGCACTTCGTTGATTTTGGTGAGCGAAAGAGTAGAGAGATACGAGATGGACACCAGATTAACATTGGTTGGCGTGACGGTGTTGTAACCGGGCAGGTCGCCTGTTCCACCAAGCCCCAGCGGAAAGCTCTGATTGCTGGTCGAGTAGTAGTAGCGGCCGGTCAGCATATTCTTCTCGTTGATGTTGTAGTCCGCCTTAGCGATGATGCTGTTCACGCTGTTGAAGATGCCGGCGGTGGCCGACACATTGTTGACCGGGGAACAGCTATCGGGCGTCGAGGAAGTAGGCGCCGGCCAGGGGTTGCGTTGCAGCAGGCCGGCGATCACGGGATTGACGCCCAGCCCTTGCGCGGCAAGCGTACTCTCCGCCTGGGCGATGTTGTTGGGCGAAGGAACGCAAGCCGCGCTGTTCAAACCTCCGGTTTCGCGCTGGCCTTCATAATCGCCGAAGAAGAAAGCCTTGTCTTTGATAATGGGTCCGCCCATGGAGCCGCCGAACTGGTTATTGTGGAAAGCCGTTTTAGGAATCGGCGCCGGGTTGAAGAAATTCCGGGCATCGAGAGCGTCGTTGCGGAAATAATCAGCCGCCGTGCCGTGGATTTGGTTCGTGCCGGACTTTGTCACAATATTGATCACCGCTCCCGCATTGCGGCCGTATTCGGGAGCGAAGTTGGAAAGCACCGCAAGTTCGGCCACCGCGTCCACCGGCAAAATCGTCGCCGGCGTGCCGAACACTCCGGCCTGGTTGATGGCCGGATCGTTGCGGTAGCCATCGTTCATGTCCGTGCCATCGAGGAGGAAGTTATTGGCGCGTCCTCGGGCGCCATTTACAGAAAACTCCCCAAAAGAACCGGGAGAATCCGTGATCTGGTCGGGACCACCGGTTACGCCGGGGTTAAGGTAGATCAGCTTGGTATAATCGCGGCCGTTAACAGGCAGGTTTTCGATTTGCGAAGACTCGACGGTGCCGCCCAGAGTATCCTCGGTGGTAGTTACCAACGGCACTTCCGCTCTGACCTCCATGCTCAACGTCTGTTTAGCAGGCGTGAGAGTGATGTCCACGCGCTGTTCGGCCGCCACGTCCACGCGAATGCCAGCCTGGTTGACGGGTGTAAAGCCCTCGACGGCAACGTGGACGGTGTAGATACCAATGGGCAGTTCAGGAATGGAAAAGTCGCCGGACGCATCCGTGGTCGTGGATCGAGCCACGCCGGTGGCTTGGTTCGTCGCCACCACCGGAGCGTTCGGTATAGCGGCGCCGGTCTGGTCAAGCACCGTTCCAACCAGTGAACCGCGAAAGCTCTGGCCGTAAAGGGGCAGAATCGTGGTGAAGCTGATAAGTGCCAAGACGACGATGAGATAGATCACTGACAGTAATCTAGTCCAGGATGCTTGACTAGAGGGCGCAATCATAGAGGTCTCCTTCGGGTAGGCGCTTTGGCGCAATGCCTCAACAGTTAAATGTGTAGATCAAGTAGAACGGGTGAGTAGGGCACCCTTCAGTTGCTATGATATGCCATGCCCCATCACGAGGAAGATTGATTATTTTTATGATGGAGATAAAGGGTGAGCAGGGGCGGCGCTTGTGGCTGCCCGGGGCAACCAAAGGGTAACCGCTTCCGGTTTGGACCTGTCATTCCGCGCGCAGCGAGGAATCTCGCTCTGTGCTGTGCAAGGGTAGATGGAGGCCGAGACGGCTAACGGGGGCGGATAAAATGAACAGCAGAGCGAGATTCCTCGCTGCGCTCGGAATGACACCGCAGTGGGCCGGCCACAACTCGCGGAGGGCCGCTTCATGACTTGAGGATGACCGTCAGTGCCTGACCAGGCACGATGCGAACTTCATGATCGATCACGACTACGCGCAGCTTCCCGTCTTCGCGCAGAGTCGCGTTTAGGGATTCTGGCCCAAGACGTGCGGAAGCTGTTTTCCGCGCCGTCTTCCCGTTACCTGCCAAAGCCAGGCTCGCCAAGGCCAACGAGCCTTCCTGCACCTGCACTTCCATCATATGGTTAGCCGCGCTAATGGACTGAGTGAACTGGCCCCAGCCACTGAAGGCGGACCAGAAGCAACGGAAGTTCTGCGCAGGCAGGCGCGGCGCAAGCGTCAGCTTGCGGTCAACCCCGGAGTAGTGAAACCCGCTCAAAGCAACCACCAGCGCCCACGCGGACATGGCGCGCGCGTAGTGATGGCCGCACTCCGGCTCATTCCAGGGGTTGCGGCGCTCGCCGTCGTGGCGAAGGCGCGCGCTTTCCACCACCGCCTGCGCCTCCGTCGGCATACCCTCAAACGCCAAATGGGCTGCGAACTGATACTCCTCGCCAGTCCAGCTTTCGGCGAAGTAAGGAAACGGAATTTCGGGGCGCTTCCCGTGGGGGTAGCTCGCCACCAGCACGCCGCCGTCGTCATTGAGTGCGTAAGTTCGCTGGACGCACTCGTGCTCGCTCAAGTTGGGCACGTAGTTGTAACGGAACACCGATTTCATGGCTTTGAGTACGTGTTCCTCGTCGAGCAGGTACCCTAGTCCCGCCACATGCGCCATGTACTGGCCGAGCAATTGGTCCACCAGGCAGGCTTCGCCCATCTGGTAGTCCGGCTTCTCCGGGTTGGCCGCGCCCATGCCCACCAGCACTCCGGGAAACACTTCTTCCTTGGGCCGTCCCTCGATTTTCTGCGTGTAATACTCCCCGTTGAAGAGGTTAGCATCGAGCCATTTACTTCCATTCTGAAAGAGCCGGCGGTATTCGGAGGCAGCGTCCTGGTCGCCCATGGCGCGCGCCATCTCTTCTCCGGCGCGCAAGGCGCCCAAGTACCAAACCCCGCAAAGAGGATTCGGGCCATAGAACTCGACGTCGTAGGTGTTGTGTTGAACGCCCTCCGCCACCCCGTCCCGGTTTGCGTCCCATCCCCCCTTGATCCAGGCGAATTCGAGCGCGCGTTTAGCATTCGGCCAGAGGCTTCGCAGCCACTCCGTGTCGCCGGATAGCTGCCAGTCCCGATAGAGCTTCATGAGACAGCCCATTTGGCCGTCCGCAGCCGCTTTATCCCAGATTTTCTTTCCGTCCGGTAGATAAGATCGGAAACCCATAAGTCCATCTTCGCGCGTGTTGCGCAGGAACTCGGATTCCCGGAGAGAACGAGCCAGCGAGGGAAATACGAACGCTGTAGTCTGTTCGTAGTTCCACACGTGGGTGCAGCTTCCGTGGCAGCATCCCGATTGATTGTTACAACCCTCAAAGGCGTGGAACTCGCCGTCCGCAGTGCGGAAAGCCGTGTTCGTACGCACGGTCGAGAGATTACTCAGCGCCGCGTCGAGCACCGCCGGAGGCAAGGTTGAAGATTCCACTGTGGCCGCGAAACGGCGGCTGCGCTCCTCGAGCCTAGGGAGCTGCTCCGCCGCGTGCTGCGCCACAGCCCAGGCGTCCGCAAACTGCTGGCAATAATAGTTCCCCACCGCCGCCACTTTCTGATCGTCCTCGGGCGGGGGCCATCCGCAACGCTCCGGTGTACGATTGGGGAAATGCCAGGCCAGCAGGAAGGTCACGGAAGCTTCGCCGCCCCCAGGCACTGATTGCGTAACTGCCACCGAGCCTACCGGACTGACTGCGGGCGAGTCGCTGGTGAGCGCCCCGTCATCCGTAAAGTCGTCCCAGAAGGTCAGCGGTCCGTCCCACCACTGCGTGCGCGTCCAACCGCGCAGGTACGATACGCTGGCTTCCGGCGCGCCCAGCACGCCCAGGAACATCGAGCCCTTCAACGAATCGGTCGCTGGCAAAAAAGGGTTGTCCATGAAAAGGCCGGCCACTCCCGCAACCTGCCGAAAAGTGGCTTGCCGGCCTTCTTTTCCCACGGGGTTCTCGAGGCTGAATGCTATGCCCACCTTCACGTCCGCTTTCGCAGGGTTCTTCAGCTTGTAACGGAGCACCGCAATAGGCAGCCCGGACGCTTCCGCGTCCAAGGGCACAAGCGGGTTGAACGCTTCCAGATTGACCACCACAGGCAGCTTCTTATCCTCGAATTCCAGGCGCGCAAACGGGTACGCTCCCACGAACCGGGCGGAAGCAAGACGGGGCAGGCCAGGCACGTTCTCCGACCCCAAGCCGCTCGGCCCCTCGTAGGGCGGTTGGATGCGCGCTTCCAGGACTCGAGCCACCGGCTTCTTTCCCTCTGCTTTTACCCATATGGCGGGAAAGCAGTAGTCTGGGCTATTGCCCTTGTCCGGCCGGTTGAAGATCTCCCAGTCGCGCAACTGCCCACGGCCCCCCAGCGAAATTGTGCCCGTGCCGATGCCACCCAGCGGGAAAGCAATCATCTTCAGATTTGCACCGGTGAAGGATCGCGGAAAGGCGATGCGGCTTCGAACCACCCCCTGCCCCTCCTTAGCCAAGGCGGGGAGTTTGGGCGCTGTCTTCTGTGTGGAACCAGGTTTCTCCTGCCCTGACATCGCACGAGCGCTGCCTGCCAATGCGCCGCCCGCCGCGACTTTCTTCAGAAACTCCCGCCGCTCCAGCCTACCGTTCTTCCTTCTTGTGGCCACAGTCGCCTCCTTGCTCTTATCCAAGTTCGGTTCCTGATTTGTACTCTCGAAGGAAACTGTTATAGGTCAATCAGGGAGGAAAAACAACCAAAACTATAACTGCGGAGGTTCATCGCTCCGCCACCTCGAGAGTCACGTCATTCCCGCGGAAGCGGGAATCCATTGGTCCGCGGACTCACAATGGCCCCCCGCTTCCGCGGGCGTGACGAATTCTGACTTTCACTTCTGTGGGCGGGCCGCAGGCCCGTGTGGACTCAGAGTGACGTCGGGCCGGCATCTTTCAGCAATCTGCTGGGGAAGCCACCACAGTCACGCTCTGAAATCCAAACATGTATCTCGATTTTCGAAGATACGTTCTATTACCGAAGCTTGCGCTTTCGAAAACCGCTCGACGAGGTTTTTCGAACGGCCACGCGGGTTAAGGTTCTGTTGCACCTCGCTCCCGGCATTCTCCCGTAGATCCGCGGAGCTTCTGTGGTAGACCGCCTCATATGGGTCACTTCGATCAAGCTATTAACTCATACGTGGATGGTACTTACGGACCATCGCAGATCGAGGCCGTATGGTATACGCTCATTCGTCGAGGTCGAGTTGCCCACTGGGCCGCCAAAAGGAGGAGCACTGATGAGTTGCGGCAGGAAAGCTCGTCGTAAGACTCATTCCCTTTTCTTCAACTTTACGGACATAGTTGAAACTGGGAGGTTGCACTACTTCTATCACTCTCCGTCGTCCGACCTACCGATTCGGGACGTCTTGGGCGAACAGGGGGAAGGACGAAAGACCGAACCGCATCTGGAGAGGAGCGCCGAAAACTATTGCTGGCCGTGCTGGCAGTCAAATATTGTGAGTTTTCTTAAGGGTAACCAGAAATACCTATTCCTGTTCACAAAGTATGCGAGGAAGGGGGGCAAGCACGAGGGCAAACGATACATCGTGGGCTACATCCGCAAGGAAAGGTGCATCGACCGTGGTAGCTTTTGGGCTGTCGCTGGCGAAACGAAGGTATACTCATTCGACCACGCTTTAGCCCTCAGTGAAGTGAGCCGCGCAAGAAATGCCAGGCATGTTCACAGGGTTCTTACTGCGTCGCAAACGGCACGCGTCCTCGAAAGCTTCAAGGGAAAGCCTAATATTCTAGCCGCTTGTCTCAAACAGTTGTCGGACCTCAAAGCGAAAGCTGCGGATCGGAAGCGAAAATGCGGGTAGTACTGCTCAGGGTAGGTATCGACACTGGATGCGGGGGAGTCCTTGGGCCACTCTTCACGGACCGTTCGTTCGAGTACATCCCAATTCCAGATGAGCGGGGCATAGATCGGAGAACGTATGGCAATATTTGCGGGAGGCACCGGCGAAAATTGATCGACTACTTCCCCGAGAGGCGCCGTGAAACGATGTCCCGTCAGTCCATCCACTTTGACCCTGAGTTTCGCACCTTCACCTATGGCGATCCAACGACCCCCAAAACATCCCTCCAGCGACTCAGCAAACGCAGTCTCCTGGTGTTCTACGCAGGTCTTAAGGGATGGGGCTTCAAATTCCCGCCAGCTCTCTACATCATCGGATACTTCGAAGTCACTGAGGCAGGCTTGGCAGGGTCCTTCAACCGGGCAGCACTCAGGAAGTTCCGTAACAATTTCCACGTTATGCACCAGAGTGTGTTCAAGGGACAGAAGGAGTCACTGGTCCTTGTAAAAGGTGGCGCGCGCAGTCGACTCCTGAGGACGGCAGTAAAAATCAGTTCGATAGGAAGGGACAGGGCCGGCCACCCCTTGTACAAGCTGTCGCCGCAAATGCAGAGGATATTCGGGAGCTTCGGGGGTCACACAGGAATCCAGCGCTGCCCGCCGCGGTGGGTGGCTCCACAATTCACAAAGCGCGCGGCGCAGTTTGTGCTGTCACTCAAGTGAGAACCCCCATCGCGGGCGGCGCTCTTGATCATGATATGGCGGACGGGTAACCCACACTCCCCGACACCCACACTGACTAATCAACATGCGACTAACCCCTCACCCGGCCCTCGACGGCTGATGAAAGCGCCGTCGCGGCCCACCCTCTCCCCAAAGGAGAGGGCTAACACTCAAACGGGCGCCAGTCACTTATCACCCGTCGCTGCACTGGCGCAACTTGCGAGCAGATTCTGGATCGCGGCGGCGACGCCTTCCTTGGCGCCATAGACTGACGAGCCGGCCACCAGCACGTTCGCGCCGGCTTCGACGACTAGCGGGGCGGTCTCGTGGTTGATTCCGCCGTCGACCTCGACTTCGCAATCGAAACCGCGTTCCCGGATGGCGCCGCGGACCTGCCTGATTTTGTGGAGCGTCTCGACGATGAAATCCTGCCCGCCGAATCCCGGATTGACGGTCATCACCAGGACCATTTGCAAGCTGCCCAAAACCTCGGAAAGCGTGCCGGCGGGCGTAGAGGGATTGATGGCCACGGCGGCCTTCTTGCCCAGGTGATGAATATGCTGGATGGCGCGATGCAGGTGCGGCGTAGCTTCCTGGTGGACGATGATGGTATCGGCACCGGCTTTGGCGAAACGCTCGATGAAATCCTCCGGCGGCTCGACCATCAAGTGGGCCTCGATGGCTAAGCGCGTCAGAGGGCGCAGGCTCTCAAAAGCCAGTCCGCCGAAAGTGATATTGGGAACAAAGCGGCCGTCCATCACGTCGATCTGGAATCGGTCGACGCCGGCCGCCTCCACTTCCAGGACCTGCTCGCCCAAACGGGTAAAATCAGCAGAAAGTATGGAGGGTGCTACGTGGATCACGACTCGCCTCGTGTGGCCGGGCTGAGTTTTCTCGCTGCCGCCTCGTCCAGGAACCAGCTCACACTCCCATCTAACGGCTGAATTCGCTGTGCCGGCAACTCTCCCGGCGTTCCTTCCAAAACCTTGCGCAGGGTCTGCGCCTTGTCGGCCCCGGCCACCAGGAAAATAACATGGGCTGCAGTGTTGAGCAATGGAAGGGTCATGGTCAGGCGGCTCATCCCCAGCCTCTCAACGCGGTTCGGGCAGACCCAAACGCTATGCTCCTCGAGCGCCACAGTTCCCGGAAAAAGCGAAGCGGTGTGCCCGTCCGGACCCATACCGAGAAACACAATATCCAGGCGTGGCCTGAGGCCGTCTTGCGGCTCGAGAACACGCGCCAATTCGCCGGCGTAATCGCGCGCCGCTTTCTCGAGGTCCGCTTCCTCGGCGCGCATGCGGTGAAAGTTTTCTGCCGGTATTTCCCCGCTATCCAGAAGAGCTTCACGGATCATGCGATAGTTGCTGTCCGGGTGGTCAGGAGGAACACAACGTTCGTCCACTTGAAACAGTTGAACGCTATTCCATTCGATTCGCCCCAGGAGGGCCCTTCCCGCCAGAATCTGATAGAGCAGGCGAGGCGTCAATCCGCCGGAAAGTGCGGCATAGAACATCTTGCCTTCGATGAATTTCAGGCGCGCCAGGTCTTCAAAGGCACAAGCGGCCGCCCAGCTCAAGTCTTCCAGCGTCGAAAAAACCTTTACGTCGTGTTTAGACATGAGCAGTCGCTCCCCTTCCCGATTGCCGATAGGCCATGGTCCATCAAAACCTCTGACCATTGTCATTCTGAGCGAAGCAAAGAATCTCTGCAGTCCTGGTGTCGTGAGTCAGAAGATCGTTAACAAAGTCCTTTTCAAGCTCGACCGTTCTTTAGAGCCCCGTTAGGGGCGGCGTAGAATAGCCCGCGTGTAAGAACCTGTGAAAAAATCGGCGAAAGGCAAAAATATGCACGCGCGGTCATTCAGAGCGAAGCGAAGAATCTCGCTTTGAGTTCATTCGCCATCCGCCAGTTCCATCGGCAGAGCGAGATTCCTTCACCTCGTTCAGGACTGGCTCTTCGCGGAGTTTACCCTGAGCGGCAGAGCGAGATTCTTCGCTCCGCTCAGAATGACAAGCGAAGGGCTCAGGATGGCAGCGAAGGACTCAGGATGACACTTCCGAATTTCTTTACACCCTCTTTCGCCGTGGACTACTCGCTGCCGCCCGTCGGCTGACGGGCTCAATTCTTTAACGAATTTCTGACTCAGGAAACTAGAGATTCCTAACTGCCAAGCTACTTCTCTTCGCTCAGAATCACCAAGGCGGCCATGGAGACTTGCAATCATCAATCGACAATCGCAAACCGTCGATCAGGGCCCGATCATGCGGGCTACTTCGCTGAGGGCCTCTTCGTAAAGCCGGTCCCGAAGACCCAACTTCAGCTCCTCATTCAGTATCTCGGCCTCGTCCAGGACCTCCAGACGCACCGAGCGTCCCATCGGCGGCGACCCAGGCACCTCAGCCGAGGTTTTCACGACTTTCCCGTCGGGGCCCCGCTTAAACGAAAACCTGGCGGGCGATGTCCCGTCAGCAATCAACTCGATGGTGAAACATACGCCACAGGCATTGTCGACTCGTTTCAAGTTGCGCTCAACGGTTACCGTTCCGTTTGCTGACTTGAAATGGAAACTGCGCGGCTGGGATTCGTCCTTGCGCTCCGACTTCACAAACTGCCATCCCAACCGGCTCGCCAGCCACCCCGACAGCAGCAAGCCCTGGGCGCGCTGCGTCACCAGCCGTGCGGAGTCCAACTCGTACTCGATGCGCACCTGGGTGATGCGGTCCAGATAGGGCCGCCTATCCGGCGCGTCGAAACATTGAGCGATGAGCTGCCGCCAAGGTGTGATGCGGCTCCAATTCAGATCGGTCAATTGAATCCTGCCGGCGGACTTTTGCAGCCACCCGGCGAGATCCTGCAAATGCTTCCCAGCAAGTGAAAACCGGGCAGAGTCCACGATGACATGCTGCGTAACACGGAGAATGTCGTCGAAATAGGCCGGCGGCGAGAAAGCAGCCGCGCGCCACCAGAGGAAAATAGGCAAGCCGGAGACCGTCAACGGCAGAACCACGCTGGGAAGTCCTGGTCCTGCCTCACCACGGGCGCGGATGGTGATCTGCTCGCTGCAGACCTGCTTTTCGCCTGCCACGGGAAGATGGCAATGCGCGGAGACCCAGGCCTCAAGTCCGCTGGAAGCCGCCTCCGGTTCCAGCATCATGATGATCGCGCGGCAAGGGTTCTGACGAGTCACCTCCGCCACAAGGTTGGTTACTTCATACGCCGCCTCGTCACTTTCGACGTAGATGAGCAGCGTCAGCGTGCAGGCGCGCGTCACAGCGCTCTCAGCACCGGGATCTTCCGCGGCGGTTCGCCACAAGGCCGACAGTTCTGCTTCCAAGTTCGACACGTCGACCGGTCGGGGCTCTCCTAAGCCAACAGGCTCGATTATTCCTGCCAAGGTTTCTCCTGGATAGCTCCAAAGTAGCGCCGACCTTTAGGTCGGCATGTGCTGGCCTAAAAGCCAGCGCTACGAGTTAAACTAGGTGTTCAGCCTTCTGCCTTCTGCCTTCTGCCTTCTGATTTCAAATTCAGGATTTCTGCCTTCCTTACACCCTCTGCCAATGCCGTCCATCTCGCTCGATCAAGGCGTCGGCCTCAGCCGGCCCCCACGATCCAGCCGCGTACGTGGGGAGACCCTTTGATCCCAGTTCCCGCCAGCGGGCAAGTATGGGGTCCACCAACTCCCAGGAAAGCTCGACCGCGTCACTGCGATTGAACAGCGTTGCGTCGCCCAACATGCAATCCAGCAGCAGGGTCTCATAGGCCGTTGGAGGCGGAGCGCCAAACGATTCGCCGTAGCGGAACATCATCTGCACCGGCCGGATTTGCATGGTAGTGCCGGGAAGCTTGGCGCAGAATTTCAGCGATATCCCTTCGTTGGGCTGAACGTTAACCGAGAGCACGTTGGGCTCAAGGCCATCCGGTCCGGCGCTTTTGAAAAGCAGGTGGGGCACGCGACGGAACTGAATGGATATTTCAGAAATTCGCTTCGCCAACCGCTTGCCCGACCTCAGGTAAAACGGGACATCCGCCCAGCGCCAGTTATCGATGTACAGCTTGGCGGCCGCATACGTCTCCGTCACCGAATTGGGTGAGACCTTCGGCTCGGCGCGGTAGGCCGGGACCTTCTTTCCACCTACCCAGCCCTCCCCGTACTGGGCCCGCACGGTGAATTCGTCGATCTGCTCTGCCGTCAAGGGCCGGATCGCCCGCAGCACTTTCGCCTTCTCGTCGCGCACGGAAGTGGCATCGAAGGTCGCCGGCGGCTCCATCGCCACCAGACTGAGCAGTTGCAAAACGTGGTTCTGAATCATATCGCGCATCAGGCCCGCTTCCTCGTAATATGAACCTCGGTTCTCCACTCCCAGTTCTTCCGCTACGGAAAGCTGCACATGGTTAATGTAGCGGCGATTCCAGAACGGCTCGAAGATCCCGTTGGCATACCGAAAGACCAGGAGATTCTGAACAGTCTCTTTCCCCAGATAATGATCGATGCGGTAGACCTGCTCCTCGTTGAAAACCTCCGTCACCACTCGGTTCAATTCTCGGGAACTCGCGAGGTCGCGCCCGAATGGCTTTTCGATAATGATTCGCGTCCAGGACTCCGGCTTCGGCCTGGCCAGCCCCGCCGCCCCTAGGTGCTTCACGATCACCGGGAAAAAGCTGGGCGGTGTGGAGAGGTAGAAGAGACGGTTTCCGGACGTGCCGCGTTCGCGGTCCAGTTGATCCAGCAGGGCCTTCAATTTTGAGTAGGCGGCGGCGTCGCTGTAATCGTCTGCGAGGTAATAAATACCCTTGCTGAAACTCTCCAGAAATTCATCGCTATCCGAGGAAAGTTTCAAGTATTCCTTTACCGCGTGGGCCATATTCTCCCGGAAACTATCGTCCGTGGCCGGCGTCCGGGCGCAGCCAATCACAGAAAACCCCGCGGGCAGCATGCGCTCACGCGACAGGTAGAAAAGAGCGGGAATCAGCTTTCGCTTCGTCAAGTCGCCGGAGGCGCCAAAAATCACCATGGCGCACGGATCAGGCGTACTGTGGATTCTGATCCCTTCCCGCAAAGGATTGCTCAACGTGGTGGTTTCAGCCATGATGTGACTCCGCACTCGTCAGCCGTTGGCCCCAAGCAACCTGCGAGCATGTTCTACGATATTCGCCGCGTTAAATCCGAAGTGTTCCGCCAGCGCCTTGTACGGAGCCGAAGCCCCGAAGCGGTTCATTCCGATCACGTCCCCTTTCGTCCCGACATACCGCTCCCAACCGAAGGGCGCGGCTGCCTCGATCGCCAATCGCGACGTCACTTCCGGCGGCAGAACCTCGTCGCGATAAGCCTGGGGTTGCTTTTCGAAAAGGTCCCACGAAGGCATGCTCACCAACCGCACTCCGACGCCCTCTGCTGAAAGTTTCTCGTACGCTTCGAGGGCCGGCGCAACTTCCGAGCCAGTGGCTATCAAGATCAGCTGCAACGATTTTCCCGCCGCATCCGCCAGCACGTAAGCACCTTTCACCAACCCTTCCGCGGCAGCATACTTACTGCGATCGATGATGGGCAAAACCTGGCGAGTGAGGCAGAGCGCCACCGGCCCGTCGCGATGTTCAATGGCCACGCGCCACGCCGCCGTCGTCTCATTCGCGTCCGCCGGCCGGATCAAGCTGAATTCTGGAATGGCCCGCAGCGCCGCGAGTTGCTCGATCGGCTGATGCGTCGGGCCGTCCTCGCCAAGGAGGATGCTGTCGTGCGTAAACACGAAAATCGAATGGGCCTTCATCATTGCCGCCAGGCGCAAGGTCGGCCGGAGGTAATCCGAAAAAATGAAGAAAGTCGCGCCGTAGGGGATCAGCCCCGTTACGGCCATCCCGTTCAGTATTGAGCCCATGCCGTGTTCGCGCACCCCGAAATGGAAATTCCGCGATCCATAATTTCCCCTCTCGAAATCCTTCTCACCCTTAATTAAAGTATCGGTTGAAGGTGCGAGGTCCGCCGATCCGCCCAGCAGCGTGGGCAAGCTGGACGATATCGCGTTCAGCACCTTTCCCGAGGCTTGGCGAGTGGCCATAGGCTTTTCACCCCACTTGAATGCCGGAAGTTTGGCGGTCCAGCCCTCCGGCAGTTCCTGCTTCACGTAGCGATCAAAGTCCGCCGCCAGTTCGGGCTCTGCCTTGCGGTAGTCTCCCAATTGCTTCTGCCAATCCGCCTCGGCTGTCTCTCCGCGCTCGATCGCTTTGCGGAAGTGGGCCAGCGCTTCCCCTGGCACGTAGAATTTCGGTTCCTGCGGCCAGCCCAGGTTCTCCTTGGTCAACTTCACTTCTTCTTCACCGAGCGCGCTGCCATGCGCCTCCGCCGTGTCCTGCTTGTTCGGGCTGCCATAGCCGATATGCGTCCGGATCATAATGATGGACGGCCTTTCCGTTTCGGCTTGGGCGGCGCGGATCGCAGCGTCAATCGCCTCCAGATCGTTGCCGTCGGGCAGCCTTTGCACAAACCAACCATAAGCCTCGAAGCGCGCTCCGCGGTCTTCGGTGAACGCCAGGTGCGTCGAACCTTCAATCGAGATGTGATTGTCGTCGTAAAAGTAGATCAGATTGTTGAGTCCGAGATGCGCTGCCACCGACGCCGCCTCGGACGCCACACCCTCCATCAAATCACCGTCGCTCGCGATGGCATAGATTTTGTAATTGATGATTTCATGCCCGGGCCGATTGAAATGCGCCGCAAGGTATTTTTCCGCGATCGCCATGCCCACTCCGTTGCCGAAGCCTTGTCCCAGCGGGCCGGTGGTCGTTTCAATCCCATCTACCAATCCGTACTCCGGGTGGCCGGGGGTCCGGCTTCCCCATTGGCGGAATTGTTGAAGCTCCGAAAGCGGAAGGTTATAGCCGGTTAAATGAAGGAGGCTGTACAAAAGCATCGAGCCGTGTCCGGCCGAAAGCACAAACCGGTCGCGGTTCGGCCAATGCGGTTTGAGTGGATCGTAACGCATGAAACGCGTCCAGAGCACATACGCCATGGGCGCCGCACCCATCGGCAGGCCGGGATGGCCCGAGTTTGCTTTCTGAACGGCATCTACCGCGAGAAAGCGAATTGTGTTAATCGAGAGTTGGTCAAGTTGCGATTGGTCGAGCGTTTGTTTTTGCTTGCCTGCTGAAGCATGACCGTCCAAAGGATTAGTCCTCCTGTATGTGATTGAACTTGGATCCAGCCTCGCCCGAGTAAGATCTACTCTATCCCCCTGGTATTACCCGCAACATAAGTTAGATGCCGGGATCATTTGCTTTGTCTCAGGGCAAAGGGCGATTATAGGGCGCTCCTGTAACGCCGCACATTCCAATACAATTCCAGGTCTGAACGATCGCAGGTCCAGGCCCGGAGGGCCGACGGTGAATAGCCCACGGCTTCCGCCGTGGGCCACTTTCTGCCGTCGCTCCGCGGCTCTCATACTCGCCACTAGCGCTGAATCCGCGCCGAGCCGCCTTTAGCCAGCGCTCGCACCTGCTCGAGGGTTGCCATGGTGGTGTCACCCGGAAAAGTGGTTAGCAGCGCTCCGTGGGCCCAACCCAATTTCACTGCTTCTTCCGGCTCTTCACCCGTCAGCAGCCCATAAAAGAAACCAGCGGCGTAACCGTCGCCGCCGCCCACGCGATCAAGCACGTCGAGTTCGGCGGTAGGAGCCATGTAGGTCTTGCCGTCAATCCAGGCAACGGCGCTCCAACCGTGCCGGCAGGTCGAGTGCACCTCGCGCAGCGTAGTCGCCACGATCTTAACCTGGGGAAATTTCGCCACCACCTTCTCGATCATGGCGAAGAAGGCGCTAGGGTCAAGCTTCGACTTCGCGGCCACTTCCGGTCCCGGGATGCCGAGACCCATTTGAAGATCCTCTTCGTTGCCCACCAATACGTCCGCGTGCTCGACGATGCGCGCGATCACCGAAAGCGCGCGTTCATGCCCGCCCCAGATGTTCCAGAGCTTGGCGCGATAGTTCAAGTCAAACGAAGTAACGGCCCCGGCGGCTTTGGCGGCCTTCATGCCTTCGACGATCAACTCGCCGGTGCTGGCCGAGAGTGCCGCGAAGATGCCGCCGCTGTGGAACCAGCGCACGCCGCTCGCAAAGATGCTCTGCCAGTCAAAGTCGCCCGGCTTGAGCATAGCGCCGGCTTCGTTGGCCCGGTTGTAGAAGACCACCGGGCCGCGCACCCCGTGGCCGGTATCGCTGTAAACAGTGGCCATATTGGGGCCGTTTACGCCGTTGTGCTTGAAGCGCTTGTAGAAGGGCTTCACGCCCATCGCCCGCACGCGCTCCGCGATCAGATCTCCGATCGGGTAGTCCACCATAGCGCTGGCGATGCCGGTCTGCACGCCAAAACAATCAGAGAGATTAGCGGCGCAATTAAACTCGCCGCCGCTGACGTGAATCTTGCACTCCGTAGCCTTGCGAAAGGGAATGATCCCCGGATCCAAGCGGTGAACCAGGGCGCCAAGCGACAAGAGATCCAGGGCGCCATCCTGGCGAATATTAAGACCGTATTTCATCGTTGATTCTCCCGTTATGTGCTTTGCCAGTGTAGGGGTAGGGCTTGCCCTACCCGCGTCGAGATTAGCGGAAACGCGGGGACGGCAAGCCGTCCCCCTCCACCTGGGTCACTACCTACCCTCCTGACTACGCATTATAAGTACTCGACGCCACTCTGCCCCCGCGCCCGGTCCAGTTGGTGTGGAAGAACTCGCCGCGCGGTTTGTCCACACGCTCGTAAGTGTGCGCGCCGAAGAAATCGCGCTGGGCTTGCAGCAGATTGGCCGGCAGGCGCGCGGTGCGGTAACCGTCGTAGAAGGCCAGCGCGGTGCTAATTGCCGGAGTCGGCACTCCGAACTGAATCGCCTGAACGACGGCGCGCCGCCAGGACGCCTGGTAGTCGATCAACAGCTTGCTGAAGAAGTCATCCAGCAGCAAATTGCTAAGTTGGGGGTTTTTGTCGAACGCCGCCTTGATCTTGCCCAGGAAACGGCTGCGGATAATGCACCCGCCGCGCCACATCAGGGCGATGCCGCCAAAGTTGAGGTTCCAGCCTTGCTCTTTGGCAGCTTCACGCAGCAGCATGTACCCTTGCGCATAAGAGATGATTTTGGAGCAATACAGAGCCCGCCGCACGTCTTCGATCGTCTCGTTGCGGTTGGGCGCGGCGGCGCCTTTGGGCCCGGGGAGGACAGCCGAGGCCGCAACGCGTTCTGTCTTAATCGCGGATAGGCAACGCGAGAACACCGCTTCGCCGATCAGCGTCACGGGCATGCCGAGGTCGAGGGCGCTCAAGCACGTCCACTTGCCCGTACCCTTCTGGCCGGCGGTGTCGAGGATCTTATCCACCAGCGGCGAGCCGTCGTCGTCTTTCTTGCTGAAAATCTGGCTGGTGATGTCGATCAGGTAGCTATCCAACTCGCCTTTGTTCCACTCCTCGAATACCGAGTGCAGTTGGTCAGCCTTGAGTCCCAGCGCATCCTTCATCAACTGATAAGCCTCGCAGATCAGTTGCATGTCGCCGTATTCAATGCCGTTGTGCACCATCTTCACATAATGGCCCGCGCCGTCTTCTCCCACCCATTCGCAGCACGGCGCGCCATCGTCAACTTTGGCGGCGATGGCCTGAAAAATCTCTTTTACGTAAGGCCAGGCTTTGGGGTTTCCGCCCGGCATGATCGAGGGGCCGTGCCGCGCGCCTTCTTCGCCGCCCGAAACGCCCGTGCCGATGTAAAGCAGGCCTTTGTCGGCCAGGTATTTGGTGCGTCGGCTAGTGTCCGGCCAATGCGAGTTGCCGCCGTCGATGATGATGTCTCCCGCCTCGAGGTGCGGCAATAGGCTATCGATCATGTGATCCACGGTCTCGCCCGCCTTCACCATCAGCATCACGCGCCGGGGCCGTTTGAGCGCCTGCGCCAGTTCCGCGAGCGAATGCGTTCCCGCCACCTCGGTACCCTTGGCCTCGTTGGCGATGAAATCATCCACCTTCGAGACGGTGCGATTGAAAACCGCCACCTTGTAACCGTGGTCGTTCATATTCAGGACAAGATTCTGACCCATCACCGCCAGACCAATCAGTCCGATATCGCAACTCCCGTTCTGCATGTATCCTCCCAATAAATTCACGCGTAATCGCCGCCTCTATTCTATCCAAACTCGCGCTTCCAGTCCAAGCAAGGTAGCGCAGATCTGTTTTCAGGTCTATGAATCTTTGTCCCTGGCTGCTGCACTTTTCTGTATCCTCTGGTATAACTATCTGCTCTGAAGATATCCGGGAGCGCGTGCATCCTGCCCGCCGTTCGCGCCGCAATTGCACGCACGCTGCGGGCAGGATGCCCGCGCTCCCGGGTATCTTCATGGTTTCTGGCTGCCCGTCGGCCGACGGGCAGGAGCGACTGCTTTACTAAAACGACTTTGAGATAGGCGTAGAGGTCATTTTATGAAAACATTATTGAGACTAGGAATAACTCTGTTTTTGACACTAGGGGGTACCGTGGCAAATGCAAAACGGCCAATAACCTTCGACGATTTGATGAAGGTACAGAGGATTTCCGATCCTCAGGTTTCGCCGGACGGGCGCTGGGTCGCTTACGTACGGGGGGCGGTTGATTTCGAGGCCAACAAAGTCGTCAACCACATCTGGCTGATCAGCACGGAGGGCGGCGAGCCGAAGCAACTGACCGCGGGCGATGGGTCGGACACGCGGCCCCGCTGGTCTCCGGACGGCGGATCGATCGCCTTTATCACAACACGCGGCGGCAAGTCCCAGGTCTGGACTATTGCCGTCAGCGGCGGCGAGGCGCGCCAACTCACCGGCCTCTCAACGGAAGCGGACGGCGTCACCTGGGCGCGCAAAGGCGATGCGCTGTTGTTCACCTCCGACGTCTATCCCGACTGCGCCGACGATGCCTGCAACAAACAACGCCTTGAGGAAGCTGAAAAGAGCAAAGTGAAAGCACGGGTCATTGATGAGCTTCTCTACCGGCACTGGAACGAATGGCGGGAGGGCAAGTACACTCACTTGTTCACTGTGTCAGCCAAGGGCGGAACGCCGCTCGATCTCACGCCTGGCGCCGTGGACTCGCCCACGTGGTTCCTGGGTGCGCCCGATGGTTACGATATTTCGCCGGACGGTTCAGAGGCCTGCTTTTCCTCGAACCACTCGGGCGGTTCGCGCGTCGCCTGGTCCACCAACAACGATCTCTTCCTCGTCAGCACCAAGGGCGGCGAAGCCAGAAACATCACCAAGGATAATCCCGGGTCCGATGCGTCGCCGCAGTATTCGCCCGACGGACGCTACATCGCCTACACCTCACAGGCGCGCGATGGCTATGAATCAGACCTCTTCCGCCTGCGCGTTTACGACCGTCAAACCGGAAGCATCAAGGATCTGACCACCGGCTTCGATCAGTGGGTGACGAGCTTCGCCTGGGCGCCGGACAGCGACACCATCTACTTCACCGCCGAGGAAAGCGCCCGGCAACCGGTGTTCAAAACATCCGTCAGCCATCCCAAGGTCGAGAAGGTCCTGGCTGGAATGAACGATGACGTGGCGGTCACTCCGGACGGCCAATCACTGGTCCTGACTCGTGCCAGCCTGACGCAGCCTGCGGAGATCTATCGCGCCGCTGTTTCAGGGGGCGCTCCCACCCAACTGACGCACGCGAACGACGCGTTGCTGGCTGAACTCGAGATGAACCCCGGTGAACTGGTGATGACCAAAGGAGCCCTGGGGGCGGAAATCCAGAGCCTGCTGGTGAAGCCGCCCGGCTTCGACTCGAACGCTAAATATCCGGCGATCGTCCTGGTTCATGGCGGTCCGCAAAGCGCCTGGGATGATGCCTGGAGCTACCGATGGAATGCGCAGATGTTTGCTTCACATGGCTACGTGGTGATTATGACCAATTTCCACGGCTCGACAGGATACGGCCAGAAATTCGTCGAGCAGATATCGGGCGATTGGGGCGGAGCGTGTTACCAGGACATCATGATGGCAACCGACTACCTGGAGAATCTGCCATATGTTGATAAGCAACATATCGGCGCGGCGGGCGCGTCCTTCGGGGGGTACATGATCAACTGGATCGCTGGCCATACTCAACGCTTCAAAGCGCTGGTTTCGCATGACGGCGTGTACGATTCACGCAGCATGTATGGCGAAACGGAGGAGATCTGGTTCGACGAGTGGGAACACCAGGGGCCGCCCTGGACGAAGCGGGAATCCTACGAAAAGTCGTCGCCCTCGAACCACGTGCAGGATATCCAAACGCCCATGCTGATTGTCCAGGGCGCGCTCGACTTCCGCGTCCCGGAGGGCCAGGCCATCCAACTCTTCACCTCGCTCCAGCGCCGCGGCATCCCCTCGCGCTTCCTCTATTTCCCCGATGAAGGCCATTGGGTGCTGAAGCCGCAGAATAGCCAACTTTGGTATAAGACGGTGTTGGAGTGGTTGGACAAGTACGTAAAATAGTTGACAGTCAACAGTCGACAGTCGACAGCTAAAACCTGTCAGTGGTCATTGGCCCGTTGTCAGTTGCCGGCGCTAACACAAGCTTGTTGCGCGAGCCCGGCGCGCTCGTTGGCAGCGCAAACATGTGGTTCGAGCTCTTCAGTCCGATTACGGAAATCGAAACCATTGCGGCGGGAAGCTCGATCCGTGAAATTGGCCGCCTGCGAAAACGATACGGGCCCGGCCGCTGGCGAAAACGAAAAGGCGTTGCCAAAGTCCGCCTCGCCGATGGTACGATATGTGAGGGTGAGCTGCACTGGTATGAGGCGCACGGAATTGGTAGAAAGGAAATGAGAGTCAAGCAATTGTGGGAGTAAGTAATTGAATAAGCACACTAACGAATTCGTCGTTTGCGTACGGAACGACGGCTACGACGTCTCACTGGAACTGCGGAAAATATACCAGGTGGTTCCGGACGCCGGTGCCGCGCGCCACCGTTTGCTCAGGGTCATAGATGAATCGGGAGAGGATTACCTGTACCCTCGCAATTTCTTCCTTCCCATCGAATTACCCAAAGCCGTCGAGAGAGCAGTCTTCGCAGTAGCCTGACACAAACAAGCCTGCTCTTACTGTCAATTGTCGACTGTGAACTTACGAGGACTTCATGACTCGCGAAGAGATCGTCCGCAAAAAGCAAGAGTACATCTTCAACTGTGTCACCACGTATTTCAAAGACCCGCTGGTAATCGACCATGCCAAGAACCAGTATGTGTGGGACCTGGATGGGAAGCGATATCTCGACTTCCTGGGCGGGATCGTCACCATCAGTGTTGGCCACTCGAACGAGAAGGTGACGGCGAAGATCAAGGAGCAGATCGACCGCGTCCAGCACGTCTCAACGCTCTTCCCGACCGAAGCCCTGGTGGCGCTGGCGGAAAAGGTCGCGCAAATCGCTCCGGGGAAATTGAAGAAGAGCTATTTCTCCAACAGCGGCACCGAGGCCAACGAAGTAGCCATCACCTCGGCACGCATGTACACAGGAAACTATGAAGTCCTGGCGCTCCGTCACGGCTACAGCGGCCACTCGCAACTTACCAAGTCTCTCACCGGGCTGCACACCTGGCGCAAGGCCGGAGTGATCTCTCACGGCATCGTGCACGCTCCCGGCCCTTATTGTTACCGCTGTCCGTACGGGCTGACCTACCCGAGTTGCGAACTGCACTGCGCCAAGGACGTCGAAGAGGTCATCAAGACTTCCACAAGCGGGCAGATCGCCGGCCTGATCGCGGAGACCATTCAAGGCCTGGGCGGATTCATCGTTCCGCCGCCCGGTTATTTCAAGATCGTCGCCAACATCGTGCGCAACTACGGCGGGCTCTTCATCGCTGATGAAGTCCAGACGGCGTGGGGACGGACCGGGAAGAAATGGTGGGGCATCGAGCATTGGGAAGTCGAGCCGGATATCATCACTTCCGCGAAAGGCATGGCCAACGGCGTGCCCATAGGTTTAACGCTGACGCGTTCTGAAATCGCCGATGCCTATAAGGGCCTCACAATTTCGACTTTCGGCGGCAATCCTGTCACCTGCGCTGCGGCCAAAGCCACCATCGATCTGATTGAGGAAGAGCGCCTGATGGACAATGCCGAAGAGGCGGGCAATCACTTCCACCAGGGGCTAGAAGCGTTGAAGGAGAAACACACCCTCATCGGCGACGTTCGCGGCATGGGGCTAATGCAAGGCATCGAACTGGTGAAGAACCGCCAGACCAAAGAACCTGCCACCGAAGCCACCAACCTCGTCATGGAACGCGCGCGGGCGAACGGCCTGCTAGTCGGCAAGGGCGGGCTATACGGAAATGTCATTCGCATGTCGCCGCCGCTCAATATTTCTAAGGCCGATGTCGATCAGGCCCTGGCAGCGCTGGACAAGAGCTTCACGGAGCTTGCCGCTGCCAAGTGAAGGTTAAGGAATCTGAAAAGCTCTGCCGCGCCTGGCGTGATCGGCGCTGCGGGCGGCACTGGGATTGGGAATTGGGCATTCTCAACCTCAAAGCAGGTTGGAGAACTCCTCGACGCTGAGTTTGAGATCCTCAATTATGGCGCGCAACGTCTTACGTTTAATCACGACGCCGCTATGCATGGGGATAACGACTCTAGCGTGATCGGTCGGACGGACGTAGATCGCGTGACTTCCGGCTTGCCTTCGAAACTCGAACCCCAGGCGTCGCACTACTCGCGCCACATCTTTGCCGGTGAGTGCTGGCAGTTTGGGGCTCACGCAGGAATCTCGATCGGCTTGATGAGGATGTCTTCTTCGGGTACGGGCAGGCCGTCCTCGAGGAGGCTGTCGATATAGAGCTGGATTGCTTCCCGAATGTTCTGTAAGCCCTCATCGATGCTGTCGCCCTGTGTGTGACAACCTGGGAGAATGGGACAGAATACGTGGTATCCGCCTTCCTCCTCCTTCTCGAAAATCACGGTAAAATGACGTGACATACCTCACCTCGGCTTCTGCTATTCTATCGCGGACCAATCCCATTGTCGATTGACGATTGCCGATGGTCGATTGGGTCAGCGTCGCCCGAATCTTGTGGGGGTCAGCCCGCGGTCGGCATCCGACAATCGTTAATAGTCCGGGGGTTTCATGAACGGCATACCAGTTCTACACGTTGAAGCAGACTGCATCGCGCGTGCTTGGGAAGAATCGATAGCGTTGCTTTACAAGTACGGGTGCGACATCAAGACGCAATACGACAAGCCGGACGATCCGCCCAGCAAAGACGCCACGATGATCATCACGATCCACGAGCCGCTGAAGGAGCCCATGATTCACAAGGATTTCCCCGGTGGACCTGAGGACTTGCAGGAATACGTGATGGAAGTCTTGGAGGGCATCAAGGACCACCTGGTGCGCGACACCCGCGACCCCGGCGACACTCGCTGGGAATATACTTACCACCAGCGACTCCTCGCTTATCAGGTCCCCACCCTCCTGCCATTCGATCAGATTGAGACGCTGTGCCAGAAGCTCGCCAAAACTCCTTACACACGCCGCGCGCAGGCCGTCACCTGGAAAGTGTGGGAGGACAACGATTGCTATGACCCCGCCTGCATGCAAAGCATCTGGTGCAGGATAGTGGAAGAGTCGAGGAGTCAAGGAGTCGAGGAGTCGGCGAGTGCAGCTCTCGACTCCCCGACTCCTCGACTTTGCATGAACGTGCGCTTTCGCTCGAACGACGCGTACAAGGCGGCCTTCATGAACATCTTCGCCCTCGTGCAACTTCAACAGAAGATCGCGCGGCGGGTCTCCGAGCTTTTGGGCAGACCCGTCGCGTTAGGGCGGTACTGCCATATGGCTGACAGTTACCATCTGTACGGTTCTTACTTACGGGAATTCGAGTCTCGTTTCCTGACCGCGCTCACGAAGCGTAGCTTCGAGCAACGCACACTTCGCTACGACGATCTGCGGGAAGTCATGGAAAGCGCGCGTCCTGCGATCCTTCAAAAGGCTCAGCAAATGGGAAGACAGTAGGCTTGGACCAAGCCTAGCTTCTTGACCCTCAACCAGGCTTGTACTCGGGGACCGATTCTCTTGGCGAGAATAGCTCTCCCAAGGGCGCAACGAGCGCCTCAGCCAGAGACTTTTGAATCGCCAACAGGTCTCGCTTGGCGAAGCCCTCGCTTTCGATGGCGATCGCACCATCCGGCTCGATGAGGAATAACGTGGGGACATACGCGAGCCCGTATTCCCGCGAGACACGATATGGCTTGTCATCAATGAGGATGGGGAAAGTCAAGGCGTAGTCCCGCGCGAAGCGTTGACTGTCCTTCACACCGTCCTGTGCGACTCCCCAGATCTGCACTCCCTTGGCGCGTAGTTGCTGGTGAAGCCGCTCCAGGAAAGGGAGCGTGTATTGGCAGGTAGGGCAGGTGACCTTGAAGAACGCAGTAAGCACGGGACCATTCTTCAACGCCTCCTGCAAGGAATAGCTCTTACCGTCGATGGCGGTCAAGCCGAAGGACGGCGCTGATTTGCCGACTTTGATAAGAGACATGGGCTTCCTCCCGAACTTTACAGAGCTAGTGTAGCACTTCGTAGGGTCCCGATTTAAGTGTAGCGCTGGCCTTCAGGCCAGCACCTGCCGACCCTTCGCTGCGCTCAGGGCAAGCTCTAAAGGTCGGTGCTACGTTCAGTACCTGGTTTCCCCAAAGGGCGACGAGCGCGGTATGCTACAATAATAGGCGATCGGAAGCTCAGGGCGAGAATCCGAATCTCAATTCATCCGGGAGGCTTGAAATGATGTATCTCGAGGAGTTCGTTCAACCCATGAGAGAGGAGTTGACGCGCATCGGCTTTCAAGAGTTGCGCACACCGGGCGAGGTGGATAGCGCGCTTGGTCAGTCGAAAGGCACAGTGCTGGTAGTGGTGAACTCAATTTGCGGTTGCGCGGCGGGCCGCGCCAGACCGGCTGTTGCCTACGCTCTCTCACACTCCGTGAAACCGGAAAAGCTGGCGACGGTCTTCGCCGGACAAGACCAGGAGGCGACCGCTCAAGCCCGGAGCTATTTCACAGACTACCCGCCATCCTCACCTTCTATCGCCTTGCTCCGCGACGGCAAGCTGGTCTACATGATGGAGCGGCACGACATCGAAGGCCGTATGCCGGAAGAGATCGCTGCCGATCTGACTGGCGCCTTCGACCGTTTCTGCATACCGGCGAGATCCACGGTTATGTAGGACTCAAGGGTCTGTGTGAAAAACTCCATTAGTCTGTCATTCCGAGGAGCCGTGTGCGACGAGGAATCTCGCAGTGCTTTGAGAATACTCGGAGCGATAGTCCTCGCGGAGTTTACCCTGAGCACCCCAAAGCGAGATTCCTTCAATTCGTTCAGGACGGGCTCTTCGCGGAGTTTACCCTGAGCGGCAGAGCGAGATTCTTCGCTCCGCTCAGAATGACAAGCGAAGGGCTCAGGATGACAGCCAAGGGCTCGGAATGACAGCTTGAATGAGCCTCTCGCACAGACTCATTGGCCGTAGGATATCTGTGAGGGGTGGCTCCGCGCCCGGCTATTCGTCCTTAAGTTTCCGCTCCATGAGTTCACGGATGGCTTCACGGGGCGAAACCTGCCCCTCGAGGATGCGGTGGACCTGGGTCGTGATCGGCATCTCAGCTTGATTCCGCTCCGCCAAGGCCACGGTGGCATAGGTGGTCTTGACGCCCTCCGCCACCATGCGCATGGAACCGATGATTTCCTCAAGCTTGCGTCCCCGGCCCAAGTCGACTCCCACTGTCCGGTTGCGGCTGAGGTCACCCGTGCACGTCAGAACGAGGTCTCCCAGGCCTGCGAGCCCGCCGAGCGTCTCACGCCGCGCCCCGCATGCGCAAGCCAGGCGCGAAATCTCCGCGAGGCCGCGTGTAATGAGGGCAGCCGTGGGGTTGTGCCCTAGCCCCAATCCTGCAATCACACCTGCAGCGATGGCGATGATGTTCTTGACCGCCCCCCCGATTTCCACGCCAACCACGTCGGTCGAGGTATAAAGCCTCAAGGTCCTGGAAGAAAACTCCCTCTGCACCAACTGGGCTGCCGCGCGGTCTGGCGAGGCGATGACCAGCGCGGTGGGATCTCCTTTCACGACCTCTCGGGCAAAGCTGGGGCCCGAAAGCGCGCAGAGCCGTGGCGCGAACCGCCTTCCGACCACCGATGCAATAACTTCGCTCATGCGCATGGCGCGATCAGTTTCAATGCCCTTGGTTGCGCTCACTAAGATCGTCTCCGGCCGAAGCTCACCGAGCATTCGTTCGTACAAGCCGCGGCAGACATGCGAGGGCATCGCGGTTACGACAATCTCCGCCCCCTCGAGCGCCTCGCCCAAATCGTTCGTGGCTGCAATACAGTCGGGAAGACTCACCCCAGGCATGAAGACCACATTCTCATGCCGATTCCGAATGCTCTCGACAATCTCGGGTTCGTAAGCCCAGAGCGAGACCGCGTGGCCGGTCTTGGCAAGCGTAGCCGCCAGCGCCGTGCCCCAGTTCCCTGCCCCGACAACTGCAATTCGCTTCATAGTCAGTTGTCCGTTGTCCGTCGTCCGTCGCTTGTTGTCTGAGGTTGCGAGTCGTTGTCCGCTAACGACGAACTGCTAATGCTCAAAGATTGGTTCTGTACCATCCTGCCACGGACAACGGACAACTGACTACGGACAACAGACATTCGTTCACTGCAGCCTGCCTTCTGCATTCTGCCTTCTGCTTTCTGCCTTTTTCTGCCCCACCTTGTTCTCCGTCCCTTTAAGCAGCCGAGCGATGTTGGCATGGTGGCGTCCAATGATGATGAGGGCGGCTCCGGCGGCTCCCAAAACCACTTGCACGGGCGGATGTTTCATAAGCTCAACCAATACGGGGAAAGCCGCGGTGGCCACTATCGATCCGAGCGATATGTAGCGCCAGATCGCCACTACGACCGCGAAGACGACCAGCACAAGCACCACTTGCCACGGGGCGATAGCAATGAAAACGCCTACTCCCGTAGCCACGCCCTTACCGCCGCGAAACCGAAGCCAGACGGGGTAACAGTGGCCGAGGACGGCCGCGAATGCCGCCGCCGCCACAAACGTGGGGTCTCTCTCCGTCATCCGGGAAGCAAGCACCACAACCAGCAGCCCTTTGCCGGCGTCCAGGAGAAACGTGGCGACAAACCCCAGTACTCCCAAGTTCCGCATGACGTTGGTGGCGCCGATTGAGCCGCTGCCGGTGGACCGAACATCGATCCCGCGTTGCCAGCGAACAATGAGGTAGCCGAACGGGATTGAACCTAACAGGTAAGCAATCAGAGTCGTGAGTGGGCCGGTCATTTAGGGGAGTCTTTCCACTTTGCGATATTGTGCGCCTTGCGGCGAGAGCCTGCTTTCAAAAAGGAAAAACTCCGAAACTTCAAAACTTCCCAAATCCTGCTCGCCTTGCTGGGAAATGGCCGCCTGCAGTGCTGGCTGTGCTCGCGGCTCTCTAAACCGTGCCAGCGTGAGGTGCGGCCGGAAGGCGCGCTCCTCGCCGGCAAAGCCGATGGTCTCCATTGCCTTGTCGACTTGTACGGCGAGGCGGATGAGGCTTGCCGATTCTTCAATCCCGACCCAGAACACCCGCGGGCGCCGGCCATCGGGAAAGAAACCCAATCCCCTGACTCGAACCACGAAGGGTTCGAATGGCCCCAGCTTCTTCAAGCATTCAGATACTTCGCGCACCTTGGGGTCGGGAACCTCGCCCAGGAACTTGAGTGTCAGGTGGATGCCCTCGGGCTGAGTCCACCGTGCGTCCGGTGAGACAGAACGGAGCGCAGCCTGCTTACGCCGCAGTGTGGCACGGATCTCTTCAGGCAAATCGATGGCTATAAAAGCGCGCATATCGGAGGTGGCAGTCGGTACGTAGTAGAGAATCAGCCGCGACTGCACAATATTGGACAGTGTAATGGTGAGTAACACGCCCCCTCCGTCACGACATTGTGCAATCGTCAATAGTCCCTTATTCTCCTGCGAATCATCTCCAGAGCCATCTGCGTGGACCACAGGCGCACTCTCTCGCGGTTGCCGGGAAAGCGAAACTCGCGCACCTGGGTCCCGCGCTCGTCAGCAAGTGCAATATAGACCAAACCCACGGGTTTCTTCTCCGTGCCGCCTGTCGGGCCCGCAATTCCCGTAATACTCACGCCAATAGAAGCCCCGGACCGCGCGCGAATGCCTTCTGCCATGGCCTGCGCCACGGGCCCGGAAACGGCGCCATGCTCCTCGAGCAAGGGTGCCGGCACGCCCGCCAGCCTGGTCTTCAACAGATTGCTATAACAAATCGCGCCACCCAGGAAGAAATCGGAAGCTCCGGATTTCTGCGTCAGCCGTTCGGCGAGCAGACCAGCGCTGCAGCTTTCCGCCACGGCCAGAGTTTTTTGGCGCATGACCAAGTACATTCCTACGACCTCCTCGAGCGACTCGCCTCGAGCGGAAAAGATGTATTCGCCCAAGGCAAGTTCGATCTGATCGCCCAACTCCGCCAACAACGCGTCAGCCTGTTCTTCACTCGGGGCGCGGGCGCGAAGATGGATTTCGATAGCTCCGGGCTTGGCCAAAATCGTGGTAGAGGGATTGGTGTACGCCTTGTAAACCGCCGCGGCGCGCTTGTCAACCTCCGATTCGGGCAGTCCTACGACCTTGTAAACGCGAGTTCGAATTCGTTGCCCCTGCGAAATCTGGGCGAGCCGAGGCATACAAAAGGCATCGAACATCGCCTCCAACTCCCCCGGTGGACCCGGGAGAAGCACCACAAGAACGTGGTCGTGTTCAATCCAGATGCCAGGCGCAGTCCCATGCTTGTTTTCGAGCCATTCGGCCCCCTCCGGCAGCATCGCCTGCCGCAGGTTGTTTTCCGCCATGGGCCGTCCGAAGCGCGCAAGCCGCTCCTCAATCTTCCTTCGGACTTCAGGATC
>Ga0181538_10000830_pt1 | contig 36759 bp, 32 predicted proteins | sample PEATcosm2014_Bin_40_FD_119773 | JGI IMG/M metagenome (GOLD analysis project Ga0181538, IMG submission 119773) | Peatland microbial communities from MTU Mesocosm Facility, Houghton, MI, USA - PEATcosm2014_Bin23_30_metaG | ecosystem: Environmental > Terrestrial > Soil > Wetlands > Peat | place... | reverse complement strand
GGCGACCGCCTGCTGCCGCGCACGTTGGGGCTGCTGCGGCTGGGCCCGCTGCTGTGGCTGTTGCTTCTGGGCCTGCTGGGCCCGCTGTGGTTGCTGCTGTGGCTGTTGCTTCTGGGCCTGCTGGGCCCGCTGCGGTTGCTGCTGTGGCTGCGGTTTCTGGGCCTGCTGGGCCCGCTGTGGTTGCTGCTGTGGCTGCGGTTTCTGAGCCTGTTGGGCCCGTTGTTGTTGCTGCTGTGGCTGCGGTTTCTGGGCCTGCTGGGCCCGCTGCGGTTGCTGCTGTGGCTGCGGTTTCTGGGCCTGCTGGGCCCGCTGCGGTTGCTGCTGTGGCTGCGGTTTCTGAGCCTGTTGGGCCCGTTGTTGTTGCTGCTGTGGCTGCGGCTTCTGGGCCTGCGGTTGTGCCTGTCGCTGCTGCTGAGGCTGCTGCGCCCGTTGCTGCGGTTGTGCTTGCGGGTGCTGCTCCTTTTCGTTCTGCGCATACGCTGGGGCAATCGTCCCGAAAAGCAGAAGCAGGGCAGCGGTACTGGTGGTTCGTGTGAACTGCATAATCATACTCTCCTTAAAAGTCGTTTATCGAGTGTGCACGCCGACTGCCAAGCGAGCCTGAATCTGCCCGCACGGCCTCGGTTGCATTCCGTCTCGGCGCAGGTCTGGTGAGCCGGCTCATCCGGGCGGCTCGGCAGAGTGAAGTGGCACGGCTCTCACGCCGCCGCCCTCGACATCCCGGCCGCGTGAATGCCGCCGTGAGGCGTCCTCCTATTTATTGATCGCGTGAGTCACGGATTCTGTCGTCTCTCGGGCGGGCGTCTCGCAGTGAGTCGTGACCGCGGCGGTCGCTCTCTCCGTCGGCTTGTCAGTCGTGCCATAGTCGGCGGAAGTTTCCGGTGCGGCGGAAATATCCCGCGCGCCAGTATCCCGCAAAGCCGTCTTTGCCCGGCTACACCACTCCGGACCGTCGCAGTGAACGGATACAAGAATCCCGGCATGCCTGATTCTGCCGGCGTACCGCTTGGCGACGTACTCCGCCAGCCGCGAGCCGGCCAGCAGTCCCACGAACCATCCCAAGGCCCCGCCGGCGCCCGCGCCAGCCAAAGGAGCGAGCACCGGTCCAGCCGCGACGAGCGGCGCCAGACCCGCGATGGCCGCTGCTTGAAAGGAAGCGAACCAGGCCAATGCGGCTCCAACCACCGCACCCACTGCCGCGCCAACGGCCGCACCCTCCAAGGCCTTACCGCGCTTCACAAGCGCGAAATCCTTGGATCCCTGATTGTCGGACGACAGGACCGAGATGTCGGTCGTTCGATACCCCGCCTTATGCAGGAAGTTGATGGCCTCCGCAACGGTTGCGCGATCGGGATAGATTCCAATTACCGATGTGTTCTTCGACATTGACTGTTCCCCCTTTTTGGAAGTGTCGTCTATGTGTCTGTGCACGCGCCGGGCCACGTCTCGCGGGCCGCTTCGCCGCGAAGATGCTCGGCGATTCGCTGGTGGGCGCAGGTGCAGAATCTGCCTTTTGAGGGTGCACATTTCCGGCCGGTTGCCACTCGTGCGGGCCGAGCCCGACCTATAAGCATGGTGGATATGAACGGCGGTAAACGTGCCACAACTTCAGTCGATCCGGGAAACCGGATGCAGAAGGAAAAGGAGAGAACATGAATTGGGACCAGATCGAAGGCAAGTGGAAGCAGCTCACCGGCTCCGCCCGCGAACGTTGGGGGAAACTCACCGATAACGACTGGGAGACGATCGCTGGCAAGAAGGATCAGTTGGTCGGGCGCATACAGGAGCGGTATGGAGTGGCGAAGACGGAGGCCGAAAGGCAGGCCGACGAATGGTCGCTTGCGCTGAAGAAACCCGGGCGCGAACGCTCCGCCGCGACGCGCCTTTGAGTTAAGGAGTATGGATGCATGAAACCGACCCAAGCTAAGATCGCGAACCTCTGGTGCAGGTGGATGCACGGCGAGCCAATGTGGCCTGCGCACGGCCAGTACGAATGCCGCGCGTGTGGACGGCGCCACCGAGTGTGCTGGGATCACCCGGAGGTGCTCGCGCCGCGCGATCTGGCATTACATCACGAATTGCTGGCTCAACGCGCCTCGGTGGATGCGACTGAGCCAAAAATGGAATGTTCATACCAGTAGCCCCCTCTGTTCGTGCGCTATTGAGTCTCATTCCGAAGTTGGGTCCGTGTCGCGGCATCAGCCGGACACGTTTACAAGGACAGGCTTACGCAACTAAGCCGGTCCTTCTCTGAAGCCCGCCCATCTCCATATTCCGTACGCCGGCCTTTCCCCTTCCTTTGGGCCAGGCGCCTCCCATTTTGAAGCGATGCGATGTCAATCTGGAAACCCGGCGACCAGCCGTCGGCAGATCCTGCGCTCCGTGAGGCAATAGCTGCATGCGCCGAGACCTCTGGCGGCAAGCCCGGGATGCTGCAGGTTCCTGAAATCGTCGCTGCGCTCAGGAGCCCGTAAAACGTGGTAAGCGAACGCCTGGAACGAGAAGGCAATCGCGTGTTTTGCACGGCATTATCGCGATGGAACCTGGAGTGCTTCTGCTTGCACCGTGCGCTGCCAGCAGGCCGGGGTTTCACAGCTATCGTTTCCGGCAGAGTCAAAGCCGGCGGCGCGCATTGGCAGATCAAAGGAGAAAGAAGCAGATGAGTGTTTTCAGAGCAGTAACAACATCCGTGTTCAGCCTGGCGCTGGCGAGCGTGGTATTCTCGCCCGGCGCAAAGGCGGACGAGTGGAACAACAAAACCGTGATAACTTTCAGCGGGCCGGTGGAGATTCCGGGAGTCCACCTCAAAGGGTGGGGGGTGTTGCCAGCCGGCACCTATGTATTCAAGCTCTTGAACTCGCAGTCCGACCGCCATATCGTCCAGATCTTCAATAAGGATGAAACAGTGGTTTACGCGACTATACTGGCCATCCCGAACTACCGCCTCCAAGCGACCGGAAAAACCGTAATGACTTTCCGGGAGCGGCCGGCCGGTCTGCCAGAGGCGCTCCGGGCATGGTTCTATCCAGGCAAGGTCTGGGGCGACGAGTTTGTCTATCCGCGGGCAAAAGCACTTGAGTTAGCCAAGACCGCCAACACACCAGTTCTCGCCACACCGGCCGAGTTGCCAGTTGAGGTCGAAAAGCCGATCTTGGCGGTGAACGAACCGGTGGTAGTACAGTTGCAGCAGGCGCCCGTCGTGGCGATTAAACCCACGGGAGAAGAAGTGGAAGTCGCTCAGGTAGTTACACCGCCGCCACCGGAGCCGATAGTGGCGCAGGCCGAGCCGGCGACGCTGCCCGCGACGGCGAGTTCGTTACCCCTGATCGCACTGTTCGGATGCCTGGCTCTGGGTTTGGCCTGGACCCTCCGACTCGTGCAGAAGCGCGTTCTGTAACGAGCTTAGTCCGGTGACGAAGTCAGTAGGTAAAGCAGCTATGAGGAAGGGGCTGTCGAGGGCCGGGAGGTATGGCGTGGCGAAGGCGCTCGCTCTCCCGGCCCTTCTCCTGATTGTGCTGTTCGCCCATGCCGGACAGCAGGCTCCACCAGCGAGACAAGAGCCCGACTCGGAACCTTTCCGAGTCTCGGTGGACGTGCCCCTGGTGGTTTTGCACGCAACCGTGACCGGTCGACAAGGTGGTTTCGTTTCCGATCTGGACGAGCAGGATTTTGAAATCTATGAGAACAGTGCGCCGCAGCGCCTCCGGCTCTTCAAAAACGAAGATATTCCGGTCACAGTGGGACTGGTTGTCGACCACAGCACAACCATGCGACCGAAACTCGCGGAGGTGACCGCCGCAGCCCGGACCTTCGTGCGGTCCAGCAACGGGCAAGACGAGATATTCGTCGTCAACTTCAACGAGAAGGTGTCACTGGGTCTGCCTCACACAACCCGATTCACCAGCAGCACCGCCGAACTCGAATACGCGATCACGGCCATGCCTACTGGCGGCCAGACGGCTCTTTACGACGCGATCGCCAAGGCGTTAGAGGAATTGCAGGCGGGCAGCCGGGATAAGAAAGTGCTGATTGTCGTCAGTGATGGCGGTGACAACGTGAGCGCGCATAGCCTGGCCGAGGTCATGAAACTGGCCGAGCGATCCAGCGCCATCATCTATACGGTAGGTGTATTCGACGAAAATGATCCGGACCGGAATCCGGGTGTGCTCAAGCGCCTTGCGCAAGCGACGGGAGGCGAAGCCTTCTTTCCCGGCCAACTCAGCGATGTGGTCGCCATCTGCGAGCGCATTGCCCGCGACATTCGCCATCAATACACGATCGGATATGTTCCAACTAACCCCGCTCGTGACGGTGCCTATCGTGCAATTCGCGTACTTGCACGAGCGAACGGTCATGACAAACTGTCCGTGCGCACACGCACTGGCTACATAGCCGGTGGCGAGCCACAGCCCGGCGAGAATGGTGCCAAATGAGGCTTCTGGTACGGAAGGAAACCCTCCGGCGGGCTCTCGAGTGGGCTCGGCGCGCGCTCTATGTCTGCGCCGTCGTACTCCTGGGCTATTGTGGATTCGCGCTAGTGGACTCCTGGGTTTTCCAGAGGCGCGAGAGCAGGGATCTCGACCGCCAGTTGCGTGGTGAACGGGCGGCGAGCGGCGGGCCAGTCAGATCGGAGTCCTCCGCTATCCGGAAAGGTGCGCCCGGCGCCGCGGTGCACGGTCTGATCGGGCGCATTGAGATCCCACGTCTCTTCTTTTCCGAGATCGTCGTCGAAGGGATCGGCAGCACGACTCTCCGGCGCGCGGTCGGACATATTCCCGGCACGGCGTTGCCGGGGCAGCTGGGCAACGTGGGCCTCGCCGGGCACCGGGACAGGCTCTTTCGCCCGCTGAAGGATCTGAGGATTAACGACGAGATTCAGTTTTCAACACCGCGTGGCTATTTCAGGTATGAGGTCGAATCGCTAAAGGCGGTGGACCCGGACGATGTCGAGGTTTTGGCTGCCTCGGGGAAGAACGTGCTGACCTTGGTCACCTGCTACCCTTTCTACTACGTCGGGCCGGCGCCTAAGCGGTGGATTGTAAGAGCGCGGCAGGTGTCCGCGCAGACAGTGGTACGGTCAGTTGTGGAATGATGGGGAGGGATAGGTCGTGCTTGATCGGCTGGGAGTAGGATCGGAAAACGCTTCGGAGGTTCGCGCCGCCCGAATCCTGGTCATTGAAGATAGTGCCCCAGACGTCTTCCTGCTCGAGCGGGCCCTGAACAAGCAGCATCTACGATTTGAACTGGTTCACTTGCCGAGCGGCGGCGAAGGCCTCGCTTTCATCCGCAGACAGGGCGCCTATGCGGACGCCGCAATTCCGAACCTGATCCTGGTGGACTTGAACCTGTCCAAATACACCGGAGAGGACATCTTGCGCGAGATCCGAAGCGCCCCACATCTCGGCGGTGTTCCGGTTTGCGTGTGGAGTTCTTCCCGGTCCGGGCGAGATGAGGCTCTGCTCAGGGAACTCGGAGTTTTGAAGTTCATCACCAAACCTGCCGGTTTGGATCAATTCATGGAGATTGGCAAAACCATCAAAGATCTGCTCGCCACTCCCAAAGCTGGATGACGGAGCTACAATCGGTCAGTTGGATTGCCGCCAGCCGGGACAGGCGCGAGAATGGCCCGCCACGTGCGGGTGGATCGCGTTAGCGTTCCAGCAACGAGGCCCGTTCGTCGCGGCAAGAAAGGTAATGGTGGTGTAGTGGCAGAGAAGGCCGGCCGTCGGCCAGGAAAAGTCGCCCGTTTGCCTCGCATGTCTCACTCGCCTCGTCCAGAGCGGCGAACGACCCCGGCCGCGAAGGCCTCCGCCGCAGCCGTAAGTCCCGTTGCTGCTGCGGCTATCGTGCGGCCACCCACCGAGGAGCACACCGCGGGCGACTCAGCTCCTTTCATTGTCGGCGTAGGAGCCTCCGCCGGCGGGCTGGAGGCGTTCACGGAGTTGCTCAGCCATTTGCCGGACGATACCGGCATGGCGTTCGTGCTGATTCAGCATCTCGATCCAAGTCATGAAAGTCATTTGACGGAGCTGCTTTCCAAAACCAGCAAAATGCCAGTCTCGGAATTGAAAGGCGAGACTCGTGCGAAGGCCGATCATGTTTATGTGATTCCGCCACGATACAATTTGACCATTTTCGATGGAATCCTCCAAACGCCGCCCCGGCCGGACCGCGGCCGCAACATGCCGATCGACTCTTTTTTCCGCGCCCTGGCGGCAGACTGCGGCAGCAAGACCGCCGGCGTCGTTCTGTCGGGAACCGCATCAGATGGGACGCAGGGCCTCCGGGCGATTAAGGCCGCAGGCGGTATCACCTTCGCTCAGGAAATGGGATCCGCGAAGTTCGACAGCATGCCGCGAAGTGCCATTGCCGCTGGCGTGGCGGATTTCGTTTTGCCACCGGCCGGAATCGCACGGCATTTGGTGGCCATCGCGCGCAATTTCCAGATTCCGGCCGAGTCGCCGGTGAATTCGAAACTGGCCAACATACTCCGGCTGGTGCGGAACACCACGGGAGTGGACTTCACGCACTACAAGTCCGGCACGCTCGTGCGGCGCATCAAGCGGCGCATGTCCCTCCGCGGATTCGAAACACTCGAAGACTACAGCCGGGATCTCGAACAGAACCGCGAGGAAGTAAAAGGGCTGTGCGAGAACTGTCTGATTACCGTCACTGCATTCTTCCGGGAACCTGCGGTCTTCGAGGAACTGAAGAGGAAAGTGTTTCCCGCTCTGGTTGAGAACAGAGAGCCGAAGGATCCGATCCGGGTTTGGGTGCCTGGATGCGCCACGGGCGAGGAGGCTTATTCGATCGCCATCTGCTTGATGGAATTCCTGGATGAGACGAAAGTGACTCTTCCGTTTGAGATTTTCGCCACGGATATCAGCGAAACGGCGATCGTGAAAGCCCGCTCCGGCACATATACAGGCGCCACGTTGGCCCATGTTTCGGCGCAGCGATTGGCTCGGTTCTTCACCCGAACGGAGCGCGGGTACCAGGTTTCGAAGATCGTCCGTGACGTATGTGTTTTTGCCAGGCACAACCTGGCGCAGGACCCTCCTTTCTCCAGGCTCGATCTCATCAGTTGCTGCAACGTGCTGATCTACCTGGGAGACGTTTTGCAGCGCAAGGTGTGGTCGATCCTGCAGTACGCCCTCAAGCCAACGGGCTTTCTGGTGCTCGGACAATCGGAAAGCATAGGCATGCTTTCCGAAGCATTTCATCAAGTCGAGAAGACCCACAAGATCTATTGCGTGCGGCCGGCTGCTGGCATGCCGGCGCTGCCGTTAAGCGAAGGCCGCGTCGATCTCCGGGAGAGAACCGCGGACGCCAGAAGGCCGGACGTGCTGAGAGAAGCCGACCGGATAGTGCTCACCGAACATTGCCCTTCCGGCGCTGTCATTGACGATCGCATGAACATCGTTCAGGTGCGGGGCCGCACAGCTCCCTACCTCGAGCTTTCGCCTGGTGAGCCGACCCAGAATCTTCTCAAACTGGCGCGCGAAGGCCTAATCGCGGGTCTGGGCAAGGCCATCCGAACTGCCAGACAAAGGAACGCCGTAGCCAAAGAAGATGGCTTCCGGATCGAAGATGGCGGCCAGCTAAGAGACGTCACAATTAAGGTAATCCCGTTCAGAAGTTCGTCCTCTTCCAAGGAACGCCATTTCCTGGTGCTGTTTGAGGAGGCCGAGCCGAACAGCAGCCCGCCGGTGACGCAAAAGCCCGCGACACAGGACAACGGGAAAAGCGCACGGTTGCAGCGCGAGCTTATCGCAACCAAAGAGTATCTGCAATCGGTCGTCGAAGATAATGCAACGACCCTGGAAGAGCTCAGGGCGGCGAACGAGGAGGCGCAGGCTGGCAACGAGGAACTGGAAACCGCGCAGGAAGAGCTGGAATCGGCCAACGAAGAACTGAACACGCTGAACGAAGAGCTGAAGATCAGCAACGTGGAATTCGGCAAGGTCAACCGGGATCTGACCAATCTTCTCGAGAGCATCAGCATACCGCTTGTCATGGTGGGGCGAGATCTGCGCATCCGTCGCTTTACGCGCGCCATTGAACCAATGTTGAATCTGATCGCCTCCGATGTCGGACGCTCGATCACCGATCTTCAGCCTCAAATGGAACTGCCCAACCTGCGGCGCTTGCTGCTCGAGGCTATGGAGGGCGGCAACCGGCAACCACGCGATATCCGCGACTCGCACGGCCGCTGGTATTCGTTGCGCATTCTTCCCTCACGGGGCGCAGATGGTAAAACCGACGGCGCCGTGCTGATGTTGATCGATATCGACGCCGCTAAGCGCGGTCTCGACTTCGCCGAAGCTATTGTAGAGACCGTCCGCGAGCCTCTGTTGATCCTGAACCAGAACCTGCAAGTTCTGAAAGCGAACAAGACGTTCTACGAAGCGTTCCGAACCGCGCGCGAGGAAACGGAGGGGCGTCTTATCTACGACCTCGGGAACGGACAATGGAATATCCCGAAACTGCGCGAGTTGCTGGAGAACATTATCCCCACGCACGCTACGTTCCGGGACTTTGAGGTGACACACGACTTTGAACACGTCGGACGGAAGGTGATGTTGCTCAACGCCAGCGAGATCTACAATCCGAATGCGCAGGTGCGGACGATTCTTCTGGCGATTGAGGACGCAACAGAACGCAAACAGGCTGAGGAAGAGCTGCGGACAACCAATGCCGAACTACAGCATTTTGCCTATGCGCTCACTCACGACTTGCAGGAACCTCTACGAATGGTGGTGAACTTTACTGAACTCTTGGGCCGGGAGTACGCAGGAAAATTAGGCGAAGAAGCAGATAGATTCATCTCTTACTCCGTGGAGGGGGCACTGAGGATAGAAGCCTTGCTGAAGGCCCTGCTTGCCTATTGGGAGGTCAATGAGCGGAAACACGACGGCTTCGCTTCGGTCGATTGCGGCGCAGTTCTCGCCAAAGCCTTATTGAATCTCCAGGCGGCTATTGCGGAGAGCGGTGCCATCGTAACCTCCGGTCCGCTCCCAACTGTGGTGGCCGAAGAAGTCATGCTGACGCAGGTCTTCCAGAACCTCATTTCCAATTCGATCAAGTACAGAGGCGAGGAGACACCGAGAATTCACGTATCGGCGGAGAGAGACGGGAAAGGGTGGCTGTTTGCGGTGCGGGACAACGGAATCGGTATCGATCCACAAGACACCGGCCGGGTGTTCGGCATGTTCAGGCGCCTGCATGGAAACGAGATTTCCGGTACTGGCATTGGGCTTGCCCTTTGCAAGAAGGTCGTCGAGCGCAAGGGAGGACGAATCTGGGTGGAATCGGAGGAAGGGAGGGGCGCTACGTTCAAGTTTACAATTGCCGACTGCCACGAGATTCTCCGTCCGGCGGACCGGGCGCGCTAACTGAACATGGCCGGCTTTGACCAAGACCGCGCGGAAGAGGAAATCGAGCGCCTGCGCAAAGCGCTGGACGCCGAAACGCAGGCGTGCCTCGATGTCCAACGGAGGGTAGACAGGGCGAATGCGGAATTTGAGGAATTTGTTTCGTTAGCGGCTCACAACCTGCGCCAGTCTCTCCGGGACGTGGCTTCATTCAGTCAACTAATGGCGGAGACTTACGCCAACCGCCTCGATGCCGACGCCGTCACATTTGTAAATCGCATCCGGGAAGGCGCGGCAAGCATGCAGTCGCTGCTCACTGACGTCGTGGACTACTGGGCAACGGGCGATGGCAACGCGCAATCCTCCCCGACGGACATGGAAGCGACGCTTCGCCAGGCGCTTCTTTCGCTGGACAAACAGGTAACCGAAACCAGCGCGGCCGTTACCCATGACCCTTTGCCGAGCGTGCGCGGAGATTTCGAAATACTAACCAAGGTCTTGCGCCATCTGATTCGAAATGCCATCGAATACCGTGGCCCAACTTCTCCGCGCGTTCACATATCAGCCAGACGAGCGGAGCTTGATTGGGTCTTTTCCGTGGCAGACAACGGTCCTGGTATAGAACTGGCATTCCAGGGCCGTGTATTCGGCGCTTTCAAGCGCCTCCACGGAAATGAGTACCCCGGGAACGGACTTGGACTCGCGTTCTGCAAGAAGGCCGTCGAATCGCAAAAAGGTCGAATCTGGATGGAATCGTCTCCCGGGGCAGGATCGACATTCTATTTCACTCTTCCGTCGGCCGACTAAGCCCGCCATTTCGCAATTCTCGATAACATATTGTCACGCGATTCGCGAGTTGAGGTATGCCTCGCCCTTACGGCGCCCAACCGCCTCCCGTAGGGGCCGGGATGCCTGGCCCCGCTTGTCGCGAAAACAGACAGCCGCCCGATCAAAGAGTGCACCTCAGTCCAGACTTTGCCGGTTACCCGGCCAGTCGGCTTGTGCGGTGTTGGTAATTTGCTGCGGCCACACACGTGCACTGTCAACTGAGGGATAGCTATGAGGATGGTCCCACTTTCTGGTCGCGACTGCCGCTGACCGCTGGTGTTTCAGAAAGGATGAGAGTGTTATGGTTTCTAAACGATTAATCGGATTGGTTTTTGCCGGTGCGCTGGCCCTCAGCCCACTGGCGGCCGAGGTGGTGGTCCGCATTGCGCCACCTCATGTCGTAGTCGAGGATCGGGGCCGTCCACCGAGTCCCAACCATGTGTGGATTTCCGGGTACCATCGGTGGGATGGCAACGCTTACGCCTGGACCCCGGGAAGGTGGGAACAGCCTCCACGGCCGCATGCCCGTTGGGAAGCGCATCACTGGGTTCACCGTCACGGCGGGTATGTTCTAGTGGAGGGGCGCTGGCGCTAGAAGTCTACTTCACAGCAAACTCCACATGCCGGTAGCCGGCGCTAGCGGCATGTTCTTCAATTCGGCCGTGCCCTGCGCCGGCTGATGCACAGCCTGCCGAACGCAACACGTGCGGGCATCGCGCTTGGATCTGCGATGGTTTGTTCAAGCCAGGCCCCGGGGCATCGACAATGATTCGGTTTGCACTCTCGATGATGCTGCTCTGCCAGGCGCACGGCTATGCGCAACTGCGGCCGCAGCCGCCATGCGGAAAGGAACCCGTTCCGCCCTATCCTGCTCTTGACAACTCGCCCATCATAAAGTTTTGGAGTGAGTCTGAGTTCGGCCACGATTGGAGACCGCCCGCATGCACCGGTTGGGCCGAAGTTGGCTTCTCTACGCTGACCACCACAGTCGCGCGGTTCCGTTACACCTCCGGAGAAGAGGGCTTGCTGCGCCACATCGGGGCAATTTCAGAGCTCGCGGGCATGCGCTACTGGTCGACTACTCACCAGCAATGGCGCACACTAATTGTGGACGCCTACGCCTTGACCGCTTCGCAACCTCCTCAACGCCGCGAAGATTTCACTCCCGATGAGATGCAGCAAGACAAAGTGCTCTATCTGGAACAGGCTGACAACCTTTCCGGCAAAGCCATCTACCGAATGCATATTACAGAGGCTTCGCCGAACCGGCTCGTCTTCGATGTCGAGAATGTCAGCCTCGTGCGCTATCTGTTTGTGACGCTCTTCCACCCGGGTGATGTGCAGTCGGTCTATTTTCTGGATCGCGAATCCGACAACGTCTGGCGTTACTATAGCGTCGCGCGCACCGGACGGAACGCGAACGGCCTCACCACAGGACATCAGTCTTCCTCGATCAATCGGGCCGTTGCATTCTATCGCTCTCTGGTCGGAATTCCCACTGACCAGGAGCCGCCGGCGGCGCGATGAAGGCATTCCGTCATCCGGGAAACGAGCAGCAACTGGTGGGCTCGCCTCGCGAGCGTCGAACTCCGAGCCTGCTTCTCATTAACGAAGAGGCGCTCCCACCGCGGTAAGCGCGGTCGGATGCCGTAAGTCCGCGTCCACAGATTGCAATTGACTGAGTTCTTTGAGCACCCTGGCCCAATCGTTGTCGTTCGTCTTGGTCGAGATGGGAAGGTTCAGGTCGTGGTAGAAAGCGAGAATATCACTCCGCAGCTCTTGCGGTATGTCCGTGTAGTGGCCCTGCAATTTGTGTAGTAGTTCCGAGTAAGCGCCATCCGCCAGTCTATATCTCCCCGCCGGGGTGAACTCTCCCACATCGAGATTGTCATTCGGCAGTTTGAGATTCCCGGCATTCTGTTCCGACAGCAGTTCACGATAACGGTCAATCGTCGAATTGAAGCTGGCCATGTAAATTTTCTCGATCTCGGGCGTCAGCCTCTTGAATGACAACGGCCGGAGCGGTCCCACTTTGGGCACGATGCGGAATACAAATGTCAGGGATTTCGACCGGACACCCGGCTGGCTATAAGTAGCGCCCCAGTTTTTTTCGTAGCTGGAGCGAGATAAATTATAGAGGAACGTCTTACGCGTAGCGCTGGGAGCGTCTTTTCTGATCTCCTGCCTCTTGAGTTGCCATGCGACTCTCGTGAGAGCCGGAAGAACCGACCCGACCGCGCGTCGATATGATCCGATGGCGAGATCGACATCCAGGAACACTTTTTCCAGCCTCATCCCATAGGTGTCCTGAAACGCACGATCGAGCAAGGGTTTTGCCACTTGAAAACCGATGAAGTTTTTGTATGCAGCCGGGGCGTAGCGGCCCTTCGCAGCCTGAAAGACATCGAAAGCGAACTCCGTTTTGGCGTGGGAATACGGATCGTCGGCATACGTTACCAACTTTCCAAACTTCAGTGCCAGCTTCGGGTAAAACAAAGGAACTGCCCGGTTAACGGCCAATGGGTGACCATTGTTGTCGGCGGCATAGTGTGAGAGTGCCCCCAGAGAGAACGCAAATTCATTGAGGTCTTGCGAGTCGCGGATCAGGTTGAGGATGAAATCACCGCTCCGTACGTAATGCGTCAGGTTGCTGAAGAACTTGCTGCCGAACGGATAGTACCCCAAATCCTGGATGATGCACCCTCCGTAGGCGTATGCGTGCGCTTGCTTCATCTCGTCTGCGGTGGCAGCCGGGAACCGCTTTAGCAGCAACGGTTTGATCGCACTGTCCCAGGTTGAATCGATGATGGCTTCGTGGGTGAGAACGGAATAGGCAGATGCGGTTGAGACCGGGAAGAGTAACAACGGCCCAAGAATCGCCGAGGGCCAAAACCTGCGGAGTCGAACCGCTGCTCCACGTTGTGTCATCACTCTCGTTCAGGAGCCTCTCTCGGACGGAAGAAGGCACGTTCATGACCACCGCCGCATGGGGTGCGGCCCTGGCCCCGGTGGCCTGTCGTTCCGACCTCCATCTGACTGGAGGCGACGGGCCCAGGCGATCGCTGGTCGGCAAATCTCGCATTCCAAGTGCAGCCTTTGCATGTCGGCTCGAGTGTTTCCGTTAAACCCATGCTGGTCCATCAGCGTCGGCCTTCAAACAGCAGTGGTTCCGCTCTGGGCCATCCCGTGCAATGGATCGTAGGCAACCGGAGCACGAAAGGGGACCGTTATGAAGATCGCATCTGGCGAAATGGGCTGGGCCAAGGAACTCCTCGAACGCAAGGAGGCAGAACTCGCTTGGGTTTTGCGAGCGCGGGACGGCATTGCCATCGAGAAGAGCGCGGACCAAATGGACGAAATTCAGTACGCGACGGAACGGGATCTGGCCATTCGGAACGTCGACCGCGACTCCGCCCTGCTGCGTCAGGTGAAGGCCGCATTGGGACGGATTCGCGACGGTAGTTTTGGGACCTGCATTGACTGCGATTACGCGATCGGTTCCAAGCGCCTCGCAGCCGTGCCATGGGCGACTCGTTGCATCCGGTGCCAGGACGCCGCCGAGCAGGAAAGGTGGGAGACAACGGATGGGAGCGAGACTCTTATCAGTGCCGCGTGAGTGGCAGTCCCGGTGGCTCGTCGATCGCCGCTAGATGGTTCGCTCGTTCTTGCGAGGGCAAAGAGCCGGAAGAAGGTGGGTGCAAGTTGTGAAGACAGCCTCCAGTATTCGGACCATTGCGTTTGTCGGCGACTACTTGCCGCGAAAATGCGGTATTGCCACGTTTACGTCCGACCTGCTTGGGGCCGTGGCGGAGCGGCATCCCCAAAGCCGGTGCTTCGCGGTTCCAGTCAATGACATCGAGGGATGTTATCAGTATTCCGACGTCGTTCGCTTCGAGATTGAGGAACAGGATCTGGGATCTTACCAGCGTGCCGCCGACTTCCTAAATACCAGCAGCGTGGACACTGTCTCAATCCAGCACGAGTTCGGGATTTTCGGCGGACCCGCCGGCAGCCATTTATTGGCACTGCTGCGCGGATTGGCGGCGCCGGTCGTCACTACGCTCCACACCGTTCTCCGCGCGCCGAACGACGACCAGCGCCGCGTGATGCAGGAATTGCTCGCGCGCTCAACGCGGCTGGTTGTCATGACCGAGCGGGGACAATCGATTCTGCGCGAGACTTACCAGGTACCGCCGGATAGGATCGACCTCATCCCACATGGTATTCCCGACGTACCATTCTGCGGCCCGGATTATTACAAGGACCGGTTCGGCGTGACCGGCAAGAAAGTGTTGTTGACGTTCGGCCTTCTCTCGCCGAATAAGGGGATTGAGCATGTGCTCAATGCTCTGCCGGATGTTGTGGCAGAGTTTCCCAACTTTGTTTATATTGTGCTAGGCGCCACCCACCCCAACGAGTTGCGCACCAGGGGTGAAGCTTACCGCCTGAGCCTCGAAGCCATCGCCAGGAAAAACCGAGTTGAAAACAACGTCATCTTCCATAACCGCTTTGTGGAGTTGAAGGAATTGACCAGCTTCATTGGAGCGGCGGATCTATATATCACTCCCTATCTGGACGAAGGTCAGATCACATCGGGAACGTTAGCTTATGCCTTTGGCGCGGGCAAAGCGGTGATCTCAACGCCGTACTGGCACGCTGCCGAGTTGTTGCGGGACCAGCGTGGAGTGCTAGTCCCGTTCGCAGACCCGAAGGCGATTGCGCGCGAGGTGAGTGGGCTGTTGCGCGATGAAGCGCGCCGGAACGCTATGAGCGACAATGCCTACAAGCTGGGCCGCGCGATGGTGTGGAGCAACACAGCGCGCCTGTACATGCGCTCCTTTGAAGCTGCGCGACGTCAGGGGGCGCCGGTGCCGCGCAAATCCGTTTCTGCTAGAGCGTTCGGCGATCGGCCGCATGAATCGCCGGAGTTGAACCTGGATCATCTCTACCGCATGACGGATGCAGTCGGCATTTTCCAGCACGCGAGGTTCACTGCGCCGAATCTATCGGAAGGCTACTGCACGGATGACAATGCGCGTGCGCTCATTCTGGCTGTGTTGCTGGGCCAGTTGGAAGAAACTCCCAAGCGCGTTCGGGCGCTAGCCACAACCTATGCCGCGTTCTTGAAGGGCGCCTACAATCCACGAGCCACACGTTTCCACAACTTTCTTAGTATTGACCGCCGTTGGCTGGATGAACAAGGATCTGAAGATTCTCATGGCCGTGCGATTTGGGCGCTGGGCACAGCCGTGGGCCGCTCGCCGCATTGGAGTTGCCAGATGATGGCCGAACAACTCTTTGCGCGGGCGCTGCCAGCCGTGTTGGACTTCACCTCGCCGCGGGCCTGGGCGTTCAGCCTGATCGGCATTCACGAGTATCTGCAGCGGATGAAAGGCGACCAAGTGGCCTTCGACATCCGCGAAGACTTGTCCGCGCGACTGGTGGCGATCTTCGACAAATGCTCTCAGCCCGGCTGGTTCTGGTTTGAAGAGGGGCTGACTTACGACAACGCGAAGCTGGCTCACGCTCTGATTGTCAGCGGCCGCGCCACCGGACGAAACGACGTGCACGAACGAGGCATATGCGCTCTGCGCTGGCTGGTGGGCGTACAAACCTCACAGGAGGGTCAACTGCGGCCCATTGGCAGCAACGGATTCTATAGGCGCAACGGCGTGCGCGCCAACTTCGACCAGCAGCCCATCGAGGCGCAGAGCACGGTCTCGGCTTGCCTGGAAGCGTACCGCACCACGGAAGACCCGTGGTGGTACGAGCAGGCGCAACGTGCCTTCGACTGGTTCCTCGGCTGGAACGATCTCGGGCTGGAACTCTACGCCGTGCAGTCTGGCGGTTGTCGCGATGGATTGCACGCGGACCGGAGCAACGAAAACCAGGGAGCGGAATCGATGCTCGCATTTCTTTTGTCGCTTGCGGAAATGCGGCTGACACAAAACACCGCGGATGGCGTTCAGCGAGCCGGTCTGGCGGCTCGTGCCGCCCGATGAGACACATCGACGCAAAGCGCAGCACCGTCGTTCTGGACCCGGACCGGACCCATGTGCTGGCGCGTCCTTTTAGCCTCATGAGCGATCAGCGCTCCGTTAAGATCGCCGCCCGGGTTATGGCTCTACCCGAGAACGCAGTGCATGACCTCTTGGAGAAGGTTCGCGCTGAATTCGGCGAACGCCAACTGAAGATCGATGAGTTTCTCCATCGAAGGTTTGAAGAAGTCAGTCCCTATCTGCTCAATGGCCAAAGGCTGTCTGAAGAACGAAAGTTGTTGCTGGGCGGATATTTTACTCACGAGTATTCGCTCGAAGCCGCTGCGCTATTCAACCCCTCCATGGTGCCGCACATGGATCAGTCGGAGGTACCGCCCGGCTCATTGCGATTCATCTTGAGCTTACGCGCCACAGCCGAGGGGCACGTTTCCTCGATCGCTTTTCGGATAGGGTTATTGGACACCAACAATGACATCACAATAGACACGCCATCCCGCTACAGCCTCGAACCGATGCAAGTCCCCAACTCGACGTTTGAGAAACCCCTGTTCGAACGGAAGCTTCGGGAGCTCCGTCTCATGGGCGATTTCAACCGGGAGGTTCTTAATGGCTTACCCGATGCATTCACAATGGAAGAGCTGCGCGCCAGCATCAGTCGAACTGCAAGGCAGCTCGCGGAGGGAGAGCGGGAGACGACTAAGAGTGTGGCCAGAGAAACCCTGATGCTCGCCCGGTCCAATTATGAAGTACAGTTCACGCCGGAGTCGAGTTTGTCCGAGCGGGTTCTGTTTCCGGTTACTCCTTCCCAGAGCAACGGAATCGAGGATGCTCGCTTTGTCCTTTTCCACAACGAGGACGGCACGCAAACTTACTATGCAACATATACTGCATACGACGGCAAGATGATCCTGCCCCAGTTTCTCGAGACGTCCGATTTCCTTCGTTTCAAATTCATCACGCTGAATGGCCCAGCTGTCGAGAACAAGGGCATGGCGCTTTTTCCCCGAAGAATCAACGGCCTCTATGCGATGCTCGGCCGGCAGGACGCGGAGAATATCTACGTGATGTTCTCCGATCATCTCCATTTCTGGCATACCATGCAGCTCATTCTGGAGCCGAGGTTCCCCTGGGAATTCGTCCAGTTGGGCAACTGCGGCTCGCCGATCGAAACCGAGGCCGGCTGGCTCGTAATCAGCCATGGCGTGGGGCCAATGCGAAAGTACTGCATCGGCGCTTTCCTGCTCGATCGTGACGACCCAACCAAGGTTATCGGCCGCCTGCCTGAACCGCTGATCCAGCCCAATACCAATGAGCGCGACGGCTACGTGCCCAATGTGGTTTACTCATGCGGCAGCCTCGTGCATGGCGGGCAACTCGTCATTCCCTACGGGATATCCGACTACGCGACAACGTTCGCGACGCTGCCACTTGCCCAAGTTCTGGCCGCGATGGAATAGCGCCGCCGCACCAGAATCAATTCTGATGCCAACGGCAACATCTGCACTTTCCGTATGCAGAATTTGCATTTGCCGTCGTCGCTCGCCCGCCTTTCCGCCAGCCCGAACAGCATTTCTTCTGGGCATGTCGGGCCCTGCAAGTTATTGGATATCGAGGGCCGGCGGCCTTAGCTAATCGTTCCTCCCCTCAGCTAGTGCTTGCAGAACGGTCCTTGTAGTTGCTAATGGACGGCCCTAAGGGCGCGCTAGTTCCCGTGCGGATTCGCGCTCCTACGCGGCGTCTTGTCGTGATTGGAACCGCGCGAACTTTCGCAGAGAAGCCCCGCGGGCGATGGGAGGGACAATGCAACAGAGAACGGTTTGGTTGGTGATGGTTGCAGCGGCTGTTGTGCCTGCTTTTGGAAGTTCGCTCAATCTGGGTACTGCGGTCTCTTTCGGGCTCATCGGCGGCACGATATCGAATACCGGGACATCTGTAGTCACGGGCAATGTTGGGGCCACCACCACAATTACGGGTTTCCCCCCGGGGACCGCAACCGGCACCGTTTATGCGGCTGGTAACCCGACCGCCGTAGCGGCATACGACGCCATTTTCAACCCCGGCGGCGCGCTCAGCACGGCGGAGGGTTTGACACCCGCGGGGTCGTTTACGACTGCGACGAGCCAAACTTTCTTGGGAAACACCGTATACGCGTCTTCGGGCGACATTTCGACGGCCACAGGCACCAATTTGACCTTTAATGCCCAAGGCGACCCCACCGCCCTTTTCATTATCCAAATTGACGGGGCCTTCACCGTGAACGGTGCCATGACATTCACGTTGGAGAACCAAGCGCAGGCGGATAACATCTTCTGGATCGTTGAGAACAACGCCACGATCAGCGTTGGAAGCTCCGGAGCTATCAACTTCGACGGAAACATTCTGGCGGGAGACACCTTCACCATGTCCGCCGCGTCGGGCGGTAGTGGGGTGCTTGCGGGCACCATCAACGGCTGTGTGTTTGCGCAGAACGCGAACACCTTGGCCGGCACTACGGACGTTGGCGGCTGCGCTGCCACTAACGCCGGCGGCAGCACGGGCGGCGGCGGTGTCCCTGAGCCGGCGTCCGCGGGACTGGTGAGCCTCAGTGGGCTGATAGGCATTTGGGCATGGCGGAGATTTCGGGTCAGCCACTCTCGTTCTTGGCTTTGCTGAGCGTAGGAACGAAGGCTGCCGGTCGATGCCAACACCGCTTCTGGAGACTACGCGCCGGCGGCACTCGGCAGTCCTGGCTTCGCGGACAAAAGCTCGGCCGCCCCGGGCCCGTTCCGCTGCTCTTGGTGGGCCTCTTCGCCCTATCCTCAAACGGCTGACAGACTGGGCAGGAGGTCGTCGTTACGGCGGGCCGGCATCGGTGCCGCCTTGGCCAGCGGGGCGACCCGGTGCGTGCAGTCAACAGCAAAACCTGCACTTTCCGCATCAGAACCTGCATCTGCTTACAACGCCCTCCCTTTGCTGAGACTCCCCTAATCCCGTATATCTCCCGAAGTCTCACGACGACCCCTTAGACTGCACGATTGACGAATCGCCTCTCGATCAATTGAGAATGGCGCCGGCCCTGCGCTAGCGTCTGCTCGCCGGGTGCTACCCGCTCCGCCACCGGCTTGAAACGGCCACGTGCGTGCTTCTGCCGAAATGGCTGTGTCCGCGTCCTCGGTGAGTTTACATCGATAGTTGCCACGCGGATCCTGGTTTCAAAACGAAAGACGAAGGGAAGGACCTTTATGAGAGTGAATTTAAGGCGTTGTGTCTGGGTTCTGGCAATTGCCGGTTCCACCGCCGCTTTCGCGGCGGAAAGAGAAGCCAAGGTCGACGACAGGCTGGACGCTTCAGCCGACGCGCTGACCGCTATGATGAGGGCTGCCGATAAAGGTATCCCCCAGAGTCTGATCGATAAGGCACGCTGCGTGGTTGTCGTGCCAGGCATGAAAAAGGCGGGATTCATCTTCGGTGGGAAGTACGGCCGCGGATTTGCGGCATGCCGCCAACACGGTGGCGTGGGCTGGAGCGCGCCGGCGTCGATGCGTGTGGAAGGTGGCAGTGTCGGGTTTCAGATTGGCGCTTCGGACACCGACGTCGTGTTGCTGGTGATGAACGAGGGCGGGATGAGGCACTTGTTGTCCGACAAGTTTACGATCGGCGGAGAGGCGACCGCGGCGGCGGGCCCGGTGGGCCGGGACGTGGCCGCTCAAACGGACGCCGAGATGAACGCGGAAATGCTCTCGTATTCCCGTTCGCAAGGTTTGTTCGCGGGCATCTCGCTGGACGGCGCGACGCTGCGTCCGGACGGCGATAGCAACAGGGAACTCTATGGCCGCGACGTAACAAACCGTGAAATCCTGACCGGCGACTTCAAAACTCCGGCGGTCGCGGACCGGTTTGAACACGCGCTGAATCGCGACTCGGCCGAACGCAACCGATAGGTACGGCTTTCGGATACGGAAGGGAACTGGCGGCCGCGTGCGATCCCGCCAGAGCCCGGCTGCCAATCCGGACACGGACTTGGTACACCCCGTCCTGACAGGGAACCTTCGGCGAAGACGGCACAAACCGGAAGCTGCCGGAGTTTGCGGTCTCGCTCTGGAAGGAGCCACCCTGCGGGACGATCTGGATGACAACTCCACACTCTACGGCAAAAGGCTGGAGAACCCCGAAAATTGTGACCGGTGGGAGGTCTGCTCCGAATTCGGCGGCTGCCCTGATGGCTCTCCGAACAAGTATTCGGCGCGTGAGCGCCAAGCGAGTGGGAAAAGGACAATAAGGACAACAACAAGATGAAGATCATCGGCACGTTTCTGACGGTATGCGGACTCGTAGCGGCCCAGTCGCCGCAGGCTCCAAGCCCAGTTCAGCAGTCAACTCAACTTGAAACCGGAATGGTAGGCGGCTCGACACCAATCTATCGCGTCACCGTGGTAGCCCGGACCACCAAGGCCATTAGCTACAACCACCGCAGCGGATCCACGGAGATCGGTTTCCGTGGCACGACCCTCTTACCTGAGGCCCGCGGCGAGGCCAAGGTGGAGAGCAAGCAAGGTGTGATCAAGATCGACGCGCGTATGGAGAGGTTGGAGCCGGCAACCAAGTTCGGTCCCGAGTACCTGACCTATGTGATGTGGGCCATCACACCCGAAGGGCGCGCCACCAACGTTGGTGAAGTGCTCTTAGATGGAGATAAGGCCAAGTTGGATGCCACGACGGAGTTGCAGGCGTTCGGCTTAATTGTAACTGCGGAACCGTATTTCGCCGTAACTCAACCCAGCGATGTCGTGGTCATGGAGAACTTTGTCAGAACAGACACGACCGGAACGATTGAGCAGGTCGACGCGAAGTACGAGCTCTTACAGCGGGGCCAGTACACCTTGAACGTCAACCCAGCCGAGATTAAGCCGATGCGCCTGGACTCGAAGGTGCCATTGGATCTCTACGAGGCGCGCAATGCCGTCCAGATCGCACGCTGGACCGGCGCTGAGAGGTACGCCCCCGATACCCTCCAAAAAGCCGTCCAGGGCCTGGAGAATGCCGAAGGCTATCTGACGGGTAAGGCGGGAAGGAAACCCATTGGCACGGTGGCGCGTGAGGCCGTTCAAATGGCCGAAGATTCCCGTATCATCACGGTAAAGAAGATCGATGAAGAACGGCTGACCAACGAGCGTCTCGCTGCAACGGAGCGTGAAGCGCACGCTGAAAACGCACGCGCCGCGGCACAAGCCGACGCCGCGCGTGTCGCAGAAGACGCCGCGACGGCCCAGATTGCCGCGCAGACCGAAGCGGACCGCGTGAGGCGAGAGAACACTGCAAATATGGACGCTGCGCAGAGTGAAGCGAACCGCGTAAAGCGCGACAATGCAGCACGGACGGCTGCGGCGCAGGCCGAAGCGGATCGCCTGAAACTGGAGAACGACGCTAAGACGGCTGCGGCCACTACCGAAGCGGACCGCCTAAAAAAGGATAGCGATGCGCAGCTCGCCGCGGCCCAGGCCGAAGCCGATCGTCTGAAACGCGAGAACGACGCGCAGCGCGCCAGTACGCAGGCGGAACTGGATCGTGCGGCCAAGGAGAAGACGCAGGCAGAGACAGAGAAAGCCGAGCTTCGAACCCAGCTGCTGGCACAGTTCAACGCCATTCTTCAGACCCGCGATACGGCGCGCGGTTTGATCGTGAACATGTCGGATGTTCTCTTCGACACAGGCAAGTATTCCTTGCGGCCTCTGGCGCGCGAGAAACTGGCCAAGGTTGCCGGCATCGTCTCCGGGCATCCGGGTCTGAGACTGGACGTGGAAGGTCACACTGATAGCGTCGGCGGCGACGAGTACAATCAGCAGCTTTCCGAACAGCGCGGCGGGGCGGTGCGCGATTACCTGACCCAGCAAGGAATGCCGGCGAGTTCGGTCACGTCGAAGGGCTTCGGCAAGACGCAGCCAGTTGCTTCCAATGACACTGCGGAGGGCCGACAGTTGAACCGCCGGGTTGAGATAGTGATCTCCGGCGAGGTGATAGGCACACAGATCGGCACGCCAATCGCAGCAGTCCGTTAATCGAAGCAGAACGCGATACGGGGGCCGGCTGGCCTACTGGTGGGCCCCCGTAGCCGGGTAGTCAACGGCTTTGTGGAGGAATCACATGATCAACGTCTGGATCATCGTAGTGGTTGTTCTCGTCATTTACTTAATGGCTTCGATCAAAATCCTCAGGGAATACGAACGAGGAGTTGTGTTTCGACTGGGCCGCGTCCTGCCACAGGCCAAAGGACCGGGCATCGCGCTGATCTTTGCGCCCATCGACCGCCTGGTGCGCATGTCACTACGCATCGAAGCGCTGGAAGTACCCGCCCAGGACGTGGTGACCCGCGACAACGTGACTGTGAAGGTGAACGCAGTAATCTTCTTCCGTGTGATCGATCCCCGTCTGGCCGTGCTCGAAGTCTCCAATTTCCTTTATGCGACTTCACAACTGGCTCAAACCACTCTCCGCAGCGTCTTGGGCGAGGCGGAGCTCGATGAATTGTTGAGCCAACGGGGCAAATTGAACCTCCGCTTGCAGTCGCTCCTGGATCAGCACACGGCGTCATGGGGCATGAAGGTCACCCTGGTTGAGGTGAAGCAGGTGGAGTTGGCTGAGCAGATGATCCGCGCCATCGCCCGGCAGGCTGAAGCCGAACGCGAGCGTCGCGCCAAAGTCATCCATGCCGAAGGTGAGTACCTGGCGGCGGAGAAACTGGCGATGGCCGCCGCCGTCATCCAGCAGCAGCCGGCGGCGATCCAGTTGCGGTACCTCCAAACCCTGGTAGAGATCGGGGCCGAGCACAACACTACCATTGTCTTTCCGCTGCCGATCGATCTAATCACTTCGGTGACGCAGGCGCTAAATGGGTCAAAGGGAACCGGAGCAGCGGATGTCTAGGCAGCCACAGGAACTCCGGACGTTTACATGACGGTGGCCCTGGATGGGCGATGAAAGAGAGCTAAGACATGTCTGGTTCAGTTGAATTGCAGGAATTGCGAGAAGTTCGGCAACCCGCGCTGTCGAAGCCGCTCGACGACGCTGTGTGGCGAGCATGGGTCGCGAAGGGCCGCGCTCAAGACCTGCGGAGTAGCGCCGCGCGCGTGAACGCCGCCCAGTGGGTCTCGATCGCGGGGCTGCTTGTTGCGGCGGGATTGTGGCCCCTGGGTACACCTTATGCGGTCGTGGTCAGATTCATTGTGGCTGCGAGCGCGATCCTCGTGATGTTCCAGGCGTTCCATGCGCGGAACTTCATCTTTGCAGCGGTGTTCGGAGCGCTCGCTCTGCTTTACAACCCGGTGGTGCCCGTGTTCAGTTTTTCAGGCGACTGGCAGCGCGCTGTGGTGGTGGCAAGCGCCGTCCCGTTCGTCGCGTCGCTCGCTTGGCACGGCGGGGGGAGGGAATCCAATGACTAAGTTTACAGGAACCGCATCTCGATCGGTCCTCACTTCGTTTCTGGTGTTTGGAATGGCGTCTGGAGTCGTACTGGCGGAAGATCTCTCCAAATATCGCGACTTCCAACTCGGAACCGACTTGGCTACCATCACGAAGCAGACGGGCGCGAGCCCCTCTCAAATCAAGGTTGTCGATCGCCGCCCGGCTTTCATCCAGGAGCTTGCGTGGCGTCCGCAGTCGCTCGGCTCGTCCTCCAAACCGGATTCGGTGCAAGAGGTGATCTTCACTTTCTATAACGGTGAACTGTTTCGGATCGTCGTCAACTACGACCGGTACGAGACTGAGGGCCTAACGACTGGCGACATCGTAGGAGCAATCTCAGCAACCTACGGAATGGCGGCGAAGCCGCCCGCTCTGGAAAACACCCCGTTGGGGCCCTACGGCGATCTGGAGGAAGTTCTCGCGCGATGGCAAGACTCGCAGTTCCGTCTCGATCTGGTCCGGTCTTCGTCCAGGGGTAGTTTCACACTGATTGGAGTCGTGAAGAGGCTGGAGGGGCCGGCCCAAGCCGCTATTCTCGAAGCTCAGCGACTCGACGACCAAGAAGCGCCGCAACGGGATGCTGCCCGGATTGCGAGTGAAGAAGAGGCAGCGAAAGTCAAGCTCGAAAAAGCGAGGCTCGTGAACAAACCGAAGTTTCAACCATAGCCAGGGCACAGTGGAAGAAATGCCCGGGCGAAAGAGGCATACGAACATGATGAGCAATCCACCTGCTGGCTCTGTATTCCGTGAAGGCGACGAAGTCGTGCTGGCCAAGGGCTCGTACCAGGGCACCATTGGCGTGTTTGTTCGACTCAGGGAAGACGTCAATTGGGCGGATATTACGGAGCGCAATGGCAGCACCCGCAGCCACCCGGTGGCATGGCTGGCGCATTCCGCCTGCGCGATCCCCGATTCCGTGAGCTGACACCTGAATGGAGGTTAACCGCATCATGAACATTCGACCCCTATACGACCGCATTATGGTGAAGCGGATCGGTAATGTATGCCGTTACACTTCTGATTGTCCTGGATGGCGCGACCACCCTTTCTCGATCCGCAGCTTGGTCGTAGCCAGTCGATAGGCGCGTGCTATCCTCCAAAGCTCGCCGATGTTGACTGACTGGTGGTCAGCCGTTATGGTGGGCCGCGACGGCCGAAGTCCGAGCAGTTCACCTCCTAATCTTTGACCCAAAACCCAAAAATGAGACAGCCGGAAAGTTGAGTCTGGCGCCGGGATGTGGTCCTCTGAACGAAAGCGGAAGGAGGACAAATGCCGAGGAAAGGGCACAGCGAAGAGAAGATCATTGCCGCCTTGCGGCAGGTCGAGGCAGGGATGAAGGTCGGCGATGTCTGCCGGGAGATGGGTGTTTCCCAGCAGGCGTTTTACAGTTGGAAGCGGAAGTACACGGGCTTGGCGTTGAACGAGCTTCGCGAACTGCGACAACTGCGGGAAGAGAATCGGAAGCTGAAAACACTGGTGGCGGATCTCACGCTGGACAAGCACATACTGCAGGAGGTGCTCTCAAAAAAGGCCTGAAGCCCGCGGCGCGGCGCCAACTCGTGAGCGAGATTCGACAGCGGCACGAGTTGAGCGAAAAGCGTGCCTGCGGGCTGATCGGCATCACGCGCTGGATCAACCGCTACCAGAGCCGGCGCGATCCGCAAGACGAACTGCGGATGCGGCTGCGGGAACTGGCGGCGAGCCGCGTCCGGTACGGGTACCGCAGACTGACGGTGTTGCTGCGGCGGGAGGGTTGGAAGGTGAATACCAAGCGGGTGTATCGCCTTTATCGCGAAGAAGGCTTGCAGGTACGCACTACGAAACGTGCCAAACGGGCTGCGCGCAGCAGGGTTTCGCTGGCGGGAGCGGCGCGCGCCAATCAGCGGTGGAGCATGGACTTCGTGAGCGATCGATTCGTGGACGGCCGGTGGTTCCGGATCCTCACCGTGGTGGATCAGTACACTCGGGAGTGCCTGTGCGCCTACGCGGACCGATCGCAGACCGGGGACAAGGTGGTGGAACAAATGAAGCGCCTGGTCGCGCGACGCGGTGCGCCGGAGTCGATCACGAGCGACAACGGCAGTGAATTCGCAGGGCAGGCGATGGATGCGTGGGCCCACAAGGCCGGGGTCAAACTCGACTTCATCCGGCCCGGCCGGCCGGCAGAGAACGGCTACATCGAGAGCTTCAACGGCCGGCTGCGCGACGAATGTCTGAATGCGGAAGTGTTCTTCAGCCTGGCGGATGCGCGGGAAAAGCTCGCACGCTGGAAGCGCGATTACAACCAGAAGCGCCCCCATAGCGCGCTGGCGGACCGGACACCGGAGCAGTTCGCCGGCACGCTCGGGCACCGGCCCTTCGCCCTTCCTATCGTCGATAAGGCAGATCCGACGGCGTGTCAAGGGTTCGCTTCCGCCGTGCAAAAACCGCCCGCCCTTGACACGCCGTCGGATCTGCCAAAGCGGACTGAGATAAGGGCGAAGGGCCTCCGTGAAGGGCCAATTTTGCTTGAGAGGATCAATTGAGGTACTTTAGTCGACGAAGGGCCCGAACAACGGGCCTCCGGACCACCTCCGAGGGCTGGGGCTCAACTTATCGGCTGTCTCATTTTGCGGGGCAGGTCACGAGGGCTGGGGCTCAACTTATCGGCTGTCTCATTTTGCGGGGCAGGTCACGAGGGCTGGGGCTCAACTTATCGGCTGTCTCATTTTGCGGGGCAGGTCAAAACGGCAAGTGTGCCAATTGCAGTTTGTCTCAAGCGAAGGGTTCACCCCATTCTTGTGTGCCAATTGTGTGCCAACTCCGCCAAAACCAGGAAAAACCAGCCCACACCAAAACCATATCGTCGAAGAAAATATCTTTGTTTTGATGTCATTACGTAGTGCTGAGTGTGGCTGATATCGTCGAGGGGAATCGCCAGAAATCGACTCTTAATCACTAGGTTGTAGGTTCGATTCCTACCGCGCTCACCAGAAAAACCAATAGCCTAGCACTGGATTGTGGTGGGAGGGCTCATTGTGGGGACTTTGGTGGGACCCAATCAAATTCGGGGAATGCGCGGTTCTGCCCAAGATCGAGCGTGACGGCGACGGAGCGTGGGGTCTAGCTGGTCGCGAAAAAGCGGACGTCGGCGTCGATTTTCATAGCGAGGGCCGCTGTTACATCACCGAATCTGCCAGCCGCTCCGTACCGCGCAGACTCTATGGTCAACGCCGCCTTCTGAACCTGCGGTGACTACACCTGATTACACCCAAAATCGGGGATGTTTCGCTCAATCTATTGATTCTAGAGTGGCGGTGAGGGCGGGATTCGAACGCTGCGGCCCCATTTAGAGGCTGCAAGTTGCAGATTCTCCATTGCCGGGACTGCCGTATCTGTTCAGCGGAACCATGTCACTTTAATCAGCTCTAGAAACTCAAAGTTGCGTGCTGGCATGGGTGTCTTCGCTGGTGTCGAGGTATTGTGGCAGCCAGAAACGCACTTCTACAGTGCCCTCCGGGTAGGCGTGCACGGTCCCTGGCGCCGTCGATTTCCGCGGTCGTACCGGGCGAAAACGCACTGAAAATTCTGCACGGTTGTTGCGCCGTCACCTGACTATTATTCTGCAGCCCCAGCTTCACAAGCGTTGGCAGTGAATTTGCACTATGAGTTCTTTGGGGGGGAAGACTCATGAAGCATTTAACCTTATTCTGCGTTGCGGCGATCCTCTTTCCTGCGTTGCCTGCTGCTGGTCAGGACCGAGCCGTAGGAAAAGAACAGGAGCAGCCAATCTTTAACGTGACCGTGGTGGAGCGTTCTGTCAAGGCGATCAACTACGAGTACCGAGCCGGTCCGACCAAAATTGATTTTCGCGGAACTGTGCTGCTGCCGCAGGGCAAAGGCGAAGCGAGCGTGGACTCTCGGCGGGGCCGCACCGAAATCGAAGCCAAGTTCGAAAACATGACAGCGCCCGCGCGTTACGGGCGCGAATACCTGACCTACACCTTGTGGGCCATCACTCCCGAAGGAGCGGCGCGCAACCTGGGAGAAATCGTGCCCAACGGCTCCGACAAAGCCAGTCTGCACGTGACCACGGACCTCCAGGCATTCGGTCTGATCGTTACAGCGGAACCGTACTCGGCGGCGCACCAGCCGAGCGATGTGGTCGTACTCGAAAATGAAGTTCGCGCCGACACGGTGGGGCAGATACAGCCGATGGAGGTGAAATACGAATTGATGCCGCGCGGCCACTATACGCTGCAACTGGGCGAAAATCTCCAGCCAGCCGCCGCTAACACGGCGAAGGTCTCGATGGATAAATACGAGGCGCTGCTGGAGGTCTATGAAGCACAGAACGCGATCGGAATTGCACGCGCCGCGGGTGCCAAGAAATACGCCGCCAGCACGCTCGAAAAAGCGCAGACCCTGCTGAATGAAGCGCAGCGCCTCCAGGCGAGCAAATCCGCAAGCAGCACGATAGTGCAGGAAGCTCGCGAAGCATCGGAGACTGCGGAGGATGCGAGAGTAATCGCGGAGCGGCGTGGGGAGGAAGAGAAACTTGCCGCGGCCCGGCAAGAGGCCGCCCAAGCCCATGAGGCGCAGGCGCAAGCACTGGCCGCTTTGCAGACAGCCAAAGCCGAAGCGGACGCCCAACGAGCCCAGGCGGAATCCAAACGCGTCGCGCTCGAGAAGGCCCAAGCCGATGCTGCCGATGCCCGCCGGCAGGCCGAGCAAGCGCAGGCGGAAGCTGAGGCCGCTCGTATGGCGGCGCAGGCTTCCGCATCGCAAACACAGCAGTCCAACGAAAAAATCGCGTTGCGCACGCAGCTTTTTGAACAACTGAAGACCGTCCTGCCCACTCTCGACACGCCTCGCGGGCTGGTAGTCACGGTCGCCGATTCCGCTTTCAAAGGACCGGAACTGCGAGAAGAGATGGCGGACCAGGTGGTTCGACTGGCGGCCATCGTGAAAGCGCATCCCGAGTTGCGAGTGGATGTCCAGGGTTATGCGGACGGCGCAAACAGCGAAACAATCTCCTCGATGCGCGCCGAGGCGGTCGGACGCATTCTGCTCAGTCAGGGGCTGGATGCCATCGCGGCTCGAGGGCTGGGCGACTCGCGCCCCCTGGTGCCAAACTCCAGTCCGGCGAACCGCGCACAGAACCGGCGAGTCGAAATCGTGATCTCCGGTCAATCGATCGGGAATCTGGCGGCTTGGGACAGAACGTACAGTGTAATGCCGAATGCAATGAAACGCGACAACCGCTACTAGAGTGTGTCTCTGCGAACGATGCAAAAATTACTCTCTCAGCAGGCGGCGCCAGGTCCGGTGTATTCGTTGCCTACTTGCCGGGTGAACCGTTTGCGGCCGTTTGGACAATCAGGTGCATAAGCAGCAAGAAGAAAATCGAAATCGCGTGTGTGCTTGAGAGAACAGTGTTCGTGGCATAACGTGGGCGCCGCGCGACCGGCGGCACGTCTCTAGACATGTTGTGCGAACGGTGGCTCCGCTGCTGACTTGCGCCGAGTGACAAATGGCCGTTGTGCACCTATGGGAGTCTATGAATGCAACTAAGTCGCCGCTTGATGATGTCATTGCTGGGCGGGGTAGCCGGGGTGTCGCTGGGCTTTGCGGTCTTCCAGGCGAAGGCCGAAATGCACGCGCTCGAGGACGAAGTGCGCCGGCAGGCTTCGGCGATCGCCGAGAGTCAGCGGCGGCCGGTTGAGGTTGCGCTGGAGAGTGGTTCCTCCCAAGAGTTGGAGCTCCTTGTCGGCCGGTTCGAGAACCAGGATCATCTGGCCGGGATGGCGGTGTACGATGAGCGCGGGCAGTCGCTGGCCATCACGCCGGGACTCCGGCCGCATCTCACAGCAACACCGTCGGCGGTTGTCAACGCCCTCGATGCGCGTCAGGAGCGCGCGCAGTTCTTTCGCCTGGGTGACCAAAGAATGCATATCGCCGCGCTGCCGCTTTATGCCGGCGGACGGGAGGTTGGCGCTCTGGCTGTCTTTCATCGCGTGGCTTTCATCGCCGTCCCGGTGCTGCGCCACGCCATAACCAGCGTGGCTCAGACAGTGCTGATCGTCGGCTTGACGTTGCTGATCGTCCGTTGGAACCTGGGCAAGCCGGTGCAGCACCTCACCGAGTGGTTGCGCGACCTGCGGACGGGGCGCGCCAGCCTCGAAGTGTCACCGCCAAAGGAAGGAATTTTCCAGCCCCTGACCGACGAAATGGCCCAGATCGCGACCAGCCTAAACGCGGCGCGGCGCGCGGCGGAGCAAGAGGCCCGCCTGCGCGACGCTGCGCTCACTCGATGGACGCCCGAGAGGCTGCGGGTTTCCATGCAGAGCAAGATGAATGGCAGCCGCCTCTTCGCCGTCTCGAACCGCGAGCCCTACGAGCACATATATTCCGGTGGCGCCATCACTTGGTCGGTTCCCCCGAGTGGACTGGTGACAGCGCTCGAACCGGTACTTCGCGCCTGCGATGGCACCTGGATCGCGCAAGGCACGGGAGACGCGGACCGGGAGACGGCTGACGAGCATGGCCGGCTGCGCGTGCCACCGGATCACCCTCAGTACACGCTGCGGCGCGTGTGGCTTGGCAAGGAAGAAGAGCAAGGCTTCTATTTCGGCTTCGCTAATGAAGGGCTCTGGCCGCTATGCCATATCGCCCACACGCGGCCCGCCTTTCGCGCCGACGACTGGGAACAGTACCGTGCCGTGAACCAAAGGTTCGCCGACGTTCTGCTGGACGAGATGGAGGCGGAAAAAGAGCCGCTGGTGCTGGTCCAGGACTATCATTACGCTCTGCTGCCACGCCTGATCAAGGAAAGCCGGCCGGACTCGCGCGTCGCCATTTTCTGGCACATTCCGTGGCCCAATCCGGAAGCTTTCGGTATCTGCCCGTGGCAAAGTCAACTGCTCGATGGCATGCTGGGAGCGGACCTGGTCGGCTTTCACATCCAGGCGCATTGCAACAATTTCCTGGAGACTGTGGACCACGCGCTCGAGTCGCGCATCGATTGGGAACACTTCGCGGTCAACCGTCACGAGCACCTCACCAGCGTGAGGCCGTTCCCGATCAGTGTGGCGTTTTGCGAAAACGGCGCGATGCCCCAAGATGAGCATGCAGGGCTCTTCCGGCAATTGGGAGGGGAGCCGGTGTACCTGGGGATCGGCGTCGACCGGGTCGACTACACCAAGGGGATTCCGGAGCGGTTTCGCGCCATCGAGCGGCTTCTCGACCTGCACCCATCCTACCGCGGGAAGCTGGTGTTCGTGCAGATCGGCGCGCCCAGCCGGACGCGCATCAAACGCTACCAGGATCTGATGACCGAAGTCTCGGAAGAAGCCGAGCGGATCAACCGCCGCTTCCGCGCGGGCGCCTGGAAGCCGATTGTATTTCTGAACGAGCATCACAGCCACGAGGAGGTCCAGAGGTATTATCGCGAGGCCGATTTCTGCCTGGTTACATCGCTGCACGATGGTATGAACCTGGTTGCCAAAGAGTATGTCGCGGCATGCCAGGATGAGGACGGGGTGCTAATCCTCAGCAGGTTCGCCGGCGCCAGCCATGAGCTGCCCGATGCTCTTGTGGTGAATCCATACGACTCCGACGAGCTGGCTGAAGCCATCCACACCGCCCTTTCGATGCCGGCCGGGGAAAAGCGCGCCCGCATGCAGCGTATGCGCGCCGTGGTAGAGGAACACAACGTCTATCGCTGGGCGGGAAACCTGATCGCGGAACTGGCGGCTATCCGCCTGGCTCCCGCTTCGGCCGCGGCCGACACCGAGCTAAAAGCCGTGGTTCATGCAGGCGGCGGTTGATCGCGGCACCGAGCTGAAGTAAGTTACGGCGAAACTTGGCGCGCCTTCACAATCAAGCGGTCAGGCCAGCGTTAGCTGGGAGTAACGGCCAGGCGCTAACACGCCAACGCCGCCCGGCTTGACGATCTCAATACTCTCCACTTAGTCATAGCTGCCGGATCGTTTTTCCCAATCGAGCGGAGTAACGGGAATATCGTCGTTGGCAAACACCGTGATCAACTGGCGAAGTCCGTTCTCGGTGACGCTGAAGTCATCCTTCTTGAGGCCTGGGATCAGGCCGCCCTTGTGGGTCTGTCACCGCGACGTCAAGCAACACCAACCGCACTTCACTGCGGATGGTGTAAGGCGACGGCTCATCGCGAAGGAGCGCACCAGCCAGAATCGCGGGAATTGAGACGGCGCCAGCCAGTTTGAGAATTCGAACTGCCTGGCGCCGGTCCATGGAGCCTCGTCCGAGTTTATCATCTACGCTACGACGTTTACGCTACGACGTTCGTCTCCGGTGCAGCAAGCAATAAAGGCCGACCGCCAGGAAGCCGGCCAGTCCGATCGGAGGATATGGGCTTGCCGTCTCGGGCAGTGTGGCTGGCGCGGGTGTTGCTTCCTGCGCCGGGGTTTGGGGCTCCTCAGCAGGCTGAGGCTCCGTAGCGGACTCCGGAGTTGCAGGAGCGGCCTCGGCCATCTCGGCGGGCTCATTCCCCGACGGCGGCTCGGCTGTCTCGGACTCGGGCTGCGCAGCCGGAGCCGGCGGAGGTGGGGCCACTGCCTCTGGCGGTGCCATTGGAGCCTCGGCCGGCGTGTTGAGGGAAGCGCTCAACACCGCGGGGTGCTTCGGATAAGGAAACTCCTGCCCGATCATGTCGCCCGGATAAAACCAGGTGCGCAGGGCCTTAGCGTTTCCCGTCGGCGTCTCCCAGAAGGCAAACTCCGATTTATCCGCCGGCTCTATGCGATAGCTGGGAATCGCGAGGATCGTGTCGATGATTCGAGTCTGGTCGCCATTGAAGATCTGCACCGTGTGCCGGTCCGAGCTCGGCGAGTTGAGAAGGCGAAACACATATGTGCCAGGTTCGAGAAGCCTGTCCCTGACTTGGATGGGCTGATTCAACGTGAGAATGGTCCGCTTGTCCCATTGGTCGGCACGAGCGCTGGACGCGCCCAATGCGATCGCGATCGCCACGCCGCAAATCGTTGTAATTACCGCTCGCGATATGGTTAGTGATTTCACTTTCATGATATTACTGGTTCCTTTCCTGGACTCTCGTTCGATTCGTGGCTGAAGCCAAATAGCGGCTCCGCTCACTAATTAGACAGCACCTTGCCTACCACTCGGTAAACTACCGCGCATCAATGACCCACATGCTCAGTGTGAGATCGGAGACGGCACAATTTTCCAGCTAGAAGCGTGACAAAACCAACATTGACAGGACCATTTTGCGCTTTATCCCGTAATTACTAACGCACGACGGAGACTCGCCGTTTCCGAGCCTCAACCGCCGCCCGTGCTGGCGATCATTTTAGGAGGGGAAAAACATGTGACGCGTGAGGCAGTTACTCAGCTCAGGTAAATCATGCTCTCGCCCGGGTGCTCCAACGCCAGCATGGTGAGGACATAGTCTCTCACATGACGAGTCACCAGGAAGTTCTGCCGGACATGCTGGTATCCGTTTTCCCCCATCCTCTCGCGCAGCCTTCGGTCGCCGAGCAGTTGAGTGATACGGGTTGCTGCTCCCTCCACGGAGTGCACTAAGAAGCCGGTCATTCCGTCGATAACCTGGAGCTTGATGCCGCCGGCCGCGCCGCCGACCACCGCTTTCTTCTTCCAAAGCGCCTCGCTCACGGTAAGGCTGAAACCTTCACGAATCGATTTTTGAATTACCACCGTCGATCCACGGACCAAAGCGTTGATCTCCAGGTCGCTGAAAGGAGGTAGCAGCAGCACATGGATATCGGGATCGTCCTCGGCCGCCTGCTGGACCTCGCGAAGGACCTCCCCCCCTTCGGGGTCATCGGGTGCGCCGCCGCCGGCGAGGACCAACTGGCAGCGGTGCCGCTTCTTCACCAGCTCATAGGCAGCGATGACTCCCAGCGGGTCCTTGAAGCGGTCAAAGCGCGATATTTGGGTGAGCACGGGCCGACCCGGGTCGATGTGGTATTTTTCCAGCACGCTGGTCACATAAGAGCTTTCGAGTGTTCTGTTCTTGTCGCTCAAAGGATCGATCGACGGGGCGATCCGGAATTGCGGCACCGGCATCCGTTGAGCGAAATCGGGCATGGAGAAGATTGCGGCGTCATACTGCTCGATGGCTGGACGCAGGAACTCCCAGACGTCCGGTTGCGGCGCCGACACGTCGATGTGACAGCGCCAAACCCAGCGCCGGCCAATTTCCTGCTTGCGCGCAATCAGGCCGGCGGGCTGTGGATCGTGCACGAAGATCGCATCGCCGGTAAAGTTCATGTCGCGCAGATTCGTTTCAGTGTTAGCCCGAAAGATGTCATACATCTCTGCGGTGACCTGTTCCGGCTTGCCGTGAAGGGCGTTGTGGAAAGCCTTGGTAACACCGAAGAACGCCTGATCGCCCTTGATCACGTCCCAGGTGGCCTCCACTCCCAACTCACGCAGCAGGGGCACCAGGCGCGTGAGAATCTCGGCCACACCGCCGCCCACTGGTGTGGAGTTGATATGCTGCATGGAACGGCCCGCCACGCGGCCCGCCAAGGCGCGCAACTCCTCGATCACCCCGGGACCCGCGACTTCCTGGTAGTCCTCCAACCGAATCGGCATGTTATTCCGGAAAGTTATTTGCGACCTAACTTCACGATTTCGCGCTTCAATTCATCCAGTGTCATTGCGTAAGGATTGAGCCGGTCGATCTTTGCCGCGAGTTTGGTCTGACCTAAGTCGCGGAGCCATTGTGAAAAGTCGTTGGTGGGCCGCTCCAGCCGCAGGCGCGCTTCAAAGAAGTGGAAGTGCAGACAGTCGTTGGTTACGTTCCCGAGCAAGTCAAAGAACTCTGGCACGCCGGCAGCTACCAGGCCAGTCGGCATGATGAAGCTTCTGGCCTCGCAGAAATGAAATTCGTCTCCTGCAGGACATGTACGGAGGGTCTTCCTGTCGCTCTCCAGGTGCTTCTGTATGACGCGGCCGATGGCTTCACGCAAGTCCCGTATCGAAGTCATTTCCAGCAGGTCGATGCCTGCCAGGCGCTCCGCCAACCTTTCTTCCTGCAAAGCTCGCGAAACCCAATTGGCGAATTCGTTATAAAACCTCGGCTTCTCGAAATGATGCGTCAGATAAAGATAGTGCGTGTGATAAAAGATGCACGATCCTGAAACCTGGCCGAGATGCTGCAGCAACTCCTCGATATTTGAAGCTTTGCGGCCGGTCAACGCGACCAGGCGCGTTTCGGTAAAAAAAACGAAAGGCTTTGGCTGATCGGGCGTCATGGATCAGCTCGCTGTGCCCACTGCGTTGAATGGGTGGCAAGCCATCGCAGGAACTCATGAACGGCGGCCGGGTGGGGTAGCCGGTAGCCTGCGCAACTGGGCTGCGCGCCGACCTTGACGGTTACGGCATCCGACAACACCGAAAAGGCCTCTTCGTCTCCGGCGTCGTCGCCGAGATAGATCGTCAAGGCCCTTTCGCCTCCGAGGCGGTTGATGATCCATAGCGCCGCAGCACCTTTGTGCCAGTTCGTGCGGGGAACGATCTCGATGACCTTGAGGCCGTGAACCAGTCGAAACAGCCCGCCAGCGCGCCCGACGGCTATGCGCACCGACTCGTGAATTTCGGCGTGGTCCGATTCCGCCGCCTGACGATAATGGACGCTGGCGGTGAGGCCTTTGAACTCCACAACCACTCCAGCAATGGACCGAAGCCGCATCGCGATTTCATTCGAAAGTCGTTCGAGGCGGTTGCGCCGTCGTGAGGCCAGCGGCTCGACAAAGCGGAGATCCTGGCCGAAGATCTCCAGACCGTGATTGCCCGCGTAGATTAGACCTCCCAGGCGTATACGAGCGAATAGATCTTCGACCGCGCGACCGCTAATGATGGTGATGACCAAGGACGACTGCGAGGCGAGCAGCGAGAGCGTTTCGGCAATGTCCGGATTCAGCTTTGGAGCTGCGAAATCTGCCTCGATGGGCGTTAGGGTGCCGTCAAAGTCCAGGAACAGGAAGGTCCGCTCCGCGGCCTGGAGCCGCTCCTGCACGTCAACGACGAGATCCACCAAATAACTGAGCATGACCCGCCTCTGGAATTATAATGAGGAGTTAGTAGCTTGCCGTCTTTGCCGGACCGCCGATGAGCGGATGGGCACCAATGCGTTCGTGCCTATCCTGCTCATCGGGGATGGTCGAGTCAGTATTTCCGGCACCGTAGTCAATCAGTTCTGGCTCTGGATTTGGACGGCATCCACGACGAGCGTTTCACTATTGATCGAACCCGTCACCGAGGCCTTGATGACACCGTTTTTATTTGTGCTGCCGTCTAGTGCTGCCCGGACCTTGGCATTGCCGGCCTGATCCAGCTTCAGATACCTACCTTCTGCGGTCTGCAAGCCGAACGTCTTAGTGGTGTCCGTGACTTCGCACTTGTCGCCGGTGTTCCCTGTGGCTTTACAGTCGGCGCCGGTCAGTACGCCGTTCCAGCTTTGCATGTCCTGCTCCGCCGCCGCGGCTCCGGGGTTTTCGAATTTCGCCACTTCCCGAGGCTGCGCCATCAGCCCGAAGCAGCCGAGTGCGAGCCCGAGAGCGACGATTAGAGTGCTAGTTCTCACAGCAGGTTACCTCCCAAGGCACTCATTCGCAAGGATAGGGCCAATCGTGCGGGACCACCGTGATTTGTTCATCTTGGGGTTGGAGTAACACCGCGATGGGTACTTTCTGCGTGCAAATATTTCAGGAATGTCAATCACTGATCAGACGCCGCTGGTGAGCCCTTCTGGCTCTAAACTGAATGGCGGCAGAAAGATAGGTTACAGCTCTGGCTTTCTCGAGCGCTCTGGCCCGTGACCGGCGTGAACGTCGGAAACATTGTCCTTCGCGCGTTGCCTCCGCTGCGGGCAAATGGGGCGCGCTTCACATCTCTGCGCACTGGATTTCCTCGATCAGTAATCAGACAAAACTGCGCGTGCACCTGCGGCCAGAATACCTAGACTTTACCCACTATTGCCCACGGACCCGTCTAGCGGCTCTTGATCAAAAACGGGGGCAGACCGTGATCCCAGATTGGTAAAACAATCTTGGGAGATAACGTTTTGACTCAATCCGAGATCCTTTTAGGTCTGCCCGGCTACCAGATTACCGGGATT
>Ga0181538_10000820_pt1 | contig 36988 bp, 32 predicted proteins | sample PEATcosm2014_Bin_40_FD_119773 | JGI IMG/M metagenome (GOLD analysis project Ga0181538, IMG submission 119773) | Peatland microbial communities from MTU Mesocosm Facility, Houghton, MI, USA - PEATcosm2014_Bin23_30_metaG | ecosystem: Environmental > Terrestrial > Soil > Wetlands > Peat | place... | reverse complement strand
GCGAATTCCCTTCTGCAGGGCTTCTTTGAACGTCCGGCCCATGGCCATCACTTCGCCGACCGACTTCATCTGCGTGCCGAGGGTATCGTCCGCCCCGGGAAATTTCTCGAACTGCCATTTCGGAATCTTCGCCACCACGTAATCAATCGTCGGCTCGAAGCAGGAGGGCGTCTTGCGCGTGATATCGTTCGGGATCTCGTCCAGCGTCATACCGACGGCCAGGCGCGCCGCAATCTTCGCAATCGGAAAACCCGTCGCCTTGGACGCCAGCGCGGAACTGCGTGACACGCGCGGGTTCATCTCGATCACCACCATCCGACCCGTTTCCGGATCGACGGCGAATTGGATGTTCGATCCCCCGGTCTCCACGCCGACCTCCCGGATGATCGCCGCGGCCGCATCGCGCATGCGCTGGTACTCTTTGTCCGTCAGTGTCTGCGCCGGCGCCACCGTGATCGAATCGCCCGTGTGCACGCCCATGGGATCGAAATTCTCGATCGTGCAGACGACCACGAAGTTATCTCGGTTGTCGCGCATCACTTCGAGCTCGTACTCTTTCCAACCGAGCACCGATTCTTCCACAAGCGCTTCGTGGACCGGGCTCGCCTCCAACGCAATCGTGATCGCCTCCGCGAACTCCTCGCGGTTATATGCGATCGAGCCGCCCGTTCCGCCTAGGGTGAACGACGGCCGGATCACAACCGGATATCCCAGTTGGTCGGCAAGCCGGAGAGCGTCGGCCACATTATTGACCAGCGCTGACGCGGGGACTTCGAGCCCGACTTTTCGGCATGCGTCCTTGAACCACAGTCGGTCTTCCGCAACCTTTATCGCGCGCAGCGACGCGCCGATCAATTCGACCTTGTGCCGTTCGAGCACGCCGCTTTCGGCGAGCTCCACAGCGAGGTTCAACGCCGTCTGGCCGCCCACAGTGGGCAATAACGCCTGCGGCTTCTCCGCCGCGATAATCGCTTCGAGGGCTTCGCGCGTCAGCGGCTCGATGTACGTCCGCTCGGCAAGCTCCGGGTCAGTCATGATCGTCGCGGGATTCGAGTTCACGAGGACGACCTCGTAGCCGTCCGCGCGCAGCGCCTTGCACGCCTGCGAACCCGAATAATCGAATTCGCACGCCTGCCCGATCACAATCGGACCGGACCCGATAATCATGATTTTCTTGAGGTCAGTTCGTTTGGGCATGTCTCTCTATTTTCCCGCCGCGATGCGCGCGCTCATTTCGCGCTCGGCTGGCCGCGCTTCAGCGCGCCGGACAACTTCCAATCGCTCATCATCTGCGTGAACTGCTGAAACAAATACCGGGAATCGTGCGGCCCCGGCGAGGCTTCCGGGTGATACTGCACGGAAAACAGCGGCAGCGAGCGGTGCCGCATGCCTTCGTTTGTCTGATCGTTCAAATTGATGTGCGTGATTTCGACGTCGCGCGCCGGGAGCGAGTCCGGGTCCACGACGAAGCCGTGATTCTGCGCCGTGATCTCCACGCGTTCCGTCAGTAGATTTTTTACCGGATGATTTGAGCCGTGGTGGCCGAATTTTAACTTATAGGTTTTCCCGCCGAGCGCGAGGCCACACAATTGGTGACCGAGGCAGATCCCAAACACCGGCACATTCCCCACCAACCCGCGAATCGCTTCAATCGCGTAGGTCGCCGGTTCTGGGTCGCCCGGGCCATTCGAGAGAAACACGCCGTCCGGCTTCATCGCCAGCACGTCCGCTGATGCTGTCTTCGCCGGGACCACGGTCACTTCGCAATTGTTGTCCACCAGCAAGCGCAAAATGTTCTGCTTAATGCCGAAATCGTAGGCCACGACTCGAAAGCGCTGCACGTCCCGGCCGTGCAACCCGTCGTCCACGCCTTCGTGCCACGGAGATGCCGTCAGTTCGATCGAGCCGCGCGCCCAGTCATACTTTTTCTCGCAGGTCACGCTGCTCGCGAGTTCGAGACCCGCCATCGAAGGCAGCGCGCGCGCCTCGGCGAGCAATTTGTCCGCGGGAGTTCCATCCGTCGCGACCACACCGCGCATCGCGCCCGCCGCGCGCAAATGCCGCACCAGCGCCCGCGTGTCCATCCCCCAGATCACCGGAATGTTGTGCCGCGAGAGATACACTTGCGCCGATTCTGCCGATCGCCAATTCGACGCCAGCGCCGAAAATTCCTTTACGACCAGCGCTTCGATGTACGGCCGCTCCGATTCCTCATCGTCGAGGTTGGTTCCGACGTTTCCGATGTGCGGATAGGTCAGGCAGACGAGCTGCCCCGAGTAGCTGGGATCGGTGAATACTTCCTGGTAGCCCGTGAGGCTGGTATTAAAAACGACTTCCCCGCCGCGCCGCGTTCGTGCGCCCGCGGCTCGCCCCTGAAAAATCCGCCCGTCCTCGAGCGCGAGGACTGCGGGCCATGCAATCGGTTCGGTCAGTGTCGTCTCCCCTGGGTCACTTCAGCGTTTCGTCGGCGGTGGGCAGCGAGCCGAACTGACTTATCGGCCAGTATACGAAAACCGCTTTTCCGTAGATGTAGCTACTCTCGACCGGGCCGAAGATGCGCGAGTCGTTTGAACTGATTCGATGATCGCCCAGCACAAAATAGGAATTCTGGGGCACTTGAACCGGCCCGAAATCCGCGAAGTCCGCGTATTGCGGCGGCACGTACGTTTCGTCCAACCGCTTTCCATTCACAGACACGCGGCCCTTGCGAATTTCCACCGTTTCGCCCGGCAATCCGATCACGCGCTTGATATAGGATTTCGACCGGTCAAGCGGATACCAGAACACAACCACGTCGCCGCGGCCGATTGGCTCGAAGCGATAGACAAACTTGTTGATGAAAATTCGCTCTTGATCGTGGATGAGCGGCGCCATGCTCGTTCCTTCCACCTTCACCGGCTGGTAGAAGAAAATGATGATGACCATCGCCAAGCTGAGAGCAATGACGAGGTCGCGAGCCCAGGCGCGCAGCTCGCGCCGGATGGGGCGCTGCGTCGCAGGCTCAGCTGCTTCCACGCTCGGCTGAACAGGCGATTCCATTTTTAGGTGCCACACATTTATACCATGCGAAGGCAGTGCACGCCAGACGCCGGTAGTGGCTCTTTCTAATTTATGCTAGTTTTGCATTGCGCGAAGGTTCGCGGAATGTCGAAAGAGAATTGCGGAGGCATCATGAGCGAACGAACTATCTCGAATTACAAGCTTTTCAGCCGTCGAGAATTTTCAGGCTGCTTAGGTTCGCTTCTCTCGACCGCCGCCATCGCCGGAACCGCGTTCGGCAGCACCCGAACTCAGGACGCAGGCGGAGCTGGCAGCGCCACGGAGGTTTTGCACACGGCCGAATCCATCCATCAAGAGATAGTTTTTCAGGCCAGCCCCGCGCGAGTGTACGCAGCCCTCACGGACGGCGCGCAATTTACGAAGGTCACGGCGCTTCTCACCGACATGGCGGCAGGCCCGGCGCAAATCAGCCGCGAAGTCGGCGGACCGTTCGCGCTATTTGGCGGCCGCATCCTTGGCCGCCACGTGGAGTTGGTTCCGAACGTGCGAATCGTTCAGGCTTGGCGAGTGGCGGGGTGGGACGAAGGGATTTATTCGATTGCGAAATTCGTGCTCAAGGAAGAACGCGCGGGCACAAGAATCGTCTTCGATCATACCGGCTTCCCCATCGGCGACGGCGAACATCTCGCGTCGGGTTGGAAGGCTCACTATTGGGAGCCGCTGGAGAAATACTTCTCATCCTGATTCCAGTTGTGCTTCGGTAGCGCGAACACGCCCGCCGTGTAATGGCTGCGAAGCTAACTTGCGTTCACGCCTCAGATTTAAGGTTTGGAAGTTTGTGCCGGGTGAAATAGCTGGATGTCCTTGCTCACGCCGAACGTAAATCCAGTCCGAGGATCGTTAGCGTAGACGCCCGCGATTCCTGCAACGTCCCACCGGAATCCCCCCGCGGAAATCTGCAGGCCGAGGCGGCCTTCTCCCCGGCTTTCGGTGCCGAGGAGTCCGGCATTGAACCGGCGTGTGTCCTGACGCCCAGCGACTTCGCCGACCAAATGAATTCGCGGCTTCAGCGGGTACGAGAAGGCGAGGCCATAGAGGAACTCGTCATTCTGCGAATAGAGCGCGTTCGGAGACGTCATGATCTCAAGGCCAAGATTTCCGAATACGTCCCAGTTGCCGAAGTGCCGCCCGACCACAAACTCCGCAAATACGTCGGTTGCGTTGTTGCCGATCCCTCGCGTCTGATTCGTGTTCGGTAGTATGAATCCGAAACGCACGGAGAGCGCAGGCCTGCGTCCGCTTTCGCCGAACACCTTAAATTTGGCGATCATGGAATAGTCGCCGGTGTCGTGCGTCGAGTTCGGGCCCGTCAATTGCAGCGGCACGAACGACATTCCCTGGCTCTTCACATCGAGAAACTGTTGCACTGCGCCAGTCAATTCCACTTCGGCGACTCCTCCGAGTCCCAGGCGCAAATCCATATCGCCGACGGAAGTCAGATCGCCCCCAAGACCCGAGAGCGGATATTCGATGCCTTGCAGGAAATCGAAGCCGAGCTGGCCGCGCATCGTGCCCGGAGGCAGAACATCAACCGTCGCCGTCTCGAGCGGCCGATCTTGCGCAGACGCACGAGTGACTGCTCCGAACGCGCAAACGATCGCGCAAGCCAGCAAGCCGCCGCCGAATCGCATCTTGGATCGCATCATCAAGAAGCTCGAATCATGCCTTCCCTACTTGCCCCGGTCAAGCGGTCGGGAGGTCAGCCCAGCGCGAATCGCAGCGAAGCGAGCGCAGCACATACGGCCGTTTCCGTCCGCAGAATATTTTCGCCCAGTGAAGCTTCCGCAAGACCCGCCGCGCGCGCTGCGTCGAATTCCGCATCGGTCCAACCACCCTCCGGCCCTATCGCGAGAGCGGCCGACGCCACAATATCGTCGCGCCCCGCTTGCTGGATCGTCCGCAAAACGTCTCGCAGTGGCAAGGCACTTTCCCGCTCCGAAAGCAAAATCCGCACCTCACTACGATCCATCGCGATGACTTCTGCGAGGCCCGCCGCTGGCAAGAGTTCCGGCACGCGCACGCGCCGCGCCTGTTGCGCCGACTCACGCAAAATCTTCTTCCATCGAGCAGCACGTTTCTCCGAGGCCGCAACGAGCGCAGTCTCGCTGCGCGCGGCCGCGAGCGGGACGATGGCGTTCACGCCCAATTCCGTCGCCTTCTCGATGGCCCATTCGAAACGATCAAACTTCACTATGGCGAGCCAAAGAACAATCGCCGGCCCCGGCTCCCGCGCTGGAACTCGCTCCACGAGCGAAAACTCGACTTCGCTGCGGCCCACCTTTTCCGTCTGCGCGAGCCACACTTCATTCCCGTCGCTCAGCTCAAAAAGTTGTCCGGCCTTCGCGCGCAACACGCGCCCTAGGTGCTCGGCAGTCTCGCCGTGCACCGTCGCTCGATTCGCGTCAAAGCGTTCAACAAAAAAGCGACGCCGCATTCCGAGTATGTTATATCAACCCAATGCGAATTCTTTCTTTTCTACGTCGCCGTTTGATCGCCACCGCGGCCGGCGCCACGCTTCTGCTATCGGTTTTTCCGGCACCACGCGTCGCGGCTACGCCAGCTCTGCCCTCGCCGGTCAGGACTCCCGTGGAAGCGCCCGTCATCGTGGACACCGACGCCGGAATCGACGACCTGCTCGCACTTGCGTTTCTGCTCGGACGCCGCGATGTTCACATCGAGGCCATCACCGTGGTCAACGGCCTGTGCCACGTGCCCGACGGCGTCACCAATGTTCTGCGCCTTTTGCAGCTCGCTGGACACCAGGAAATCCCCGTATACGCCGGCAGCACCGCCCCGCTTGCGGGCAACGCCACCTTCCCCGCTGCCTGGCGCAAGGATACAGACACGTTGCCTGGCGTCACACTCCCCGCGCTTACCGAAAAGCCGCAAGCCGAGTCCGCCACCAGCTTTCTCACGCGTCGCCTCGGCGATGCCAGACGCCCCGTACGCATTCTCGCCCTTGGCCCGCTCACGAATATTGGGGCGGTGCTCCGCGTGGAATCCTGGGGCGTGCAAGCCATTCAGGAGATCGTCATCATGGGCGGAGCGCTGAATGTTGCGGGCAATCTCGGAGATGGGGGCTATTTCATTACCAGCAATACGACGGCTGAATGGAATTTTTATATGGATCCACTTGCGGCCTCGATCGTGTTTTCATCCGGCGCGTCAATTCGGTTGATTCCGCTGGATGCGACGATTCAAGTGCCGATAAAAACCGAGCTTCTCGATGCCCTTACTACGAATGGGAAAACCCCACTCGAGAAATTTGCGGCCGAAGTTTTGGGCACTCAAAAGAAATCCATCGCGGAAGGAATTTATTTTGCGTGGGACCCGCTCGCCGCAGTAGCGCTGGCCAATTCCAATGTAGTGTCTACTACCGCGATGAGCATCAGCATTACTGAATATGGCGCGCAGACGGGGCGCAGCGTCGCCACTCCGCTCAAGCCGCCGAACGCCCAAGTGGCAATGACGGCGAACGCCGCACTTTTCCGCCGCGACTTTTTGGAAGCGCTCGCGACTCCGCCTCCGACGCCCGCTCCAGCGCAGCCGAAGACTCCCGAGGCCACGCCTCCCGTTGCGACGCCGAAGCCCGAACCGAAGCCAATTACAACGTCTACTCCCCCGGCAAACACGGCTACGCCGCCAGCTTCGACACAACCTCCAAAGCACTAAGTCGACGCTAGCCGAAGATGTCTTTGACTTTGTCGAAGAACGAACTGCTGCGTTGTACGGGGAGATTGTCGGCTTCGAGCGTCTGTCCCAATTGTTCGAACATGCGCCGCTGCTCGCGATTCAATTTTGCAGGCGTGATAACGCGCACATTCACGTACAGATCGCCTTTCCCGCCGCCGTGCGGATCGGGCAGTCCTTTTCCCTTCAGACGGAATATCGAACCCGTCTGCGTTCCCTCAGGAATTTTTACCTTCTCATCGCCAGCAAGACCCGGCACGGAAACCTCTGCTCCGAGGGCCGCTTGCGTTACGCTGATCGGGATTGTGCAGTATAGATCGGCATTGCGCCTCTCGAAAAACGGGTGCTCGCGCACGGCCAGGATGACGTAGAGATCGCCCGGCGGGCCGCCGTTCGCGCCGACTTCGCCTTCGTTCGGCACGCGCAGCCGTGTTTGCGAATCCACACCCGGCGGAATTCGCAGCTCGATCGTTTTCGTTTTTTCGACGCGCCCTTCACCCCGGCAATCCAGGCATTTCTCGCGCACCACTTGCCCCGCGCCACGACAGGCCGGGCACGTCCGAGAAATGGCGAAAAATCCCTGCTGGTAGTGCATCTGCCCGCGACCGCCGCATTGCTGGCACGCGCTGACGCCGGTACCGGCTTTCGCGCCGGTTCCATTGCAGGCCTCGCAGAACTCCTGCCGAGGAACGCGAATCTTGGTCGTCAGGCCGGTAGCGGCCTCCTCAAAACTCAATTCCATGTCGTACCGCAAATCCGCGCCGCGCTGTGTCCGGCTGCGGCCGCGCCTGCCTCCGCCGAAGATATCCTCAAAGCCGAAAAAGTCTCCGAAAATGTCCTGGAAATCTTCAAAGATGGTGTGGCTGATTGAGCCGTCGAACCCGCCGGAAATTCCCGCGTGGCCGTAGCGGTCGTAGGCCGCACGCTTTTGCGGATCGCTCAAGACGCTATACGCCTCGGTGGCCTCGCGAAACTTTTCTTCTGCCGGTTTCTTATCATGGGGATTGCGATCTGGGTGCCACTTCATCGCGGCCTTGCGGTAGGCGGACTTCACCTCATCCGCGGTGGCCGTATTCGCGACCGCCAGAATCTCGTAGTAATCGCGCTTATGCACGTGTGCCATGAGCGTTCAATTGGCCGCTTTCGATTTGTTCGGACGCTCTTCGGCGTGGCCTGAAGGATGCACCGCGACGCGCACGGCGCTCGGCCGCAAAACGCGATCGTGAAATTTGTATCCCTGCTGCAGCACTTCGAGCACGGTGCCGTCCGGAAGCTCGGTGGTTTCGACGCGATCAAGCGCCAGATGAAAATGGGGATCGAAATGTTTGCCTTCGGCTTCGATCCGCGACAACCCGTGCTTCGAGAGAACGTCCCACAATTGCTTTTGGATCAGGAGGAAACCCTTGCGATGCTCGTCAGCCTCGACATCCGCCCGCGATTGCAATGCGCGGTCGAATCCGTCCAGAACGGGAAGCAAATCCTCAAGGAGGCGCGCAATACCGCGGCGGCTTTCTTCGTGGCGATCGCGCTCGATGCGCTTGCGATAATTCTCAAAGTCCGCCTGACGCAAAATGAGCGTCTGCCGCAACTCGTTCATCTCGGCTTGCAACTTCACAAGTGCGTCAGGCGGCGCGGGCGGCGCGGAGCCCAGGGGGCCTTCCGGAATAGTTTCGTCCAGGTCGCGTGCCACATGAATTTTCTTGGATTCAGATTCAGTCACGAATTTCTAGTCCTCCGATTCCCTGCGCATCGTCTCGCTGAAAGCGCGCGCCACGAACGCCACTGCAGTAATCGCGCGCTCGTAGTGCATTCGTACTGGCCCCAGCACACCGAGCGAACCTTGCCCCTCTTCCCCGCCACCGTACGGCGCACTGATGAGCGCCAAGTGTTCGCCCGCCGCCAGCATCTCCTTCACGCCGATCTGAACGTGCACCGGCTCGGGCGTATCGATGCACGTGGAAAGCAGCGCCACAAGTTTTTCGCGCTCCTCAATCGCCGCCAGCAGATCGCGCATTTGCCCTTGACCCGCAAATTCCGGCGCCGAGGCCATCTGCGCCGCGCCCTCAACATAAATTTCCCGCGCGTCGCCTTCGCCCAGCACGCTCGGATCGCACAACGCGAGCGCGTCGCGCACCAGCCGATCGTAACGCTCGCGTTCGTTCGCGAGTCTCGAAAGCAAGTCGGCGCGAATCGCGTCCAAACTGCGTCCTGCGTACTGACGATTCAGATATTCCGCGGTGCGGTCCAGATCCCCCTGTGAGTAATTCTGCTCCGGGCGGATGATTTTGTCGCGCGTCGCGCCGGCGGTGGTCACCAAAACCGCAACCACGCGGCCGTCAGGCAACAACATGAAGTGGATGTGTTCGAGCGCGGTGCGCCCGAGCGGCGGGGAGACTACGATGCCCAATCCGCGCGACATCTTTGCCAAAATGTGCCCGGCGCGCTCAGTGACCTCCTCCGGCGTGGCCGCCGCGGCGAGTTCCGCGCGAATCCATTGCTGATCGCCGGGGTCGAGCTTAGCCTGCGACGCCACGATTTGGGCGAAGAACTGGTAGGCAGCGGTCGTCGGCACGCGGCCCGCGGAGGTGTGCGGCTGATAAAGGAAACCTTCGTCCTCGAGATCCGCCATTACACTGCGGATTGTCGCAGTGCTGAGCGATTCAGCGTGCGCGTGGCTGCGCGAAACCGTGCGTGAAGAAACCGGCTCGCCGCTATCGATGTACGCGCGCACGATTTCCGCCAGGATTTGCTGCTTCCGTTTCGAGTTGAGTACCGCAGCCGACATGAACGCCCCTCGCGCAGTGCCCCGTTACTTAATTGTATGCGGGGCGTCAAGCGGCGTCAACGCGGCGAGCCTTCGACGGAACGGATACTCGCCCACTTACTTGCTGCGGAAGACGAGGCAAGTGATGTCGTCGAATTGGCGCGTAACGCCGACAAATTGATCTACTCCACGCATCAAAATCTGCAGAGACTCCTGAGCGCTGACTTCGGGCAATGTCGTGATCGCGTCGATCCACCGCGATTCGCCATATTCTTCGCCGCGCTGGTTTAGCGCTTCTACTACCCCGTCCGTGTAGAAAATGAGCGCGTCGCCGGGATGAAGATCGACCGCAGCCGTCTCATACACGGCAGTGGGAATGATCCCCAGGGGAAGGCCGCCGGTTTCGAGACGCTCGATCGTGCCGGTGGCGCGGCGCAAAACAGGCGCGTTATGCCCGGCGTTGACGTACGCCAGGCGTCGCGACGCCGGATCGAACTCCGCAAGGACAGCGGTCGTGAAGCGCAGCCCGCCCAGACTGTGGGCGCAGGCATACTCGTTCAGCAGGAGGACGGTCCGGTGCAACGAAATTCCCTGCCGCGCAATCGTGCGGAGGCTAGCTTGAAACGTGGCCATTAAGAGAGCCGCGGGAACGCTCTTCCCCGCGACGTCAGCGATCACGACAAGCAACTTATTGACCCGCCCGCTTTCCGCTGGTGCGTAAAACGCATCGTAATAATCGCCGGCCACGGAATTTTGCGGCCGCGTGGCAAAGGCGATCTCGGCGTTGGGGACAGCGGGCGGTTCGGAGGGGACGAGCCAGCTTTGAATCTCGCGCGCGATTTCTAGATCGCGCTTCATCGTGACGCGATCCGAAAGCTCTAACAATAGAAGCGTGAATAAAATGAGGAATCCTAGAAACTGAAAGTTGATTTGAACAGTCGCATTCTTGGCCGGGTGAAACTCCAGCCGACCGAAAAAATAGAAAACCACAGCAGCCAGGAGAAACATCCGCCGTGCCGGAGAGAGCTTCGCTAGAACTGAGCGAAAGAAAGCGCGCGAAACGAAGATCGCGCGCCGGACTCGCGACATCCGGTTGATTTCGTCCCAATCTAGATCGCGCGTATAGAAATGGTAGCCGGCGTGCGCTTCGGCCAAGAACTGCTTTGAGAGCTCGGGGACTCTGCGCACATCGATGCCGCTGCGTCCGCGCGGGTCGGTCTGCCCGCTGGGATTGCTTGCGGTATTCTCGGAGGGATTGCGCACGTCCACGCGAGAGAGTATACCGTTGGCGACGCCACAGGGGCGAGCGCCACAGCGGCGCCGCGCGCGTTAAACGGAGGCCACAAATCACATGCGATTGAGAAACCGCATCGTTGCGGGTGCCTGTTTTTTGTTGTGCACGCAGTGCGCCTGGGCCCAGCGCACGCAGACGCCGACCGAACAGGCAAGGATAGACCAGGATAATGCACACCACTTCGGAGATGACCCTGATGATGGCGGGCCACTGGCCAAGAATCTATCTGCGCGGCTGAAACCGCAGGACGTCGAGGCCGCGGTCCGCAAGGTCGGCGATTGGGAACTATCGCGCTCGCAGCAATACTTCAATAACGAATGGACCTGGAGCACGCTGTACATTGGGTTTCTCGCGGCGTCCGAGACGACCGGCGATCCGAAGTATCACGACGCAGTAGCTGCCTACGCGGTGAAAATGGGCTGGAAGTTGCGCTCCCATTTGCCGAATGCGGACGACCAAAGCATCGGACAGGCCTATCTCGATTTGTATCTAGAGAAGCCCGACCCGGCGAAGATCGGGCCTGCGCGTGACGAGTTGGATGCCGTGATAGTCGCTCCCGAAGATCCAAAACGAATTCCCTGGTGGTGGTGCGACGCGCTATTCATGGCGCCGCCGCTCTGGGTGCGCATGACCAGGGCCACCGGCGATCGGAAGTATCTCGATTACATGAAAGCTCAGTACGCGAGAACGTCGGCGCTGCTTTGGGATGACAACGAGCATCTTTACTCCCGCGATGTCACCTACCTGGACAAGAGGGAGCCGAACGGCAAGAAAATGTTTTGGTCGCGCGGGAACGGCTGGGTGATGGCCGGACTGGTCCGAGTGCTGGAAGTCCTGCCGGCGAGCGATCCATCTCGTACAACCTACGTTACGCAGTTCATGGAGATGGCGGCGCGAGTGGCGGGGCTGCAGGGCAAAGACGGATTATGGCGCGCGGGATTGCTAGATCCGGACTATTACGGCGAGCCGGAGAATTCCGGCTCCGCGTTCTTCACGTATGCGCTGGCCTGGGGCGTCAATGCAGGGATTCTGGATGCGAAGACATATCGCCCGGTGGTCGAGAAAGCGTGGAAGGGATTGTTGTCTCACATCTATGCCGACGGGCGGCTAGGTTGTATCCAACAAACTGGCGCTGACCCACAATTTTTCAAGCCGACGGCAAGCTATAACTACGGAATTGGAGCGTTTCTGCTTGCGGGCTCGGAGGTGGATAGGCTGGCGAAAACCAGCCACAAATAGCCGCTCTCAGAGGAATCACTTGGGCAGGAGATTTGCGCCGGCGACCAGCGCGGCGAGGCCGTTCCACGCAATTTGCACGCCGATGCAGAATAGAATGAACGCGATGACACGCAGGATTCCGTGAGCGGTCTGCTGGGAAACCCTGCGCGCGATCGCATCGGCATAGGCATAACAGAAATAAACTCCGACACACTGCAAGACCACCGCCGAAAATATCCCGAGATGCGCGAACGCCGCCTCTCCCAGCGAGCGCTTCGAAGCGTGGGCGCTCAGCGTCAGCGTCACAACGAGAGTCCCCGGGCCCGCTGTTATGGGAAACGTGAACGGATAAAAGACTTTGCCGCCCAGTGCGGCGGGGTCCACGGCGGACGCAGCAGGTTCCCTGCGCACCACCGTATCGCTTTCATTCAGCAGCCGCCAGCCCATCGCGGCCACGACAAGTCCACCGGCCAACTGCACCACCGGCAGCGAAATTCCAAATACCTGCAGGATTCCCGCGCCCCCCAAATCCACCACCAGCAGGAACAGCGTGGTGCTGAACGCGATTCTTTTCGCGAGGCTGCGAATCACATCGCGCGGAACCGTTCCCACCATGGTGAGAAACACCAGCGCCGAGCCGACGGGATTGATCAATGGAAATAAAGCGCTGAGCGCGAGAGCGAGAAATTTGAGGTAGACGGCAGCCATGTCGAGGCGAGGCTACTTGTCCAGCGCACCGAAGCTGGCGGTGTCAAGCTGGGCGCGCTGTAAACGATCGGAATAGTCCACGTAGATGGTCTTCCACTCAGTGTAAAAATCGAGCGCCGCAACACTGGCTTCCCGGTGCCCGTTGCCGGTTTGCTTGGTGCCGCCGAACGGCAGGTGAGTTTCCGCGCCGATGGTCGGCGCATTCACGTAGACGATCCCCGTCTGAAAATCGCGCGCGGCGTGCAGAGCCTTGTTGACGTCGCGAGTGTAAATCGAAGCTGAGAGCCCGAAGGCTACGCCGTTCGCAATCTCCAGCGCTTCTTCCAGAGTGTCAAACGGCATCACCGAGACCACAGGGCCAAAGATCTCCTCCTGCGCGACTCGCATCTTCGGATGGCAATCGGCGAGCACCGTCGGCTCGTGAAACCACCCCTTCGCATGCGCGCCTGAATTGAGCCGGTTCCCTCCCGCCGCAAGCTTCGCGCCCTCGCTCACGCCGATTTCGACGTATTCCATCACGCGCCGCAACTGGGATTCGTTGATGAGCGGGCCCATCTCGTTTGCGGCATCGAGTCCGTTTCCGACGCGCAAAGTGCGCGCACGCGCAGCCAACTTCTCCACGAATTCCGCGTAAACCTTCTTCTGCAACGCGATCCGGCTGGTTGCCGTGCAACGCTGCCCGCTGGTGCCGAAGGAACCCCAGATCGCGCCATCAAGGGCCAGATCGAGATTGGCGTCGTCCATGACGACCATGATGTTTTTGCCGCCCATCTCAAGATGACATGGGCGGAACCCGCTCGCGCACGCTTCGCTGACCGTGCGGCCCACATCCGTCGAACCTGTGAAACTCACGGCGCGAACTTTCGGATGGCTTACTAACGGCACGCCGACTTTCGAACCGCTGCCATATACGGCGTTGACGACGCCCGCGGGAATCCCCGCCTGGGTGAGAATTTGGACCAAGCTGTAGGTTGAGAGCGGCGTATCGGTCGCGGGTTTGATGACGACTGTATTTCCGCTGACGAGGGCGGGCATCATTTTCCACGACGGAATCGCCATCGGAAAATTCCACGGCGTAACCAGCGCGCAGACGCCGTGCGGCTGGCGCACGCTCATCGCGAGTTTGTTCGGCAATTCCGAAGGGGTCGTCTGGCCGAAGAGGCGGCGCCCTTCGCCCGCCATGTAATACGTCATGTCGATGGCTTCCTGGACGTCGCCACGCGTCTCCGCGAGGACCTTGCCCATTTCGCGCGTCATATCGCGCGCCAAATCTTCCTTGCGGGAAACGAGAATTTCGGCGGCGCGATAAAGCATCTCCGCTCGTTTCGGCGCAGGGACCAGCCGCCACGATTTGTAGGCGGCTTCCGCGGCATCCACGGCGGCGTTCACATCCTCTTCGCCGGACGCCGGGAACATTCCGAGCAGTTCGCTGGTATCGGCGGGATTGCGATTCTCGAATGCGTGATGACCGCGCGCCTCGACCCATTCGCCGTTAATAAAATTCTTGAAGACTTTGGGGACGACTGCGGTGGCCATGCTGCCTCCCAAACCGCCGGATAGCCGGAGAACTTGCCCTTGCCGGCAGGCGCGCACTGCGTTTTTTTCGATTCGACCAAGAATCTAACAAACGGTCATGCAAGGGTCAACGCGAGCCGCGAGACATGGCTCCTCAACCGGTCGCCACGACTGCGGCCAGGAGCGACAGCGCCAGGCAGAGGGGCGAGTAGAGACGCGTATCCCAGTAAGCGAAGGGCGTGCCCTGCACAACCTTGAAGAAGCCGAATGTCTTTCGATTGCCGATCGCCCGCAACAAGAACACGACCGCTAGCGCCCAAGCGCCAAAGTGAAAGAGAGGTGACCATGAGCGGGCGTCGAAGAGAGCGGCTCGCCCACCGATCGTGGCCGCACCGATCGCGAGAAGAGCTGCGACGGCCATTGTTGCGGCCGGCGAGGGATTGATGGTGCGCCGGCCAGCGACCTTCGGAAGAGACGCCGAGTTCCCCCAAGCGCCACCCCGCGCCCAATATACGTGAATTGCAGCGAGAAATAGGAGCACGCTCACCAAGAGCCAGGCGCTGAGTAACCTTACCTTGAACATCTTAAGAGCTTAAACCCAAATTCACAGCTCTCCCGCGGGAACTGGCGGAAGCAGGATATCGCGTGATGCAAGACAAGAACTGAGGGTCAGCGAAGTTGCGTGTCAGGAGCGGCGCCGGAACCGGGGCCGGTGGGCGGCATCGGCGCGCCTTTTCCTGCGACTTCGGAACCGAGACCCAGCTTTTGCAGGGTAAGTGCGTCAATCTTTCCTGTGGGGGAAAGACCGTTGGCCGACTGGAATTTCTTCATCGCTTCGATGGTGGCAACGTCCCACTTCCCGTTTGGATCGCCAGCGTAATCATTTTCGCGGGCGAGCGCGGCCTGGATTTCTTCAATGCGATCCGGCGTGGGGGCCGTTTGTCCACGCTCGCGCGCGTGATGCGCATGCTTCTTTGAACTCTTGTGCGCCGCGCTCGGATGAGAAGCCGGTTGCTGGGCAGCGCGCGCGGAAACCGAGGCACACGCCGCGACGAAAAGCGCGAGCGTCAGGAGCGGCGCGAGGTTTCGGCGAGTAAAGGTCACGATCATTGTCCCGGCGCGGGCACCTGGCCCGCGAGCATGACGGTGAGCAAACGATCATTCTGTTCGTCGCCGCTGTGGCGAATCACCTTGAACAGCACATCATCGCCCGGCTTCAAGCTGCTGACGACGCGCCGGTAATCCTCGATGGAGCTGACGGCTGTGTGATTGATCTCGACGATCAGGTCGCCGCGGCCAAATCCGATGTCCTCGGAGAAGCTGGCGGGTTCGACGTCGGTGACGACGATGCCGTGCTGTGCACCGTACTGGAACTTCTTGGCGCGATCCGGCGTGAGCTCTTCGAGGCGTAGGCCGAACTCCGCGGGGGCAGCATCGGCTTGCGGTTCGCCGTTATCGCTATCGGCGTCGCTCGCCTGTTCGGGGAAAATTTTTGTGCGATCGGCCACCGTGACGCTGGTTTCGTGTTCCTTCTTGTCGCGGATGTAGTCCACGCGCATTTTGTCGCCGATAGGGCTATCCGCGATGGGATTCACAAGGTCGTTCCCGGTGCGAACCGCTTTGCCATTCAGCGATGTAATCACGTCCCCCGGCTGCAGGCCGGACTTGTCGGCGGGGCTGCCCGGCTCGACGGACTGCAACACGATGCCGTAATCCGCGCCGAGTTCCTTGAGCAGGACCGTGTTGCTGCTTTGATCTTCGCTAAAGCTGACGCCGATGGAACCGCGGGTGACGTGGCCGGTGGTCACAATCTGGTTGTACACGGTGAGCGCGGTACTGGAGGGCAGAGCGAAGCCAACGCCCTCATAGCCGCGACTGCCAGTGATGATGGCCGTGTTGATGCCGATCACTTGGCCCGCAAGGTCCACCAGCGGACCACCGGAATTGCCGGGGTTGATGGCGGCGTCGGTCTGTACAAAGCGCTGGAACTGCCGCGCGCCGACGTTGCTGCGATCCTTCGCGCTGATGATTCCAGCCGTGACCGTGGCCTGCAGACCGAACGGACTGCCGATCGCGAGCACCCAATCACCCACTTGGATTCCGTCGGAGTTGCCGAGTGTTGCGATGGGCAAGTCCTTGCCTGCGTCAATTTTGATCACGGCTAAATCCGTCTCTTCGTCCGTGCCGACGACTTTCGCGGTGTATAGCGTCTGATCGCCGTTCAATTGCACTTGAATCTTCGTAGCCTGCTCGACGACATGATTGTTCGTCAGGATATAGCCCTTCTTATCGAGGATGACCCCGGAACCGAGGCTGCGCTCGGCCTGGTCGGCTTCATCCGGCGAATTGAAGAAGCGGTTGAAGAAATCCTGAAATTGATCCTGGTCGCCGTCCTGATCGCCGCCCTGGCCGCCGTGCGGCCGAGTCTTCGGGCTACGCTCAACGATTTGCGTGGTCGAAATGTTCACCACCGCAGGCTCGACCTTGTTGACGATGCTTGCGAACGTGCTGGACATTTGCACAGGGTCGGGTTTCGCCAGCGGCGTGGTGCCGAGAGAGAACAAGGGGCGCGTCGCGCTCACGCGACCTGAAACTATCGTGCCGATCAGAATTCCGATGCCCAGGGTGATGACGACCAGCAGCAACGCAAATAACTTGCGGCTGCGCGCCCACCCCAGGATTTCCTTCAGCGCGATGCCCATGCCCGTGCTCCTTCGCCGGATTCAGCCGGCAGCCCAACCCAACCAGTATATAACATCGGCTTCCCGTCCATAGCTTAGACGCTGCCGGGGCGGTTCCAGTTTGCCACGGGCGATCTCGGGCACCGGGTCCGGGGCCGTCGCAGGGCATTGGCGACCGTAACACGCGCGTAATGCGGCTTTGCCGAAATCTTGTTATCCTCGGCAGCGCCTATCGAAGCGCACTGAAGGACGCCCCGAGGATACTGATGCACAGTCGCGCCATTTACCGCTCTCTTTCAGCAGCATTTGCCTTAGCTGCCTATCTTATGTTCTCGCTGACGTCTGTGGCGCAGCAGCCGGACACTGCAAGTCCGCCCCGCCGGAATGTGATTATCTTCGTCGCGGATGGATTGCGCGAGGGCTCGGTCAACGAAAAGGACACGCCCACACTCTGGGCGATTCGGCAGCAGGGCGTGAACTTCGTGAATAGCCACAGTCTGTTCCCGACGTTCACGACGGCGAACGCCTCCGCGATTGCCACCGGGCATCTCCTTGGGGACACCGGCGATTTCAGCAACACCCTTTGGGTGGGCTATCCGATTTTCCAAAGCGGGAATTTTAACAATCTGCCCGGAACCCCCACGCCGTTCATAGAACACGACGATATTCTCGCTGACCTCTCGGACCACTTCGGCGGCAATTACATGAACGAAACCACTCTGCTGACCGCCGCCGCGAATAGCGGCTACAACACGGCTGCGGTCGGCAAGCTGGGGCCGACTGCGATTCAGGAGTTGGAGGCCATCGCACCCGTTCAAGGCCGCTTCCCGCTCGGCAGCGGCGCTCTGATCTTCGACGATGATACGGGGACCAGTGCCGGCTTCCCGCTTCCGCCAACCCTCTTGTTCAAGATGGCCGATAAGGGGCTTTCGCCTGAAGCTCCGACGCGCAGCAACGGATATGAGCCTACGGAGAGTTGGAATAACGGCAACTCCGGAACTCGAACGAAGCCAGGGACCTTGCACGAGAATTCAGTTCAGCAACAATGGTTCGCGGACGTGGCGACTCGGTTTGTGCTGCCGGCTTTCGAGAAGGACGCCCCAAAGCCGTTCGTTTTGATGTTCTGGTCACGCGATCCGGACGGCACGCAACATTATCAGGGCGACAGTCTCGGGACGCTCTCCCCGGGAATCAACGGCGACACTTCGCGACAGGCCGTCCGCAATGCCGATAACAATCTCCGGCAAATTCTCGATTGGCTGGATGCCCACCCGGAAGTGAAGGCGAACACGGACATCTTTGTGACCTCCGACCACGGTTTCGCGACAATCAGCAAACAGGAAATCAGCCGCACGGGTCGAAAGACGACCAGCGAGGCGGCGCAACATAGTTATTTTGATGCATCGGGGAATATTGATACCGATCAGGGCATGCTGCCCGAGGGTTTCCTCGCGATCGACCTCGCTATCGGCATGCAGACAAATTTGTTCGATCCCAACCAGCGCGCCCCTGAGGGAGATGCGGATGCCTACCGCAAGATCCCCGTTTTTTCGGTGCAGAACACCCTCGTGCCGCTGCCCTACCAGCGTCCCTTGATGGGAAACGGACTGCTCGGCCCCGACGTGCGCCAGACGGATGGCTCCGACGCACGAGCGATCGTCGCGGCGAATGCAGGCTCCGATCTCATTTACGTGCCGGACAAGAATCCGGATACCGTGCGGCAGATCGTCAGCCTGCTCGCAACTTATGATTACGTGGGCGGAATTTTCGTGGACGATCAATACGGGGCTATACCGGGCACCCTGCCGCTTAGCGCGATCGGGCTAGTCGGCTCGTCCCGCCTGCCCCGGCCCGCGATCATCGTTGCGTTCAAAGTTTTCTACCTGGATCCCAACGATCTGCAATCCGCCGTTCAGATTTCAGACACGAATCTGCAGGAAGGTCAAGGAAACCACGGGGGATTCGGCCGGGAATGTACGTTCAACAATATGGCCGCGATCGGTCCGGACTTCAAAGCGGGCTTTACCGATACTGTGCCCGTCGGCAATGCGGACATCGCGCCCACGATTGCTCACATCCTGGGTTTGAATATTCCGTCGCACGGAGTGCTGAAGGGCCGACCGCTGTTAGAGGCACTTCGCGGCAACGCCGACACGATTCCGGCCGCCGCTCGCACCATCGAATCAGCGCCGGCGAATGGCAAACTTACTCTCTTGCAATTCCAGGAGGCCGGAGGAGAACGCTATCTGGACCGCGCCTGCTACGTGGACACCGCCAGCGCCACGGCGGCGAACCCTTGTCAGTGAGGCCCGCCGCGCGCCCGTGCCGCAATCGATTCCCGCGAGCTTAATTCTGCGGGCAAGTCGGGCGGCTATCGTGCCATCCCAAATGAATGTAGCTATAGGCTTGGTCGGCCAGCGCATCGATCGCGTCGGGGCCATTGCTGAACGGGTATTGCCCGCTGCCGAGCGTGGCGATGAAGCCTTGTCCCCAACCGTCCAGCGTGACCGATCCAGTGAAGCGATCGTTGCCGTCATTGTTGACGACGAAGTTCATCGTGAAATTTTCCTGAACGCCATTCGCAATCGTGAACGAATTGCCGTCGGCCTGACCGTCTGAATTCAAGCGTGCGATGACCAGGTCAGGCAGATTCTGGCGAACCGTCGTCGGGTCCTGGGCCGTGTAGGTCAAATTGGACGTAACGACAAGTTTTAGCGCTTGATAGCGGATCGGGGCCACAGCCGCCGTGCAAGGTGCCGGCCGCGCCGGGCTATGAGCCTGGTACGTAGCCATCGCGCAACCGGACAGGATCAGCGAAGGAACCAAAACCAGTGCTGCGGAAAGGTGACGCAATGAATTCTTCACGTGCGTTCTCCTCGTGTCATATTCTCTAGACGTCTCGTGGAACCCGGCGCGCCCTCAGGGCGAATCTGTCAAACTGTTGTGCCGGGTCCGAAAAACTAAGGTTACTTAGCCTCAGGTTAGAATTGCTGCCTGCGACGGCAAATAGACCGCAAGTACTGAGTTCCTATGCAGCAACGATGCTTGCGGCACAAGCCGCCTTCCTGGGGAGCGAGCCAAACGGAGACGGCCCCCCCCTGGCCCGAGAGCATGGCCCATTTAGTCCTGCCATAAACTTCGGCTATACAAATTGACAGCAGCCCCTCCTGCTGCTTATAGTGATTTCCGGTAGAACACTGCCCTGAGGACCATGCCTCCCCGCACACTATTCGAGAAAATCTGGGAAGCGCACGTCGTTCAGGAAAGCCCGGGCGAACCAGCCCTGATTTACATTGATCGTCACCTGATCCACGAAGGCACCTCACCACAGGCGTTCTCCGGTCTGAAATTCGCCGGCCGCGCTGTGCGCAGGCCGGATTTGACCTTTGCCGTGATGGACCACTCGGTTCCGACCAAAGACCGCGGGCTTCCCATGCTGGACACCGACGCGAAGGCGCAGTTCGACGCGCTGGCCTACAACTGCCGTGAATACGGCGTGCACCTCTTCAACATGGAGAGCCGCAACCAAGGGATCGTGCACGTCATCGGGCCGGAACTCGGGATCACGCAGCCGGGACAGACCATCGTATGTGGCGACAGCCATACGTCTACGCATGGCGCGTTCGGCGCGCTGGCATTCGGAATCGGCACCAGTGAAGTGGAACATGTGCTGGCGACGCAATGTCTCTCGCAATTCAAGTCGAAAACGACGCAGGTAAAGGTCAGCGGCAAGCGGCCCCACGGCGTGACGGCGAAGGACATTATTCTCGCGATCATCGGGAAGATAGGAATCGCCGGCGGCAATGGACACGTCTTCGAGTATTGCGGCGAAGCGATTCGCGGCCTTTCTATGGAAGGGCGCATGACGATCTGCAATATGTCCATCGAAGGCGGGGCGCGCGCGGGAATGGTGGCGCCCGACGAGACGACGTTTGCGTATATGGAAGGCCGTGCGTTCGTGCCACGCGGCAGAGAGTTTTGGGACGCCGTCGACCGCTGGAAAACGCTCGCAACTGATGACGGCGCGACCTACGACGAAACGGTAGAACTCGACGCAGCCAGTCTGGCACCGCAAATTACCTGGGGCACGAACCCCGGCATGGTGACCAGTGTGACCGGCCGCGTGCCGGATCCGGAGACGATGCGCGACCCCGACGAGCAGAAAGCCGCGCGTCGCGCGCTAGAGTACATGGCATTGAAACCGGGCACTGCGCTCACGGACATTCCTGTCGATCGCGTGTTTATTGGCTCGTGCACCAATTCGCGAATAGACGATTTGCGTGCGGCCGCACGGCTCGTTACCGGAAAACACATCGCGCGCAGCCTGAAGGGCGCGCTCGTAGTTCCCGGCTCGCGGGTGGTGAAAGTGGAAGCGGAAGCCGAAGGGCTCGACCAAATATTCCGCGACGCCGGCTTTGAGTGGCGCGACGCCGGTTGCAGCATGTGCATCGGGATGAATCCAGACGTGCTGCCCGCGGGCGAACGCTGCGCCAGCACATCCAATCGGAATTTTGAGGGGCGCCAGGGTAAAGGCGGCCGCACACACCTGGTCAGTCCGGTAATGGCGGCGGCCGCCGCGCTTGCCGGCCATTTCGTGGACGTGCGCGAAATGGACGTGGATGCGGTGGAGTAACAACGATGCAGCCCTACTCTAAACATACCGGACTGGTTCTACCCCTCGATCGCGTGAACGTAGACACCGATCAGATGGTGCCGAAGCAATTTCTAAAGTGGCTCACGCGCGAAGGCTACGGCCGAGTGCTCTTCTACGATTGGCGTTACCTAGCGGGCGAGAAACCGAATCCGGAATTTGTGCTCAATTTTCCAAAATACAACGGAGCGTCCGTCCTACTCGCGCGCGCGAATTTCGGCTGCGGCTCGAGCCGCGAGCACGCGCCCTGGGCCATCGCCGATTACGGATTCCGCGCCATCATCGCGCCGAGCTATGCCGACATTTTCTACAACAATTGCTTCAAGAACGGGATTTTGCCAGTGACACTGCCCGAGGTCCAGGTCGATGCGCTGTTCCAGGCCGAGGCGACAACGCCTGGCTATCGGCTCACGGTGGATCTGCCGAATCAGGCCGTCACGGACGCGAGTGGTCTGCGCTTCCCGTTCGAGGTCGATCCCTTCCGCAAGCACGTTCTGCTCGAAGGCCTCGACGACATCGGCCTCACGCTGAAGCACGAGCCCGACATCACGGCGTTTGAGAAGTCGCACCCGGAAACAGCAACGATGTACGACCCAGTGGATTTCTCCAAGTAGCGTTTCACGCCGCCCCCGTTTATCTCTCAATTCCCTACTGGAGTTCTAGGCCGCCGATTCTGCGGGCGAGGGCGCAGGCCCCTTCAGCTCCGCCAGCACGATTCCCAGGAGAATCAGCAGCGCGCCAAGGATCGACCGAACTCCCCAGCGTTCCCTCATCACAATGTAGGATGTGATCGCGGCAAACACAGGTTCGAGCGAAAACAAAATTGCGGCGTGCGTGGCCGTCGTGTACCGCTGGCCCCACATCTGAATTGTAAACGCTAGAGCCGTCGCCAACACCGCCGTGATGAGAACATCTGCAATCAATGTGAGATTCCAATGCAGCCACGCCGGCTGGACGCGTGCCCACGCAAGCAGCGGCACGCACAGCAAACTGAGAACCCCCGTCGTTGCAACCTGAACAAAACTCAGCGCCCCGACCGAATGTCGCCGCGAATAGTGGGCCACAGCGATAATCTGGAAGGCAAAAACTACCGCGCATCCAAAACAGAGAACGTCCCCAATGACCAGCCCGCGGAACCCGCCCGGGGGCACCGTCAGAAAATAAAGCCCGGCAAACGCGGCAATCGCCCCGGCCCAAAGCAAGGGGTTGCTACGGCGTCCCCAGAAGAGCGCAAGAAAAATGGGAACCAGGACGACACCGGCTCCCGTGATGAACGCCGCCTTGGTGGGAGTCGTGGTGAGCAGGCCCGTCGTCTGGAAGACGTAGCCGCCAAACATCAGCATGCCTATCTGCACGCCGGCCCAAAGTTCCGCGCGAGTCATGACGCGAAGCGCCCGCCAGTGGAGCGCCGCGAGAATCAGCGCCGCAAGAGAAAACCGCAGCGCCATGAATACGAACACGGAGGACGAAGCTAGCGCGCTCTTGACGACGACGAACGTCGCTCCCCAAAAAAGCGTGCAAAGCGCGAGCGCGAGATCGGCTCGAAGGCGGCGAGAATGGGGCGCTGACATAGCCGCGTGATTCTATCGCGGACGCCGCCCCAGCGCCGCCACGCATGGATTCCAGAGTGCAGCCTGAGCCGGAGCGCGGAAGATGAATCGTTGACGAAAAGGCTTACGGCGTAGTAGTAACGGAAAGGTGAGACCACCCACCGGGGAACGAATCCTGCAAATCACCGGAATGCTCGCGTTCCTGCTGATTCCGGCGGGTCGCGCCCGCGCCGACCAAGACTCCGGGAACTGGGTCGAGGTTCGCTCGGCCCATTTTATCATCGCCAGCAACGGCAGCGAGAAAGATGCCCGGAGCCTCTCCGATCAGTTCGAGCAGATCCGCAATGCATTCCAGACATTTCTCGGCTTTAAAAAAGTGGATCCGCCCCAGCCGATTGTCATCCTGGCCGTAAAGGACGAACGATCTATGTCCACTCTGCTGCCAGATTACTGGTCCGTGAGGGGGCGGGTGCACCCGGCGGGCCTGTTCGTACATTCCGAAGACGCCAACTTCATTCTCGAGCGGATGGATTCTGAGGGAGACAATCCGTACCACGTTCTCTACCACGAATACACGCACGCCATCGTGCGGCTGAACTTCAACTATCTTCCGCCCTGGCTGAACGAGGGTTATGCAGAATTCATCGGCAATACGGCCTTCCACGGGAAGTCCATCGAGATCGGCCTGCCCGCACCAGGGGACCTTCTGCTTCTCAGCCAGACGAGATTGCTCCCGCTCGATGATTTATTTCAGGTGACCGAACAATCGAACTATTACAACGAAACGAATCTTGCCAATATCTTTTATGCTGAATCCTGGGCGCTGGTCCACTACCTCATGATGGACCCCACCCAGCGGAAGGCCCACGCGCTCGACCGATATGTGCAGTACTTGGCGGAGGGCGCGAACCCGCTGGATGCCGCCAAAGTGGCTTTTGGCGACTTGGTTCAGCTGCAGCAAAATCTTCAAAAGTATGTGGAGCAGCAATCCTACTTTCATATCGAGATCAAGCTGGAAGAAAAAGCTGCCGGCGCTCAGGCCGAGGCTCGCCCCATGACACTGGGCGAAGTGGAGGCTGTTGAGGCCCAGATGGAATATTCCCGCGGCAAATCTGACCTGGCCAAGCCGCTGGCCGAGTCTGCCAGCAAGGACGCTTCGCAACTCGCGTCCCCCTTTGTGACGCTTGGGATGATTCTTTACCGTGCGGGGGATCGCAGTGGCGCGCTCGACAATTTCAGCAGGGCGATTTCCTTGGACACCTCAAGCTATCTTGCGTACTTCGCTCGGGCGACGCTGGAGCTCTCCTCGAGCGGCGGCAACGCACAGTTAATTTCGGACTTGGAAAAATCGATCTCGCTGAACCCGCAATTTGCCCCCGCCTATAGCCTGCTGTCCCAGGCGTACATTCGACAACCGGACACGCGAGACAAAGCGCTGGCGCCGGCGCAAACTGCGGTGCAATTGGAGCCGGGAAACTTCGCCTACCAGATCAATCTTGGGTTTCTTTTTGCCGATATGGATCGCCTGGACGATGCCCGGGCGCTGGCGCATCGGATTGAGGTGGGCGCGAAAAATGACGGTGAACGCACAGCCGCGCAGAATCTGGAGACGCTTATCACGCAGCGGGCAGATTACGAACAGCAGGTGAAGAATCGCCAGCAGCCCACTTCGGACACTACAACGCCCGGCGATTCGAGCGACTCGGACCGGCAGCCCGCCCTTCCGCATGGTGAGAACCAGGGCGGCGCCGTGCCCGCCTCCGGGCAGCCTGAAGTTCCAGCCAAAAGCGGGGCGTACGCCATCGGCACCGTCGCGAGCGTGCTATGCACCGGCGCCGAACTACGCCTTGAGCTCGACGTGCTGAACATTCATTTTCGTTATCACGCGGCGGACGCCGGCAAGATTGTTTACCTGGACGCTCAAGGCAATCCCGACACAGCCCATCGTGCGTGCAGCAGTCTTCGGGGATTACAAATTAAATTGGAATACCAACCCGTGAATGGGCAAGACTGGGAAGGAGAAATACTGTCCATCCGGCAGATGAAATAGTTCTCCGAGCTAGGGCGCGAGGCCCGCGGCGCCGGTGATGATGAGTAGGACGCGCTGAAGCCCAAGCTCGCGGCCGGTAGGGTCGTACCACTCAGAAGTTGTATGAGCTCCGGCAGAGGAGCCGCCGCCGCCAATCGAGATCGCCGGTATCCCGACCGAGAGCGGCAGATTCGCGTCGGTCGAACTGCGCTCCGCGCGCGAGCGATTGCCCAGCGCACGATCCGCATCGTACACCGCTGCGAGCAGCGGCGAATCCTGCGGCAACTGTCCACCGGGACGCACGCCGAGCACATTTACAGAAATCGCCAGCGGAGCGCGGCCCGCGGCCATTCCCCGCGCTCTTGACGCAGCCATCTCCTGGTCCACACCAGCCTGCACGTCCGCGCGCAACTCGCGCTCAAGCACGGGCAGTTCGCTTTCTTCTTCGGAACGCAAATCCACTTTCATGGAAGCGCTCGCGGGAATCGAGTTCACCGAAGTGCCGCCCTCGATATCGCCGATATTGAACGTGGTGCGCGGATTGTCCGGCAGGTGAGTCTCCACAAATTTTGCGATCGCACGCCCCAGAGCATTAATAGGATTCGGCGCCCCAAAATCGGACCAGCTATGGCCGCCCGCCCCCGTAATCACGATTTCCACGCGCCGCGAAGCGATTGCCGCCGTCGCAACGTAGTCCACCGCCGAGCCGTCCAGGGCGATAACACTCTTGAAACGGCTGCCGTACGCGTCCATCAAAGCGCGCATCCCGCGAAGATTTCCTTCCCCTTCCTCGCCGACGTCCGCGACAAACCAAATACTTTTTTGCGTGTGGATTTTCGCTTCATGCATGGCGCGGGCCACCGCCACGAGCGATGCGAGGCCGGTGCCATTGTCCGAGATTCCCGGCGCCGTCAGCCGCGAACCATCGTGGCGCACCGTCACATCCGTGCCGGCCGGGAAAACTGTATCCAGGTGGGCCGTAACGAGAACGATGTCGTTCAAGTCCGCCCCAGCCATTTTGCCGATTACGTTGCCCGTGGAATCGATCTCCACGCTCAGTCCGGCGGCCGCGAGCAGCTTCTTCAAGTACGCCGCGCGTTGTTCTTCGTGAAAGGGCGGAGCGGGTATTTCTGTAATCCGGATCTGTTCCTCGGTGGTGGCGTCAGCGGCATCCTTTAGCAATTCGAGCGCGGCCGCAATTCGGGGATCTGCACTAATCCCCTGCGCGCCAGGTTTAGCGGTCGCGGGAATCGCTCGCGATGGGACTCGGGCTGAAAGGGGCGCCATTAAGGCAAGGATACAGCAGAGCGCCACCGATTTCACCGGTGCAAGATGGAAAAGAAAATCGCGGGTGCGCAAGTTCAACGCGGATTGCTTAGTCCACAGCAGGAAAAAATCTCCTCGTCCGTCAAAATGCGATCGGATTTCTTCGCGGCTTCAAAGATACTCGCCACCAGCGCGTCGGACACGGCGATTCCGTGCCTCTCGAGCCAGTACGTGACATTCGACTTGCCGCTCAACGGGCCGATCTCAATGACCTGCTCCATGCCGAACTCCTGCGCGGGAACGCCGCTATAAACAACGTCCGCCAGGCCCGGCTGCTCCGCGCGGTACGCCTTAATGATCGCCGCCGCGTGAACTCCAGTCGCGGTGCGAAACGCGTCGCGCCCCACGATCGGATAATTTGGCGGAATAGTCATTCCCGTGGCCCGCGCCACCGTTTCGCAATAATTGCCCAAGCTCGACAGGTCGCGATCGATCATGCCTTCGAGCCGCATATTCACAAGCATTTGTTCCATCGGCGTGTTGCCCACGCGTTCGCCCAGTGAAATCGCCGCCGCGTGAACTTGATCCGCGCCCGCGGCGATCGCTGCGAACGAATTGGCTACAGCCAGGCCTCGATCGTTGTGCCCGTGCCAATCCACGCGAATCGTCTGCCCATACGGCTCGAGCACACTTTCGCGCACGAACTTCACCAGCGCATAAGCGCCCATCGGTGTGGCGTGGCCCACGGTGTCACACAAGACAAGCGACTTCGCGCCACAATCGAGCGCCGTCTGGTAAAGGGTGCGCACCGTCTCCGGATCGGTGCGCGTTGTGTCTTCGGTCACGAACATCGCCGGCAATCCCTGCGAGACCGCGAAGCGAATCGCAGTCTCTGTCGTGCGCCGCAGATCGTCCACCGTCCAATCCTCCACCAGGCGACGTATCGGGCTCGATCCAATGAACATCGCGGTCTCAAGCGCGATTCCAAGGCGTTGTGATATTTCGGCGGCTGGGCGGATATCCGCTTCGAGCGTGCGCGCCGCGCAATTCGGCCGGATTTTCATGCGCGAGGCCGCAATTTCCCGCGCAAGCGCCTCCGTATCCGCATAGGCGCGAGGCCCCGCACCGGGCAGTCCTACATTCACCATCTCGATCCCGAGCGATTCCATCAAATGCAGAATTTCGATTTTTTCGCCGATGGAGGGATCGCGAACCGAGGGATTCTGCAGGCCGTCGCGAAGCGTTTCGTCGGCCAGGGTGACTTTCTTTCCAGGCCGAAACTGGAACGGGCCCGCCATGTTCCAATCGTAGATGAGATCCGTATTCACCACCGGTGGCCCAAGTCGGGGGATCGCGCGATTTTAGTATCGCAGCGTGTAACTGTTCGGCATTTGCATCGGATCAGGCCGGTAGAGCGTCTTGCAAAATTCGCAGCGATAAATCTCCACGTTTGGCCCGATCAATGCCTCGATCTCTTTGGGATAGTCGTACCAGCGCTTCAAATGCCCGGCGCAGAGTTTTCCCTTCGCGTCCTTCTCATCGCACGAGCGCTGCTTGTGCTTGCGAACTTTGATTTTCGGCGGAGTGGCTACCGCGGGCGCTGCCGTCGCGGCAACTGGCGCCGCCGCGGCGGCAGCCCCCGGTGCGGAAGCTTCAGGCGCGGCCGGTGTGGCTGGTGGTGTATCTGCCATGTCGTCGATTTCTCCTCATCTTGGAATCAAGCAACTCACACGCGGCCCCGGCGAAAAACCATGCCGAGCGCGCGGCGCACGTTGCGCCACCTCTCGAACCATCGCGGCGCGTACATCCAAGCAATAAATCCATCCGTGGCCGCGCTCAGTTTCGCACTGTAACCAAACCACCAGGGCTTGGGCCAGCGCGGCAACCCGTCCACGTCTACATATTTTACTTGAACCATTTCCCGCAGACCAAACCGCGAATGCGTTCGTCCCCAGCCGCTGGCGCCGCGTCCCCCGTGGGGCGCTTCCGCAATCCCGAAGTACGAGCCCACATCATTCACCATCACCGCACCGGCGTGCAACTGCGCTGCAATCGCGCGCCCCCGGGAGGCATTCCGCGTCCATACACTGGCCGAAAGGCCGAACTCGGAATCGTTCGCGAGGCGAACCGCTTCAGCCGCATTTGCGACTTCCTGAATGGCCAGCACCGGGCCAAACGTCTCCTCGCGCATCAGCCGCATCGAGTGATTGACGCCGGTGATGACCGTCGGCTCGAAAAAGCACGGCCCTAATTCCGCGCGGCGCTTCCCGCCGATGAGAATTTTTGCGCCGCGCGCCACCGCCTCGCTCAACTGTTCTTCGACGCGCTCGACCTGCGATTGACGGATCAGCAGACCCATTTCGATATCCGCGTCCAGGCCGGGTCCGATCCGCAGACGCCCGACCTTCTCCGCGCAGAGCGCGCCAAAGTCGTCGCCGATGCTGCGCTCCGCATAAACGCGTTCCACCGAAAGACAAGCCTGACCGCAATTGTGAAATGCGCCCCACACTGCGGCGCTAGAAGCGACGTTGAGATCGGCGTCCGCAAGTACGATCATGGCGTCTTTACCGCCGAGTTCCAGCACGCAGGGAATCAGTAGGCGCGCACACGCTTCGGCAACTTTTCGCCCGGTCTCGACCGAACCCGTGAAAATCATCTTGTTCGGCCGGGCATCAATCAGCGCGGAGCCTACTTCTCCCCCACCTTGAACAACTTGCACCAGCTTGGGAAGCAAGCCCGCCTCGCTGCACAACGCTCCGATCGCGGCCCCCACCGATGCCGCAAGCGGTGAAGGCTTGAACACCACTGCGTTGCCCGCAAGCAAAGCGGGAATGATCTGGGCCATCGGAATCGCCAAAGGAAAATTCCACGGTGAGACGATCCCAATGACGCCGTACGGCTCATGAAAAAGCCAACCGGATTTTGCCCAAACCGCAGGATTGCTGTGTGGCACACGTTCCGGCCGAAGGTCCCATCGCGCGATGCCAGTCAGGTAGCGCACAGACTCCAGCGTCACTAGCAAATCAACAAATTGCGATTCGACGATCGGCTTCCCTACTTCGCGGGAGATTAATCCCGCCAGTTCCGCCCGACGTCTGTAAACCACATCTCCCAGCCGCCGTACCCGTTTGCAACGCAAGCTGAGGGGCACCTCCGCCCATTCCTGCTGAGCGGCACGCGCGTCGGCCACGATCTGCGGGATTTGTTCCGGGAGCGTCGGTTCGATTCGTCCGATGACTTCGCCACTCGCGGGATCGGTCGAAATGAGTTGATCGGCCGCGAGGGACGGAGAATTCATGGCGGGCATTCTACTCCGATAACTCGCCACTGCAATGAAGTTCACAGCGCCATAACGCACCACATCAAGCGCGCGACGCCAGCGAATCCGCAGGATCGGGATACTCCACGGATAGCAGACACAGCCCATGCGGCGGCAGTGTCGGTCCCGAGCGCGACCTGTCCTTCATCTCAAAAAGTTTCGGAATGTCATCTGGGCGCAATCGCCCTCGGCCCACATCCACCAGGGTACCCGCGATTTTTCGCACCATGAACCGCATAAACGATCTTCCTCGCACCACATAAACCCACTCCTCCGGCCCCGGCCGCGCGATTCCCAATGCGTTGAGGGCCGGAAAACGTTCCCCGGCATCTTCCCCTCGCAGCATCTGCGATCGAAAAATCACGCGCGTCGCGTTGCGCTCGTGGTCGTCATCCTCCGATCCGGTCGACGCTGCGAACGACGTAAAATCGTGCTCGCCCTCAAATAGCTGCGCGGCCTCGCTCATCGCGTCAAAGTCCAACGGAAAGGGATCGTGCAGCGCGTAACGGCAAACGAAAGGCAGCACCACTCTGCCCCGAAAAATTCGATATAAGTAGGTTTTCGCTTGCGCGTTCCACCGTGAATGGAAATCCGAACCGACCTCCTCCACCCCAACAATGCGAATCGCGGCCGGCAACAGCGCATTCAGCGCGCGCTGAAATTCCAGTGGCGTCAACTCGGAATGCGTCTTGAAATGCGCCACCTGCCCCAGCGCATGGACGCCGGAATCGGTCCGGCCGGATGCATGAATGGTCACGCGCTCCTGCGTGAGTTTCGCCAACACATCGGTGATCGTCTGTTGAATCGTCGGCTGGCCGGGCTGAATTTGCCAGCCGCGGAAATCGGTGCCGTCGTAGGCGATTGTCAGCTTAACATTGTGCATCGCGAGGCGGGATTATGGCACAGTGAGCATCGGAGTTGCGCCGATAGAACGTGGGTCAGGCCCGCGACGCAATATACGAATCTTCAGGACCGGGTGCGCTCGAAGCGGCTGCCGGGTCGCGTCGCCACGCCGCCCGCCCTGCACAGCGGACACTCATCCGCGTCATAACTCTCAATCTTCATGTCCAGTAACGCGTGCGACGGGACCTCAAACTCGATCTTGCCACCGGAGCGATCGATAATGGCGCCTGCGCCAACTACGCGTCCCCCGGCCTCCTCGATCACGCGCATTGTTTCGAGAGTCGAGCCACCAGTGGTCCAGACGTCCTCAACCACCAGCACATGTTCATCCGGCTGGACGCTAAACCCACGCCGCAAAGTGAGGATGCCGCGCGCGTCGCGTTCGGCAAAGATGGCGCGCACAAGTGTGCCCTCTCGTTTTCCCGAGAGCGCCCGCGCCACCTCATGCCCCAGGATCACGCCACCCAGCGCCGGAGACGCTACGCAACTGATCTCCAATCCCCCGAACTCCGCAGCTAGTGAGCGTCCCACCTGTTCCGCATGTGCCGGATATTGCAGTACCGCGGAGCACTGCACATAACTTCCGCTGTGCAAGCCTGACGACAATACGAAGTGCCCGTGCCGGATTGCCCCCACCGATTCAAGCAGCTTCAGAACGCCTGAGCCTTCCATGTGGCTCCTGTCCGCTGGGCGGGTGGAACTCAGAACGCGCGTAGCGTAGCCATCTCCCCTTGGCATTGTCAAGGAACCCCGGGCCAGCTAGACTCTTTACTTGGCTGGGCTTGGGCGGAGCTCAGCAGAGCGTCCAAATTGCGAGGATTGGCTCGGCTTTTTGGCCGGAGACGGCTTTTTCCCTAAAATAATTGAAACAGAAGCGCGTCTCAAACCGTTTCTACTATGTGGCGTGCTCTTAGTCGGCTGCGTATCCCCTTCAAGGAATGAGGTAAAGACGAAATGAGTGGAAGGTTCTGCCGCACCACCCTGACGTTGGCACTTGCATGGTCAATCGTTCTGGCGCCCACCGCCCCCGCTTTCGGCCAAACCCAAGACCAGACGGCGCCTGCCGCTGGGACCCAGCCCCAAGCCCAGGCTCCTGCGGAGCCGCCTGCCGCGCCCGCTCCCCAAATTCCAGCGCGCACGATTCCCATGTCCAGTCCGGACTACACCCGGGGAAATCGCGCATTTCCAAACGTCCTGGCCCCCTACTCTTCTCCTCAAGTTTCTGAGCCGAATCTGACGAATTCCGATCGGCTGCACCAAATGATCAAGGACGGCCAAATTCAGCTCAGCTTGCAGGACGCGATCGAGTTGGCTCTCGAGAACAATCTCGACATCGCCATCCAGCGCTACAACCCTTGGATTGCCGAAACCAATATCCTCAAGGCCAAAGGCGGGGCAAGCTTCGCTCTCGGAAATATCGCGCCGATTGCGTTCGACCCTCTCGTCACCGCAAACACCACGATGAGCAACGACTACATCCCCGTCAATAACCCGTTCCTTGCGGGCTCTGGCACAAGCTTGTCCGCCATCGCCGCCCACCAGACCACCATGAACTTCGGCTACGCGCAGGGCTTCGCGACGGGCACCAACTTTTCACTCACCTTCGATAACACCCGGCAATCTTCGAACTTGGCTGAGAACGCGTTCAATCCGTCGGTGCAATCTACGCTCACCGTCGCCATAACCCAGCAATTGCTGCAGGGATTCGGTATTCTCGTCAACACGCGCAGCATCCGCATCGAAAAACTCAACAAGCAATACACGGACGCACAGTTCCTCCAGCAGGTGATCACGTCCATCACGGCAGTGGAAAATGCCTACTGGGAATTGGCATACTCCCGCGAAAATGTAAAAGTGGGACAGCAGTCGGTCGTCCTCGCACAGCAGCTCTATGACGACAATAAAAAGCAGGTGGAAATCGGCACCATGGCCCCGCTCGACGTCGTGCAGGCGGAAGCGAACGTTGCCACGGCCCAGCAAACCTTGATCAACGATCAAACCTTGCAACTTCAGGACCAGACTAACTTGATCTATCTCATCACAAAGAATGCGAACGACGCCGCCGTGCTCGATGCGGAAATAGTGCCCACCGATACCCTGAGCCCTTCGCTGACTCAGCCGGTCCCGACGCTCGATGATGCGGTGCGGCGCGCCCTTGGTGAACGCCCCGATGTGCAACAAGCGCAGTTCACTGTGCAAGAGGATGAGATTAATGTGAAGTCTACGCACAACGCGCTGCTTCCCATCCTCGAATTGACCGGCAGCTACAGCACAACTGGTCTCGCGGGCAACAGCACAAGCATCACCAACACACCCACCGCATTTGCGCCCATCCTTTCGGATCCCATTGTCAATGCAGCGGGCACTCCGATCCCTAACGAGTACGTACCCACGCCCATCGCGTTCACGACCACCTCCACGAGTTCCGCCTCTGGAATCAACGACGCCTTCGATGAATTCGTCCACAACGAATTCCCCGATTACACTTTGGCGATTTCTCTGCAAATCCCGATTCTCAATCGCCAGGCGCAGGGCGACGCGGCCCGCGCCCTCTTGATCAAGCGCCAGGACGAAACCCGTCTTCAGCAGACGGATAACGGCGTGCTCGTGGCCGTGCGCAATGCTTTAATCGCAGTCGTTCAGGGCAAAGCCGCCGTGCAAGCCGCGCAGAAAACGCGGGATCTCGATCAGCAGACCCTCGACGCCGAAGAGAAGAAACTCAAACTGGGCGCCTCCACGATTTTCAACGTGGTCACTGACCAGACCACCTTGGCCACAGCCGCCAGCGCCGAGGTCCGCGCCCTGGCAAATTTAGTCGAAGCCGAAGTGAATCTAGACGCCGCTATGGCCACGACGCTCGATACGAACCACATCACTGTCGCCAGCGCCCGCACAGGCGTCGTGCCCCATGACAACTTGATCCCCGGCACGACTCCCGACGGCCAAATTCTGGGCTTTGCGCCACCCGCTGCCCCCACGGCCTCAAACACCTCAATCGCCCCTTCTACCGGAGGCCGAAACTAACGCGCCACGATTAGCGCCGGGGGTTGAGTAGGACACGCATTCTTGCCTGTGCGCCTTTCCTCTGGGGCGGGAACAGAGAGGACAGGCAGGAATGCCTGTCCTACTACGTCCCGAACTATCGTCCAAATACTGGAACTTTCCCCCCTCCCCAACTGAATAAGCAACGAGGGTCAGCTGCGGGACGTCTAAGACGGTGCATGGTTCGGAAGGACTCCATCCCGACAGATGATGCTCTAATTCGCCGGCTGCGCGCCGGAGATGAAGAGGCCTTGGCACAGATTTATCGCCAGCATCAGGCGGAAATTTACCGGTTTGCCCTGCATATGAGCGGAAGTCGCCCCATCGCCGAAGAGGTCACTCAGGAATCGTTCCTGGCGCTGCTTCGCGAACCGCAGCGTTTCGATCCCGCCCGCGGGCCAGTTTTGGCCTATCTTTTTGGCATCGCCCGAAATCAAGTGCGCCGCGCCCTCGAGCGCGATCGGCGCCTGCAACCCCTGGGCGGCGAACAAACCATGGACGATCTGCCTGCTGCTTCGGCTTTCGAGGCCGAGTCCGAAGGCACCGACCGCACGGAACGCATCGAGCGAGTCCGCCGCGCCGTACTCTCGCTCCCAACGCCCTATCGTGAGGTGCTGGTCCTCTGCGATCTGCAACAGAAGAGCTACGCGCAAGCTGCGGAACATTTAGACTGCCCGGTCGGCACCGTCCGTTCTCGATTGAATCGCGCACGCGCTCTCGTAATGGCGAAACTTTCCGGTACCGCCGTCTCGCGCGATGTAGGCGAACGAACCTCGGGCCGCGAGCGTACGGGTATCTTGCCGCTAAGGGCGGGAGAAAGAACATGACCTGCAAAGAGTTCCAAGAAGTCGCGCACGAGCTGTTGCATCCGGAAAGTGCCGCGGTGGAATCTGTGCGGCTTGGTCTGGCCCATACGCTGGTCTGCGAGGAATGCGCAGCTTATCTGGCCGCCCAGCGCATGCTTGACGAACAGTTGGGTGAGCTTGCTGCAGTCTCTGCCGGGGCCGAAGCGCCCCCAAATGTGGAGCGCGCCCTCCTTGCGGCGTTCCGCGCGCGACTATCCGCGCTGCAGTCGCAGCACCGCACGCCCCGGGCAGCCGCAATGACTTGGCGCTGGGCCGCGCCCCTGACGCTCGCCGCAGGAGCTGCTGCCCTGCTGCTTGCCGGAGTACTCCATCACCGGAACACCTCTGGCCCTGATACCAGTGCCCATGCGACGCCTGCGCAAACGCAGGGAGCGCCACTGAACGCACTCTTGAACGCTCCGAGCGCGGCTGACGCGGCGCAATCTACAAGCGCCGATGCCGCATGGACTAACGGTTTTGTTGCTTTGCCCGATAGTGCTACGGGTGACTCTCTCGATGGCGGAGCAATTCTCCGCATCGAGATGCCGGCCTCGGCCCTTTCTTCGCTCGGCCTCCCAACCACGGGAGTTGAGGGAGATCAGCTCGTTCCGGCGGATGTCGTCGTCGGACAGGACGGCACACTACGCGCGATTCGGCTTGCAACAGATTGACCCGGCCCTGGTTGTCCGAACTCAGATTGGTGTTTCTCACTGCCGAGCTGAGAATTTCGATGGAGGACGTACGCAATGAGGATCAAGTTCATCAAGTGGATTCCCGCCGCGCTCGCCTTGTGCCTCGCAGTGATGGCGGCCATGGGCCGAGGACAGGCTCCTGCGCCAGCTCCGGCAGGGCCACAGCACGGAGACGGCAATGCGATGTACCGCGGCAACATGGCGCGGTTCGTGGGCGCGGAAGCCATGCTTGGCGACCGGCTCATCACAGGCTCGCCGTTTTCGGCGGATGTTGTGAACGAATTCACCCAGACTTTGAGCGACGGCACAAGAATTGACCGCAAGACCACCGGCATGATCGCCCGCGACAGTCAGGGTCGCACTCGGCGCGAGATGACGCCCCCGGCGATTGGCCCCTTCGCCACATCCGGCGCACCCACGATCATCCTCATCAACGATCCCGTCGCCCACAAACAGTACTCCCTCAATCCGAAGGACAAGACGGCCCGCGAGTTGGGTCCGAGTCCTCGTGGCGGCTGGATGGGCCGTGAAGGAAAAGGTAATGGTGGTCCCGGCGGGCACGACGGTCACGATGGCGGCGGCCCCGGCGCTCGTGGGCCAAAGGGACACGATGGCGGCCCTAGTGGAGGTTCGGGAGGAATGCGTGGCGGCGAGCCCGTTACGATTTCTCTCGGCACCAAGACTATTAATGGCCTGACTGTGAGTGGAACCCGCACCACACGCACCATCCCGGCAGGCGCAATCGGGAATGAAAAAGCCATCGAAATCGTCTTCGAGCGCTGGTATTCGCCCGATCTGCTCACTGACGTAATGACGAAACGCTCCGATCCGTTCTCCGGCGAGTCCGTCTTCCAACTGACAAATATCAAACGCGAGGAGCCTGCGGCCTCGTGGTTCCAGGTCCCGGCAGATTACAAGATGGAAGCCAGGCACCCTGGTATGGGCGGAATGGACGGCCATGGCGAGCCTGACGACATGCACATGGGCCCCGGCGGCGGATATCGCGGCGGCCACGACGGCCAGGACGGCGGCCCTAGCCAGAACCAGAATCCCCCCGCGCCTCCGCCATCAGATTCACCAACGCCGGCGCCCGGGCAGGGACAAAATAATTAGTCTGAACTCACACTAGGAGGATTCCGCTGAAGAACTGATCTCTCCTCAGGTCCGGCAAGGCGCGGGTGGGGCCGCACCCATCCCTCCTCAAGGTTTCACCCGCGCCATTTATTTGTCCTGATTCAAGCTGTTCCCTGCAGATCGCATTTACTGGTCACGCCCGGAAGACACTCCGATGTTTGCTTGCCGCATGTGCGGGCATTCCCTACAATCAGCGTTAAAGAGGCCGCGCACCCGCAAGTAGCAGAATGAACGCCAAAAGCAAATCCGACGCACTCGCCGGCACAAGCGGTCTCCCACGCCCGGCATTCGCTCCCGAACGCGCAGCGCAGTTCACAACGATCTCTGGCCATCCGATTCGCGCCGTCTACACCCCAGACGATTTAGCCGATTGGGAACCGCAGCGCGATCTCGGCGCGCCCGGTGAGCCTCCGTACACGCGCGGCATCCATCCTGAGATGTATCGCACGCGCCTCTGGACCATGCGCCAATTCGCTGGATTCGGCTCCGCCGAAGACACCAATCGCCGCTTTCGCTACCTCCTTGCGCAAGGCCAGACCGGCCTCTCTGTGGCTTTTGATCTACCGACGCTCATGGGCTACGACTGCGACCATCCGCTCTCAGAAGGCGAAGTCGGCAAGTGCGGCG